>RCMY010001973.1_pt1 | contig 18847 bp, 3 predicted proteins | sample 2041341 | NCBI WGS metagenome assembly RCMY01 (sample SAMN09708234, study PRJNA481090) | Marine sediment metagenome, whole genome shotgun sequencing project. | reverse complement strand
GTTGAAGGCTTCGATCTCTGTCTGAGAGATGGTCGCCGCCACGACCTGCCATCCATCAGCGGAAAGAACACGCGACACCGCGGCACCAATGCCACTCGTGCCACCCGTCACTACTACGGTCTTTTTCATTGGGTATGACAACTCCTGAGCTGGGAACCTGATGACACACCTGTGCCTGGCTAAATCGATGAATTACCTGAGTATCTGAAAATTCTTGCGATTCAATCAACAGACCATACAGATTCGCGGCGTATACCTGAACACGTAGGGAATTATTTCCTGATTCACGCCCAACCATGACTTGTTGCAATGACGCTAAGGGCTGCGGACAGAATAAAACCACATTTTCTGAGTATTCATGTGCTCACCCAGCAAGGCGAGAGAAGGGCGAATAGCTGGCTATTCAACCGACGAACAACGCGGGTGCAACGCGGGTGCAACGCAGCGGGGTGAGATGCATGGATGGCCCTGGCCGGGCGCCCAGAAATGTGATTTTATTCTGTCCGCAGCCCTAAGATCAGAATGGTGCGTGTTCTATTGACACCGCAGGATTTTAGATTGGTTAGGAATTTTCACCATTGTCTTCACGCAAACCAAACGTCACGTGAATCTGTGAATCGTGCCCAGCGATACGGTATTCCAGATTCTCGATGGAATCAATGCCGAGTTCGGTTCCGTGGTCCTTTAATAGCGCTACGGCAGCGGAGAGGTTCGGTGTACCCAGTAACGCCCAGAAGTCATCGCTGTTTGTAGTGCTGGGTGAGCAGGTACCTTTGCCAGCACTATCAGTTGTACACTGACTGAGTATATCCAGCGTTTGCGGATTATTGATATCAACGGAGGAGAAACGGGTCAATGGTTTCAGTGAACCATCACCAGAGTTCTCTTGCAGTGCCCTGGTGCTCTCGATTTTACGGTACAGGCCGAAGAGCACTTCCGAGGAGGGTAGAGTTTCAGCCAATACTGGTGGCATGCTTGCTGCGGCCTCCGCGTTGCCGAACTGCTTGCGCTTGAGGGCCATGAGCTCACCACCTTTTCCTGGCACCGAGACATTATACAAATACAACATTGATTGCACGAAACTCAGCGGTTTATAGTTTGCTGTCCCAATCCAGCTATCCGACAATCTGTTTGCAGACAGATCATAGTCCGTTGCCAGAGTCCCTGCCCAGCCTGAGATCTTTGCCGAATCATTGGCGCGGCGCGCCATTCGACGTATCCCGGCAGCCTTGCTCAGCGCGTGTGTGTTGAGTGATACCAAAACTGTTTGCACGGTCGAGGACGACGCCGCCCCCAATTGTGGCTCGGGCGTTTGCACGCTGAATACATCTGGAAACTCTGTGTTCAATTGATCGAGCACTGATTGCAAGTCATTCGACTGACTCGACTCGCTCTGCAGCAAAAGATTCCCGATGTTCTGCGAGGAGGTGCCCAAAGAACTGTGTGCCTGCACGAGCCGCTGCCTGAGTTCATTGATACCGGTCTGATCCAGCGATGAATTTCCCAGTTTGAAAAGCGCAACCGGCCCCCGGCCTGAATCATATTCATACGATTCGAAGCTCCGAGCCGGCGTGACCACAACATCATTGGCTGGCCGATACGCCGCGGCAACGTTATTCAATGTGTCGCGCGGCAGAGTAAAGCGAACTTTCTTGACAGATGAGGGCCTGGCCGACAACTCTCCACCAGGCACAGCCTTCGAGCCCAGCGGTCGTCTTTTTAAAATGCCCTTTTTCATGGCGTCCGCACAAGATCCTGATTGGAACAAGAATATACAAGGATATCCACTGCCATCAAAGGTGTCTTTTGTCAGCCTGAAAACGTGTTGGTCGCATGGCCTCATCATCGACTGCGTTAGAAGTTATTGATGAGGCACGACAAAACCTGAAATCAGCCGTAGCAGCACAGTCAGAAATGCAACCGCTCCTATACTAAATACTCAATGCCCATGACCACTCGGTGTGAGAGCCTGAGTCTGCTTTGCATAGCTCAAACGACTTGATGAAGCATATTGGATGTCGTGTAACCAAATAGATCGATGCACCGATTACCTCAGAACATCGTGTTCCAGGTAGTCGATATCTGAATGAGCGATAACCGAGAAAACCGAATGGCAATTATCAAGGGTCTGCCTAACTACGTCGATGAATTCCAGTTGAGCGATTTCCGGAAAGGCCTTGCCTCTCGATCCGTGTATTCGCCAGCGGCGTATCTAGCCGACCTGTTGCAGCTGCTTGACGACTATTTCAAGACCACCGATCTGGACACCCGTCGTCCGGATCTAAAGCAGATACTGCTCGACGGCGAGCAAACATTCACTCTCGTGCCGTATCTCGATATCGTCAACGAACTGCTCGAAGCCCAGGTACCAGGAGATGCCTACGATACGCTGCGCGAATCACGCTATCCCTTCAACCTACCCTTCAGCCTGGGCCAGGCACGTACGCAGCGCTACCTGCAAGAGTTTCCCGGTTCGCTCGAGACTACGTACCTGCGATTTGCAGAAGATGCGAATGCCACCCGCGCCGCGCAACTCTCGCTCGGGCTTTCCGACGAGATTCTGGAAACTGTGTTGCGTGATCGCGAACTGCTGCCTGGCGATGATACAACGGACATACACGACCAACTGCTCCGGGACCATGGTCTGCCTGAGAGCGCCAGTTTCAGTACGTTGCGCGAAGTGGCACACTATCTGGCAGCCACCGATACATCCGCAACAGAGCTGCGCCAGCTGCTGTTTCAACAGCTCAGTTCCAAGGAGCGCAAGGCTTCAGCACCGAACCCGGCTGAACACTTTTTCACCAATCATGCGTTAGGCGGCCATGTTGCACTGAACCCGACTGAAGACGCACTCCACTGGCACAGCACATCGGGTGAGGAGGACGATGGCGAAATTCCACTCGCATGGTTCGATCGTGCCAACCGGCTCTTGCGCCTGGCACGCCACAGTGGCATCGCGCTGACAGATATCGACCTGATACTGCACAGCTGCGCAAACCACCAATTAAACGGGCTTGCCTTGCAGTGTGTTGCGCTCGTTGCACGATTATCCAAAGTGTACGATCTGCCGATTGACAAGATATGCAGTCTGTTTGCGAACATGAATACGACTGGCTTCGGCGATGATGCGAAGGCAACACCTGAAGATCTGTTCAACCGGATCTTCAACGGGCGTTTTGCAGTCGTGGAGAAGACATACCTGCAGGCAGATTCGGTAGTTCCCGAGATCTACCTGGAACTGCAGGTGCTGCCCGTACCAGAAGATCTGACACTTGACATTCATGCGCCGCTTGCCAGGCGACTCGGTCGCGCGCTGGATCTATCCCCATCGGATTTCCTGTATCTGCTGGAGATATTGTCAGATCGCCTCAAAAAGCCTGTGTCTTCCTTGGAACTGAACGGTTTGACTGATGATGAGGGAGTGCGAGATTCCGTCAGTGCGAGTCAGCAAGGTGACCTTCTGTCGCGACTCTCGCTTTACCATCGATTTTCAGTTCTGTCGCACATGCTGGAGCTAAGCATGCAAGAACTGGTCAGCCTGCTCGATGTCCTTCAGGGCGATCCATGGGTTGCCAGTCAGCACAGTTTTTCGCAGCTATTGCCACTGAACCTCGATGATCCACATGTTTTCCAGATTCTTGCAGCCGGTTCGAGCGAGCAGCGGCAATGGCTTGTCCAGTTGCTGAGCGCTGTGGCGAAATGGATGCAGGAGCGGCAATACAGCTCTGGCGACTTGCAACGCCTGCTATCACGCCCGGTCAGCGATCAGGGCGAGCTGTCTCCAGCGGCTGCACAGGCCGCAACCCAGACCCTCAATGCGCTGCGTCAGCTGTTGAGCCAGGTGGCCTCAGTTCTGCTCGGTCCCGGCATTTTCTCGGCGCTGCCCTTCAATTCCCGGCTTGGACGTGCCGTACTGCGTACGTTGCAAGCAGCACCGGGGGTCCTTGTCTCACGGCTCGATCCGCGAGTTCTGCTGCCCGTGCGCCGGGAACGACTGGAGACGCTCGCACTCGAAGTGCTGGACCGGCAGCGCCACGTCGATGTCGAAGATTTTCTCGAGCTTCAATTGCATGAGCCAGTGCAAGACAAGCTGTATCTGCAACTACTTCTGCAGGGCTACCTCACAACAGATGGAGAATTGCTGGACACGGCGATTCCGAATGACTTCAAGGAATTCACACTTTTCCGTGCTTTTGACAACGCTGCGGTTTTCGAGTTAATCGTCGGCTTGCAGTATGAACGAGGGGCGAAGCATGATGCAGGCGAAAGGTATGATACGGAAGAGGTTGTTGAAGGAGGTGAGACAGGCGAGTCGATTCATACGATTGAAGAAGAACAGGGGCGTGATGACAACGAGGACATTCGGCTGCTCCCGGGAGATTTGTTCACGGTGGCGAACACGACGAACGCGCAGCAGGAGTTGCTGGACACTTTGCGCTTCAATGGTTGTCTGGATGATGCGGGTGTCATTCTCGATCATGCCTGGTCCTCTGATCGGAAATCCAGTATCGCTCGACTGGCTGAGGTCGACCTCCCAGGGGCTGAGGAGAAGATCTTTGCACTGATCAGGCTCAAGCTGCTGGAGTTCGAAAACACCCGACTCGTCATCGATGCCAGTCATTTCGCCGCGTTGGGGCTGGACCCGGTGCAGGTATCGGATCTCATTGCGAACCTTCGATTCAACCATCATCTGGATGCCGATGATGCGGTCATCGACAAGCGATCGTTACTTGCGCTACCGATCCGCGAATTCGACATTGTGCTGCAATTCTATCCGCTGCGCCGGCAGATTCTGGCGATTCTCCAGACCGAGATCGCGTCTATAAAGAGTCAGCTGTGTGCAATTACCAAAGCAGATCTCGACGAAATCGCTCGCGAGCTGGTGGCCGAAGCGATCATGCGACAACTGAACGAGTCTGCGCTAGAAGCAGGCGCGTTCAACGATCAAGGCATCGCGTTCTTCACGGCTGATGAGAATGCCGGCATCTGGCCGCTGCCCGTCTGGCTTGATGATTCTGCCCGGCAAGTGATTTTCCGTTTCGTACAGGGGCTGCTCGAAAACAGTCGCACCCATGTGCTCGACCCGATGGCGTTCGTGGAACTGGGGCTGGACGAGCAGGATGCGCACGCTCTGGCGAAAGTCCTCATTGACGATGGCATTCTCGATCCACTGGGTCAGTTCCGTACTGGTCAAAGGCAACGGTTCCTGGCCATTGATAATGCTTACGTCTTTTCACTGAATGGCTTCGAAGATCTTGAAAAGGACGTCTTTTTCGTGCTCAATAAGCTGGCGTCCAAGGTGGAGTCGACGGTCGCCGCTCTGGTCGATGCATTGACTACTGCAGAACAGGAGCAGGAACAGGCACTTGTGTCAGCGATAGCCGAATGGCTCGAGGCCGACACGGAGGTGGCGCGCGTCATCGCCATGCAGATAGCCGGCGCCTCTGGCGCACTCGGCGACAGGTTCCTCGCACCGCTGCTGGCAGTGCTTGACGCTCAAGGTAAATTGCTGGGGTTGCCTGCAGGGGCGATGTTTCGTTCTACGTTGCGGCGCATGAGTCAATTCGCCGAAATCGCCTCGCGCCTGTCGCTGAACGCCACGGACTGCGCCATCTTGTTTCGCGATCAAAGCCTGGTTCAAAAATTCCCTGAACCGCTCAGCCTGCCCGCGAACATCGATCAAATTGCTGTGCTGATGACGATCACGGTGAACGGAGCTGCCTATCCGTCGCTGAAGAGCGAGATAGACCGAGAAGTGGTTTTTCTCTACGAGGCGCAGACCGGGCGTCACTGGCTGTATGAACCAGAGACTTATGTGCCTCTGACCAGCGCTGGCGATCTTTACGCACTCTCGCCTGGCTTTGCAGACAAGGCAATACAGGCCGGGTACAACGATCACGACGGACATGCCTGGCTCATCATCGAAGGCCAGCGATATCGCCAAGTCAAAGGCGAATCGACCTGGATGCCACAAGCCAGCGAGCTTGGCAAGCGCCAGAGCAATTTCGACAAGCCCGACCGTATTGATGCAGCCTACGTGGCAGCGGACGAGACCGTCTACCTTTTTGCCAACAAGCAGTACTTGCGCAGTCGTACGGGTTTGCGCAGGTTCGACGACGGCTATCCGCGCAACCTCGACAGCAACTGGGCTCGAGACTCCGGACTGGTCGTGCCCGAAGCCTATACACACGGCATCGATGCAGCCTTCCGGGATGCCGACGACGTGGTTCACGTGTTTCGCGGTGAGCAGTTCGTGCACAGTCTTGAGTCGTCGGATGGGGCGCATGAGCATGACTCGCGCGATTCGGATGATGCCTTTACGACGGGGCTTGATGGAGAATCTGTCAAGGAACAGCGCATCGCCGACGTCTGGGGCCGTACCGACAACCCTTTTGAGACGGCAGACAGCATTGATGCGGCACTGACGCTCGGTCCAACCATATACCTGTTCTCAGCGAATCATTGTCTCGCCTGGTCGACAAGCACGGAGAACCCAAGAGGCCGCGCCGACGAAGGCTCACTGCAGACGATCCAGCTGCTGCTACCTGGCGTTCCGGATACGTTCGCACGCGGCATCGACGCGGCCTTCCAGGGCGGCGATGGTGTCATCCGACTGTTCAGAGACGAGCGCGTACTGCAACTCGATAACGAACGGAAGGTCTTGTCCGAAGCGGCGCTGGCAGACACGCGCTGGGGCCAGGTGAAGAACGAATTTCGCGACAATGGGGCAGTGAGTGCCGCGTTTTCTGGACTCGACGGGCGCGCCTACCTGTTCTGTGGCAAGCAGTTCATCCGCTATTCCAACCGGCAGTACGATGCAGTCGATGAAGGGTATCCGCTGCGCATCGCCGATCACTGGGGCGGATTGACGACGGTGGATGCCGCGTTCGTGCTGGACGGGCGCACCTATCTCGTCGGCGCCGACAAGACCGGTCAACGCGCGTATGTACGCTATGCGACCAGCGACTACCGGGTCCCGGACGACGACTCTCCGATCGTTGCAGGTGAGTCGTGGTGGGTGGAGCACTTCAATCTTAGCGATACGATTTTTGCCTCACCCGACGCGGTATTCGTCGGCCCGGATAACGTTACCTATCTATTCAAGAGTGATCGTTACATTGCTTATGACCACTTGAAACGCTGGTGGACACAGCCAGCGCTCATCTCTTCGCGATGGTCCGGTTTGCCCTTCGATGCGGTCAGTGCCGCCTTTAGTGGCAAGGATGGCCGGACCTGGCTGTTTTCCGGCATCGAATTCGTTCACTACACCGACCCCTTGTTTCACCGGATTGACGATGGACGAACAAAGCGCTCAGCCGAGCACTGGGGCCGCGTGCGCAATACCATCGTCGATTCGGAACGAGTGGACGCGGCGCTCGTCCTGCGCCATCGACAAGACGACGGTGTTACACAGGAATACACCTATCTGTTCGCGGACAGGCAGTATGTTCGGTATACCGGAGGCGACTATTCGCAGGTGGATGAAGGCTATCCGAAAACAATCGCCCGCGCCCTGCACAACGAACCCAGATTTTCGGAACTGGGCGAAGCGCATGGACTTGATGGCATCGATGCGGCCTGGTCCGACCGGCGCAACATCCATCTGTTGAAGGATGGACAGCTCACTGTTATCTCGAGTGCGCCAGACGCACGGTACGAACTGGCCGAGTCAATGCTGGGCAAGCTGGACGATACCGGCGACTGGTCAGAAGCAGACCACATCACCGCCGTTTTCGAGGATGCAGGCAACGTGTATATCGCCAGCGGCGAGCGATGGCGACGGCTGCATGGCTTGGAAAGTGAGAGCGGACCATTGCTCCTCGACACCTCGATGCCGCCCGGCCTGAGATCTCTGCCTGCCGATTTCAGCCAGGCTGTCGATGCCGTTCTGACCCTGCCGGACGGTCGCCGGCATGTTTTCAACAATCGTCTCGGCCGATGCTACAACACGGTGCTGGAGCGGGACTATCCCATCGGCGAGGAATGGGGCCGCATCAACAATGTCATCGCCAACGAGCGACGCGTCGATGCTGCACTGGTCGGTGTGGATGGCACCACGTGGTTGTTCCGTGGCCCGCAGTATGTTCGCTATGCACCGGATCTCAATGACTCCAAGCGTTTTCCGATTTTCGAGGAAACTATCTTCATCGACGGTTATCCGGGCAGCATCAAGAACGACTGGGGAGGACTTGAGAGTGTGGCCAGCGCGTTCACACAGGCCGGCAAGACATGGCTTGTGGAGCACAGTAACGCGATTGGGGAATTCCGCTATGTGTGCTATTCGACACCGGATCTCTCGGCGCCGGATGGTCCGCCACAGTCGGCCGATGTGTCCTGGTGGGATTTCCCCGCGATCTATCGCGACGAAGGCTTCGATGCAGTCGATTCGGTGTTTGTCGATGAGGAGCACCTGTATCTGTTCCACCGCGACCAGTTCATCCAGTACAACCACGATCAGGATCTATGGACCTATCCGCGTCCGATCGATCGAATATGGCGTGATCTGCCCTTTGGGGATGCTCCGCAGGAAGAAGGCATCACGGTATTCCGGGGACGCGACGAGAGAATCTACCTCTTCTCTGGCGAACAAAGCTGCTTTTACCTGGCCGGACTGAAGAGCCCTTCGGCTCTACGGCCAATCAACGAGGTGTGGGGCCGCATCCGCAACGTGATTGTCGACCAGCATCGGGTGGATGCCGTGCTTGTTGACGGCCCGGTATGTTACCTGTTCAGTGCTGACCAATACGTGCGTTACAGCGGTGAAGACTTTCACTTCATCGACCCGCATTACCCCAGACAGATAATCGGTGATCTGCGGCAAGAGACCTCTTTTGAGCATCTGCCAGCCAGCTTCGATACCGATCTGCAATGGCTGCTTGAGTCGGGCGGTGCGCTGCAGGGAGCACTCGTCGGTGAGCGCCATCGTTACCTGTTCGATAGCACCAGCTGCCAGGTCGTGTCCAACGCATCCAGCGCTCGCCTGGACATTCGACGGCTGTCCGCACTGCGCAACACGATTCAGGAAAGCGGACACATCGACGCCGCTTTCACCGATGCGCAAGGGCGCAGTTATTTGTTTGCGGCCGATCAATATGTCCGTTATTCAATCGTAAGCTCGGGACTGGTAGATGCCGGCTATCCAAAGTCCATCGTTGATGACCTGGCATCGGAAGGTTTCGACATTGCGCTCGATCCGCGCACGCCGCGTATCGACGCTGCACTCCAGCTGGCAAACGGCGAGCTGCGCCTGTACGCCGGCAACCGGGTCTACATTTCCGGCACTGCCGCCAGTGGGTTGTTGCTCGAGCACGCCTTTCTCTCGCTGGACGCACCTTTCCCCGGTGTGGTCAATGCCGCCTTCGTTGCGCCCGATGGCAAGGCCTACTTCTTCAGTGGCGAGCGCTTCATTCGCTACTCAGCGCATGGCAATGAGTTCGTCGACGATGGCTATCCTCGCCTGATACGAGACGCCTGGGGAAATCTGCCCGCAGCGTTCGAAGAATCCATCGACCATGCCTTCGTCTTCGAAGGCATGACTTATCTAGTCAAGCACAAACAGTACGTGCGCTTTGGCGGCAGTGAATACCGTAATCTTGACCCCTTGTACCCACAGGCGTTTCAGCGCCGCTGGGGTGCATGGAATGATTATCTGCTCAACGATCTCAAGCTCATCGAGGATTATCATGACGCTAACAGCCATCGATCCCCGGACGGGAAAGATCTGAGCGATCTGCTGGATCCTGCAGTGGCCTATGCACGAGAACCCTATCATCACCTCGCTCGTCTGTTCGGCTGGGATGTCCAAGAGGTGAAGTGGCTCAAGCGCCACAACGCCTTTCTGCCGAGCAGGCAGGGTGCCGAGCGCAACTTCGACGTGGAACAGGTGCTGGCCATGATCGAGATCCATGCACTGGCTGACGGTTTCGGTGTCGCACCACGAGAGTTGTACGAATCGCTGTTCGTCCCGGGAATCCAGGGCAAGGTTGCTGACGTTATCGCGGACACACTGGTCCGGTGGCTGGGGCAACGCTTTGGTACCAGTGACTGGGAGCTGCTGTCCGATAAGCTTCACGATGATTTGAACCAGGTGCGGCACGACGCCTTGCTGCCGTACGTCATCGCGCACGATCCGCAGGTAGACGACAGCCGGCAGTTGTTCGCCCGGCAGCTGATCGATGTGGAGATGGGCAAGGAGGCGTTGACCTCACGGGTCAAGGAGGCCACCGCCGCTGTGCAACTGTATCTGCATCGCTTCTTTCTGAATCTGGAGTCGCTGGAGCTGCATGGTACGGCGAAGGCAGAAGCCCGGCAACGCCTGAAGCTCTGGTGGTCATGGATGCGCAACTATCGCCTCTGGGAGGCGAATCGCAAGGTGTTCCTGTACCCGGAAAACTATCTGCGTCCTGAATTGCGCGATACCAAGACGAATGCGTTCGCCAGCCTGGAAGATGCCTTGCTCCAGGGCGAGGTAAACGAGTCGCTGGTTACCTCCGCATTCCACAATTATATGAACGAGTTCGCGGCGGTGGGCAATCTTCGCATCGCTGGTGCGAACACCTACCACGATCCGACCGACTCAGGCGATCAGATGCTGGTGCTACTCGGCCGTACGCGCACCGAGCCCGGTCAGTTCCACTACCGTACCGCACGCTTCACCTCGTCCCCTGCCGATACATCCTCCGGTGATATCGCTGTGTGGGAAAACTGGAGCCCCGTGGATATTGCAATTGATTCGGATCGTGTGTTTCCAGTATATGCCTTCGGCCGCATCGTGCTGGTGTGGACCGAGATCGAGGCCTTCGAGGAGTCGGTGCCGTTCATCAAGACCCGAGGCGGAACCGCGGACGCCAGAGCGAATTCTACCTCGAAGGTGGAAACTGCTGACACCGTGCTGAGCCACCGTGCCACGATCAAGTACTCGTTCTATGACTTCAACAAGCGCTGGATCAATCCACAAGTGCTGAAGAAGGATATTGTGCTCGAGTACCGTATCGACGCCATCCTGCGTGAGAATGATCAGTTCTTCGCTTTCTCAGGCGAATATTGTCTGGAGACCACCCCAGAGAATCCGCGTGGTAACGTCAAGAAAATCAAGGCTGTCTTTCCCGAGCTACCGGCCAGTTTCCATGAAGGTATCGATGCAGCTCTGCTCTATCGTGGCCAACGCATCTTTTTCAAGGGCGACAGCTACTATGTTGATGGTCGAGCCTCGCGTGCTGACAAGGCTGTTCACGTGCCGATCCCGATCGGCCACAGCTTTCGCCCACCGCAAGACGTGCCACCCGTACAGGTGACGCTGCTGGGTTTTATCGTCTGGCGCCAGTATCAGTTGCCAGTGTCGGATACGCCCGGCTACCAGCTGGGCCTATCTGCAGCTTTCGTCGTTGAGGGTGGCGAGAGTGTCTGCCTGATCGATACGCAGGGTTTGCCGACCTTCTTTAGCCCTGAACCAGACGCATCAGATAATTCGTCTGATGGAGGACTCGACTTTCGCGAACGTACCTACGACGGCTTGAGCCGCGTCAAGGATGGCCACTTGCAGAGTGACGACTCGATCTTTACGGCGTTCCTGCGTATCCTCACGCGCGATCTGCTGCGTCTGGAGCCAGTGGACGCAGTGTTCGAGGATCAGTCCGGCAAGATCTATGTGCTGCGTCGTGGTCAGTACGAATGCTACCGGTACAAGAAGAACGACTTTCTGGAGCTGGAAAAGCTGGACGGCTACCCCAAACCGATCCGGGGCAACCTGCGCTTCAACATGGACAAATTCTTCGACAAGCTCCATGTGGTGCGCGATGAGGAAGACGGGCTTGAGTTCGTTGAACTCACCTACAGCAGCCCGGAAGCCAATAATACCCTGCTCAGCGGTCGTATTGCTGCCGACTTCACCTTTCGCAAGAGCGAGCCGGCTATCCGTGCACTGCAGGATCAGCTTGTTACCGGCAACCTGCTGCCCTCAATACCTTCGATGATGTCGACCTTTCGACATCAACAAGCAAGCAAGAAGTTCCAGAGCTTCAGCGACGTGATTGAAAAAGTTCGCACCGATTGGTCGAGCCCGGACGAAGTACCGGACTTCGAACCGTTGGCTGAGTTCTACGAACATGCAGTTGTCTACTTTGACTCACAAGGCGAATTGCCAGAGGGCAAGCAACCGTTCTCAGACGATCTTCGCGCCATCCTGGACAAACTGAAAGAGTCGGGACATCTTTCGCCATCGGGACATCCTGTACTGGAAGAGCATGCGCAAAGGCTGGCCGCTGCTCTACACACATTCGACCAAAGTCTTCGCGGCACGGCTCAGACCAACAAGTTTGCTGCTCTGCGCGAGGAGATCAAGGCCACCGAGCGCATACTGGCGGACGAGTCACTGACCGATGAGCCAGCACCGGATAATTTGCCGGCAACCGAGCTGCAGGACTTGCGAGAGGCGCTGACATCTTTCGACACTCTGGCGTCCAGCCATCTGCAGAATTACAATCAGCGTTCGAATCAATTCGAGCTACTGTCGCAGCAAAATATTTTTGGTGTCTTACAAAATAGTGTTGAGGTAAAAAATTTCAAGAACAAGCTGAGCAAGTATGGTTTGGCGCTCGTGGCGAAACGCTCACTGGTCGGCTCACCGCTTCCAGCGGGTCTGGATGCTGCCAGGCTCATTGATCGTGAAACGCTGGACTTGATCCAGGCTGGGTTCGAGAAGCACGATGTTGTGTTCAAGCGGCTGCAGGATACGGCGGCGGCAGTCGAGAGCGACATGCAAAGGCTGTTGAGCCTGGCGCGCACGAAAATTGAAACCTTGAAGGAACGCTTCTTTGGTCGCGATGATCTGTTCCCCGAGGCGTTTGGTATTCGCAACGAATCCAACTTCACCTTCGGCCAGCCGGACTGGCATGTGTTCGAGGCCAAGGTGGGAAGCTATCTGTGTCGCCCGGTTAGCAAGCGACCTGAAACTGCGCAGACCTCTGCCGACAGACTAACGCATGACTACGAAATAATCCGGCTTTCGACCACCCCGATTCCCGACTTGAGCCGGCTTTTATTCTCACAGGGTATCAACGGCTTTCTGCAACTCGATACCCAGAAAATGCCCGAACTGCCGGAGTTCAAACCCGTGCAGAACCTTGCAAGTTCTACCAGTCGAGAAGAGGATACCGGCGGCCGCATTCACTACGATCCGAGCTACATCACGGGCAAACCCCATCACGAAACGCTCGACTTCGCCAGCGCAAACGCTGTGTACTACTGGGAAATTTTTTTCCACAGCCCGTTTCTGATCGCCCAGGCACTTAACCGCGCCCAGAAATTCGAGGACGCACAGCGCTGGTATGACTGCATCTTCGACCCGACCTCCACGAATGAGGGAGCACGTGATCACTGGCGGTTTCTGCCGTTCAACATCCATGGACTCGGCAAGGCGGTACCGAGCGACCTGCTGAGCGATGTGCTGGTCGATCGCATCGACGTGACGAATCTGGGTCTGGAACTGGAGGCCTATCTCAATGACCCGTTCGACCCACATGCCATCGCCGGTATCCGCAAGAGTGCCTATCAGAAGGCAATCGTGATGCGCTACGTCGACAACCTGCTTGACTGGGCCGACATGCTGTTTGGACAGTACACGCGGGAGAGCATCAATGAAGCGCGCATGCTGTATGTGTTGGCTTATGACCTGCTCGGCAAACGACCCGAAAGCATTGGCGACAAGGTGCTGCCACCGGCGCGCAGTTACTCGGCGCTGGACAACCCGAGCAAACCGACACTCTCCGAACCCGGCAGCACCGATATCCTGCTGGGTACGAAAGAGACCAATGCGGTGGCCTCTGACCTGATCACCGATCTGGAAACTGTTGATGGACAAGTACATCGCAGCGTTGCCAGCTCGTACTTCCACATTCCGCACAACGATCTGTTCCTCGACTACTGGGGCCGAGTGGAAGACCGTCTGTTCAAGATCCGCAACAGCCTGAACATCAAGGGCGTCAAGCAGACATTACCACTGTTCCAGCCGCCGATAGATCCGATGTCAGTCGTGGCAGCGGTAGCTGGCGGTGCCAGTCTTGCCAGTATCGCCGGTAATGGTGCACTACCCGTCCCCCACTACCGATTCAGCTTCGTGTTCTACAAGGCACGAGAACTCGTGCAGCGCCTGAACCAGTTCGGCGGCGAACTACTGAGCGCCATCGAGAAAGGTGACGCTGAACAGCTAGCGCTGATGCAACACAAGCAGCAAGGCACGATCATGTCGATGCTGACTCAGGTGAAACAGGCACAGATCACCGAAGCGAAAGAGAACATCACCGCTCTGCAGGCCAGCCTGCGCCTGGTCGAGGCGAACGAGTCCTACAACTTGTCGACAGTGGATGAAGGCTTCCTGCCGTTCGAGCAGGCACAGATGAGCCTGATGGGTACAGCGGTCGTTGGACATGCGGCCTCTGCCATTCTACGGGTGGTTGCAGGCTTCGGTGGAGCTGCCCCCGATGGGCTGGCCGGGCCGTTCATTGCCGGCGTCAAGGCTGGTGGCCAGCAGGCGCATGCAGCACTGAGCGGTGCTGCGGAAGTGGTTCAGACACTCGCCGAAGGACTCAGCGTGAGTGGCGAACTGCTGGGTATCGTCGCCCAGCATGAACGGCTGATGGCAGACACGCAACACCTGGTGGCGGTGGCCGAACACGAAAAGGCGCAGATTCATGCACAGTTGGCTGGCGCACGCCAGCAACTCCTGGTGGCGCAATACGAACTTGACATACACAAGAAGGAAAAGGAGCAACATGCGTCCATCCGTACCTTCATGAGTTCCAAGTTCACCAATGAGCAGCTCTACCAATGGCTAAGCAGTCAGTTGTCAGGCCTGTACTACAAGACCTACCGCCTGGCTCATGACATGGCCCGCGGTGCCGAGCAGGCATTCCGTTTCGAGCGCGGAGTTACCGGAGACGAAGTATCGTTCATCAGTGGTATGTACTGGAACAGTCAGCGCCGGGGGCTGCTGGCTGGCGATGCACTGGGCGTGGACCTGGATGCGATGGAAGTGGCCTTTCTGGCCACGGATGAAAGACGACTCGAGATCAGCAATCGCGTGTCACTGATGTCACACGAACCAATGGCCCTGCTGCGCCTGAAGGCTGTCGGTGTCTGTGAGTTCGAATTCAGTGAAGCCTTCTTCGACTACGATTTTCAGGGACATTTCTGTCGTCAGATGAAGACTCTGGAGCTAGTCTTCGAAAGTGACAACGATCAGGGTGTGAACGCCACACTGATACAGATCAGCAACACAACGCTCATGTCGCCTGATACAAACGCAGTCAAGTACCTGCTCGCCCCCGGGGAAATGCCGCCGCCGAGCGTGCGCAGCGACTGGCGTGCCAACCAGCAGATCGTGCTGTCACACACCGATGAATACGACAAGGCCAACGGGTTGTTCGAGGCCCGCCTGGATGACGAACGTTACCTGCCCTTCGAAGGCACGGGGGCTGTCTCGCGATGGCGACTGGAGCTTAACGGCAAACGCGGTTCGGTGAACTTGCAAGCACTGCGGGACGTCGCGATCACGTTGAAGTACACGGCCAGATACGGTGGGCAGGCCTTCGCTGATGCAGTTCGCGGACTGTTGAAACCTTACGACACCGTACGCCTCATCAACCTGGCCATCGACTTCCCGCAATCCTGGCAGGAATTTCAGTCCGGCGACGGCGACACGTTAAACCTCGCTTTGCAGCGGGAGCAGTTCCCGAACATGTCCGGTGGCAGGATCTCGGGCATCTTCAGTGCGTTTGACACACTTGATGACGCAAGCGTGTCGATACGACTGAACAATGATGAGGCGCTGCTGCTGCGCGACCGGCAGTTTCTGGAGACAAGCGGCATCAGCATTGGCTCACGAGGCTCGAGCTGGTCCCTGCGTTTCCAGGGAGACAAGCGTCAACTGAGCACGGTACATCTGGTACTTGGCTACAAGGCGCGGGTATAGCTACCATGGCCGCGATAAAAAAACTTCGGCGTTTGCCAGCAACTAACAAGCCGGCGGGCACATGGAACGCCGCTGCAGGCGGCAAGCAGCAAAGCAAGCTGGCGAGTCTGCGGCGCAGCAGTATCCTGAAAAGACTCCAGAGCCGGCTGGGTTTCAATGCAACCGTCGATGGAACCCCACACGCTGACGCCACTCAGACAACGCGCCAGGGTGACTACGAGGCGCTGTTCTGGCAAGACGCTGGTGGGCCCAAGTTGCATGTGGAATTCAGCACCAAACTGCTGACAGCCAGCCGGCAGGCTCAGGTCCAGGCACTGGGTAATCTGGTGAGCGATATGCGCGCTGTCGAAACCGGTCGCGCTGCCCAAGGCGATACTACGGCGGCACCCGGCACCCTGATTGTCCAGGTATCCAGCAAAGCCGATACCACGCGAGTAGCCAGCTTGATCAATGCCACGGTCAATGGTTACAACAACAGTGGAACCACCCGTCGGATAGTAGCGTTGCCAGTTGACCAGTTTATGGCGAGCGAAGGTGACATCGCTATTCAATACAGCCTGTCGACAGCGTTTTCCGATCTGGTTAACGACCTTGAAGCAGACAGTGGCTATCGCAACATCGACCCCGCCTTCCGAGAGGTAGCCAACCAGCTGCGCAATCTTTCGGGCATAGAGAGCGCGGCGAAGCAGACGAGTAGCTCAATCGCCGACCAGATAACGGGGATAGAAAGCGTTGAGGTTGCCATTGTGCGGGCAAAACAAAACAGCTACTTCAAGGGTCGCACCCAGCAGGATGCAATCACAAGCCTGTCTTCGGAGCTTGCACGCAAGAAAGCCTCTCTGACAGGGGCTCGATCGCATCTGCGATCGACGCGACAGTCCAATATACCGCAGGTCGAGCCGGCAGCCCTACCCGATTCACCGCAACAGGCGGCTGCAGACGCTCGATTGTCTGCTTTGCCCCCGGTGGATCTACCGACAGAAAAGGATTTTCGCAAGGCATCGGCGCGTGGTCTGCTCAAGGGGGGCGAACGATCGAGAATCTACGAGCACACCATCACTGCGCTGAGGGACTATCACGCTCTGAGCTCAAGGGTTGGGGATGACATCAGTCGCCAGGCGACTGAACTTGCCAGGTTTCAGAAACCGCTGGATGATGCGCTGGCAGTCATGCATGAGAACGCAGCCAATCTGCAAAAAAAGGAGAAACACCTCAAGTTACAAGCGCAAGGGATAATCGAATGGCTTACCAAGAAGCAGAACGCTGTGCGCGATGGCGCCGCATGGCAAGGCGATAGTCTGGAGAGAATTGAATCTACTATCAATGCTAAAGTCTTTGCGCAGATCGAACTGTTCGATGAGGTGCAGAGCCTGACCAGAAAGTTCCGTGATCAGAACAAGAAGGTTAGTCGGATAGTGAAGCAGACCGACAATGCCCTGCAGGCACAGTTCGCGAAGCGCGATGACTGGGTAGGTGAGCTGGAACAGAAGGCAGCCACTCTTCGGAGCCGCGTTGACGTCTACCTGACGCAGAAACAGGCATCGAGTGATTTGGGAAAGCTGGATGCATTCCGAGCGCTGCGCCAGCAGGTAGGCGATCCGCAGGCTGATAGAGCCCGGTTCGATAATCTGGTTAGCACCACCCTTGGGGTACCGTTGAAGCTCCAAATGCAACGCGCCATGCAGCCACTGGATTCCGCAACCGTCAGCACGGTCTTCAAGGTTGTCACCCGTGGCGAGATCGGAGAGTCCGGCACCAACGAAGGATTTGCCAAGCTCGCCACACAAGTATCCAACGATACGACAATCAACATTGGAGTGCCCGCTCTGGTCAATGATGCCACCTACCGCGATGTGGATCCGCAGAAGCGCGCCAACCTGATTGCGCGACAAGTCATATCTTCGCGCATTGCCAGCAGGCTGAAACTCAATGTGCTGGCGTCAGAGGTATTCTCGAAAACGCTCAACGGTGACACGCTGGGTATCACAGCCAAAGCGCCTGGCGTACCCATGGTCGAACGTGGAGTGACCGATCGTTATCACGAATTCAATCTGTTCGATGCCGACATCCAGAAAGGCTTTGCCGATCTCCAGATCATTGATGCCATCAATGGACAGATGGATCGTCATCTGGGCAACATCTTCATTGATCGCGCCACCGGCCAGGTCACGGGCATTGACAACGACATGGCTCATCCCATCGACAGGGTATTCGATGACAAGGCCAAGAACGTGCTGCAGAACCAGTTTTTTGTGAAGGACAGAACGCTATATTTCAAGCCCGATATGATACGCAGGCAGACGGCTGATGCCATCATTGCACTGTCATCGGATGATCTGGAATCGATTCTCAGAGGCCAGCCAGATGATGGTGAACACCTCGATGATCATGCCATCCGAGGCACGTTGCTACGTTTCGAGGCTGTTCAGGCCCGCTGCAAGGAGTTGCAAGAGGCTGGAAAATTGCTCGATGAAGAAGCCTGGGGTGTCAACACGTATTGGCAGGCATTCCAATCCGGCAGTGATATAGGACCAATGGGAAATGTTGGCAGAGATCAATCGAACTATCTGTACCGTAGTGTGACCGCGTATCACGAGGCGGGGCTTGACGACAACCTTGGGAATGAACAGATTCGCGGGTGATTCAAGGCCAGGAACAGTCCAATTCAGACTAGAACCGGTATTTCAAACTCGTTTGAAATACTACGGCTGTATTCTTTTCGTAGTCTGCAGTGCTGAAGGCCTGGTCCAGGTATTCTGCGCGTAACCGCAAATCCATATTGGACGTCAGCGCCACCCCGTACTTTATACCCAATGTGGCACTGGTCATCGCGTCCAGCCGGTAGTCGGCACTGGCGTAGCCATCTTCTGGCATGATCGG
>RCMY010002414.1_pt1 | contig 18857 bp, 15 predicted proteins | sample 2041341 | NCBI WGS metagenome assembly RCMY01 (sample SAMN09708234, study PRJNA481090) | Marine sediment metagenome, whole genome shotgun sequencing project. | reverse complement strand
GGCGATGCTTCGACTCCGATCGAGGGGCTCGGCGTCACGCTCGACTACGAGACGCTGCTTGCCGCCGAGGCGCCGGGTTTCGAGTATCCGGATGTCGACGAAAGGGCAGCTGCCGCGATGTGCTACACGTCCGGGACCACTGGCAACCCCAAGGGGGTGGCCTACTCCCACCGATCGACCGCCCTCCACTCCCTCGCCGCCATGTCGGCAAACACGCTCCAGGTCGGCCACACCGAACGGATCCTGGCCATCGTGCCGATGTTTCACGCCAACTGCTGGGGGCTCATCTACGCCGCACTGGCTGCCGGAGCCGACCTGATCATGCCCCAGCAACATCTCCAGGCAGCACCGTTGGCCGGACTGATCGAGCAGACCAGACCAACGATCTCGGGCGCGGTCCCGACCGTGTTGAACGACATCCTCCAGAACCAGGCCGATGCGGATCTCAGCTCACTTCGCTACGTGGTCTGCGGCGGATCTGCAGTACCACGCTCGCTCATCCAGGGATTCCGCGACACGTTCGGTGTCGACGTGCTTCAGGCATGGGGCATGACGGAGACGTCACCGTTGGCTGCTGTCGGCTGGCCGCCGCGTGGCGTCGAGCACGCCGACGACATGGATTTTCGGGTCAAGACGGGACGCATCGTGGCCGGAGTCGAGGTTCGCATCTGCGACGACGGCGGTTCGGTGTTGCCGTGGGATGGTGAAAGTCAGGGCGAGATCGAGATCCGGGGGCCGTGGATCGCAGGCAGCTACTACCTCGACCCGACCGAGGAGAAGTTTCACGACGGCTGGCTCCGCACCGGCGACGTCGCAACGATCGAGCCGAACGGGTTCATCCAGATCACCGACCGGGCCAAGGACGTGATCAAATCGGGCGGCGAGTGGATCAGCTCGGTCGATCTCGAGAACGAGCTCATGGGTCATCCTGCCGTGCGCGAGGCAGCGGTCGTCGGAGTTCCCGACGACCGCTGGGACGAGCGTCCGCTCGCGTGCGTCGTGGTCAACGAGGGCGAATCGGTCAGCGCCGAGGAACTGCGTGACTTCCTGGCCGGCCGTGTGGCGAAGTGGTGGTTGCCCGAGCGGTGGGCGTTCATCGAGGAGGTGCCGAAGACGTCGGTCGGGAAGTTCTCGAAGAAGGACCTTCGAGCCTCGTATGCAGACGGCGGCCTTTCGGTCGAGGAGCTGTGACAGGAGATAGATTCGGCCGCTGATGCGACTCGACACGGCCACAGCTTCGGCAACCTTCGCCTTGACCAGGGGCGGTCGGCTGGCGTCTCTGGTCGTTCATGGACATGAAATCCTCGTGACCGCGGGCGACGAGGAGGATTTCGGGTGGGGCGCCTTCCCGATGGTGCCGTACGCCGGCCGTGTGGTCGACGCTCGGTTTCGTTTCGAGGGCGAAGAGCATCAGCTGCCGGCAATCCGGCCCCCGCACGCGATTCACGGCACGGTGTGGAATCGCAGCTGGAGTCAGGTCGACGACCGCACGATCACCGTCGACCTGGGTTCAGAGTGGCCATTCGGTGGTGAGGTGGTCCAGACCGCAGACCTCACCGATCACCATCTCGAGTTGTCGTTGACCGTCACGGCCGGCGCCCGGGCGATGCCGGCGATGGTCGGCTGGCACCCGTCGTTCCGGCGTCGACTGCTACGGCATCCTGACTCGCCGGTCGAATACGACTTCGATCTGGGCTCGATGTACGAACGAGACGACTCGATGGTGCCATCGGGGCGCCTGGCGGAACCCTCGCCCGGTCCGTGGGACGACTGTTTCACCGGCGTCGCCGAGCCTCTGGTACTCACCTGGCCGGGAGCGGTCCAGGCGTCACTGACCTCGACATGCGACCACTGGGTCGTGTTCGACCAGCGCAGCCGGTGTGCGTCGAACCGCAGTCAGACGCCCCCGACGTCTTCAATCGAACGCCGACCGTGCTCGCGCCCGGTGAGGCACTGACGGAGACGTTCCGGATCTCGTGGGTGGGATTGGGTGACGACGCATGATCGAACCGGCCAGTCAGCGTCGGGTGAACGCTGCTGCTCGGCTCCTCAACGGCGAACCAGACGACGCCGTTCGAGTGTTTACGCGATGCTCTGACGACGAGCTGGCCAATCTCGGCGAAGTGGTGCGTCAACTGCAGCGGGAACGCGCCGTGGCCCGGGGCGATCTGGACGACATCATCGCCGCTGGCTTCGACACCGGGTTCGGCAGCGACGGTCTCGGTGTCCTGCCATGGGCCGAGGGCAACGTGATCGTCTGCCCCGGCGGCATCATCTCCAAGTCCCGAACATCGCACCGATGTCGATTCGTGAGCGTCGACGACACCTGGATCTGGGAGTCGAGCGAACTCATCCGCGAGGACAAGCGATCTTCCCCTGGGCCCATCGATGGATTCCGAGCCGTCGCACTCCTTCCACTGATGAACGGGATCACACTCGACGTCGTGTCCGGTAAGGCTCGTGGAGGACAACATTCGGTCGATCGCGTCGTCTCGTTCGAAGTCAGACGTGGAGAACTGGTCGAGGTGTCGCAACGTGTGGTCGCTCCTGCAGGGATGAAATGATGAACATGAGGATGAAGCCATGACGATCGGGTGGAACGAGCTGGGTCGCGGCCTCGTGGCGGGAATGCTCGAGCGACAGATCAAGGACCGCGGCTCGTTCGCGCGATGGGTCGGCGTTGCCATCATGGTGGCCGGTCTCATCGCAGCCGTGGGCTGGGGTGGGTTCGTCCGTGGGCTGGGGATCACGCTCGTGCTGGTTGGTCTGATCATCGTGTTGCTGGTGTTGTTGGTCCGCACGATGGCACTGGCGGCAATCAACAAGTTCGCAACGCCGACGTCACTCGCCGAAAAACGGGATGTGATCGATCGGGCCATGGATCGCGCCAACCTCCCGACCGGCCCGATCGCGATCGTTCGATTCCTGGTGCGTCTGCGAAAGGGTGTCGGTCCCGAGGTCTCCCGCCTCGACACGGTCCTCGACGATCTTCGTGAGGAACTCGCATTGTCCGAGGACGAGCTCGCTCAGGCTGAACTCGATCGGACGGCTGGAGCCGAGTCCATCACTCCCGAGATTCCGGAGTAACCAGCGATGTGGTGATCGCATCCTGAGCCATGATCTGTCGGTGACCTTCCCAGATCAGCATGATGTGACGGCGGAATGGCTGGCCGCTGCACTCGGCCACCCGGGAGTCGACCTCGGTGTCACCAGTCGGTCGATCGGGACGGGTCAGGTGGGCGAGAATGTTCGTTACACCCTCACCTGGCCGGAGGGCGTCGAGGGACCGGCGAGTGTCGTCGGCAAGTTCCCCTCGCCAGACCCCACCAGTCGGGAGACGGCGGCGGCCACCGGCTCCTACCTCAAGGAGGTCGGCTTCTACCGAGATCTGCAAGCGACGGTCGAAATCCCGACACCGATGATTCATTTCCTCGGCGAGGATCTCGGAGCCAACCGGTTCCTACTGTTGATGGACGACATCTCGCCGGCAGAGCAGGGCGACCAGCTCTCCGGCTGTTCGGTGCTCCAGGCGAAGGCGGCGGTCGATGCGCTGATCGGTTTGCATGCGCCCCGCTGGGATGATCCGACGCTGAACGATGTCGAGTGGCTCACGCCGAGAGACTCAGCGCGAGGGGTCGAGTTGGCGGCGCTCTACGAGGTGCTGTTTCCTGACTTCGCCGATCGGTACGGCGATCGGCTCGGGGCCGACGTCGTGGCCACCGGTGCCAGGTTCGGGGCACTTCTCGCCAGTTGGTTCAACGCCTTCTGCACCCCGTCGACATTGGTTCATGGCGACTACCGCCTCGACAACATGTTGTTCGCGACCGGTCCCGGTCCTGCGCCTTTGACCGTCGTCGACTGGCAGACCGCAGCGATCGGTCACGGCCCGGCCGACCTCGCCTACTTCCTCGGCGCCGGTCTCCTGCTTGAAAAACGAAGGACGGCAGAAGCGGCGCTCGTCAACCGCTACGAGGCTGGTCTCGGCGGAGCCGGGATCGAGGTCGAACCTGAGATGCTCCGCCACGACTACGCACTGGGGACCGCGAGCGGTTACCTGATGGCGGTGGTGGCGTCGATGATCGTCGGACGCACCGAGCGTGGCGACGAGATGTTCTGTGTCATGGCCGAGCGCCACGCCGCTCAGATGACCGACTGGAGCGTCCTGGAGCTCGTGACTCCCTGACGATCAGCGTCGACCGGCAGCTTCGGCCCAGCGTTGCGCCACGGAGCGGGGCGAATCGGTGGGGGTGTCGCGCCGTTGCCTGGCGGCGGCCAACATGGCGGCACGCTCGGTCGGAGTCTTCTTGTGGACAGGTCGGCCCCGACGCAGCACCACGACTCGGATCACGGTGAGACCGACGATCAAGGCCAACGCTGCGAGTCCGAACGCCAGGACGAGCGGGTTGCGGCTGTCAGTGCCCGCTTGCCAGGCATGGATCGATCCGAAGATGAGGCTCACGTACGACAGCAAGTGGATGCCATGCCACGCGCGGGCCGGAATCCGATCTCGCACCAGCGAGGAGAGCTCGACTGCGGCCATCAGGTACAGGCTCAGCACTCCCCACGTGACCGCCCCTCGTCGCCAATCCGAGGTGAACGGGACGAAGAACTGCGTCGCCCCGAACTCGACGTAGCTGTCCGCCCACAAGGTCACGAGATGGAGGGTCAGGAAGACAGAGGTCAGGGTGCTGAAGAAGCGGTGGAGATCAAGGAGCCATGGGAATCCGGGCTGCTTGCCGAGCGCCTTGGACGACAGGAGCAGGCCGAACACAACCGACCCGGCGGCGACGGCCCATGTCATCAATCCAGCACCGCGGGTGGCAAACCACCAGACCTGTTCGCTCATTGGAACGCCCCCAGGGGTCCAACGACGTGCTGATGTCCACTGTCGTCGGTGACGATGCCACAGGCGCGGTGATCCAGAAGCAGGTCATGGGCATGGTCCACGCTGAGTCCGATCGCCGTGGTGGCCAGGACTTCGCACTGGGCGGCCGCAGCTCCGAGAACGGTGACAGACGAGACACCGCTGTCCGTCGACCTTCCGGTCGCCGCATCGAGGATGTGGTGACGCTCGCCCGCCGGAGTCATCCAGCGACGTCTCTTGGTCGACGACGTGCATACACCACCGGCTGCGATGTGGAGCTCGCGCCGACTGGAGCAGCCGGGATGGTCGATCACGATGTGCCACCCCTGTGTCGGGCAAAGGCCATCGGTGCGGAGGTCGCCTCCAAGGTTCACCATCGCTCCGAGGGCTCCGGCGTCGAGCAAGGCCGCGACGGTCAGATCGGCGGCCATTCCCTTGCCGATGCCGCCGAGGTCGAGCGCAACACCCTCCGGTACTGAGATGGTCGACGCGATCGGGTGGACGACGACACCCAGCGGGGTGGGCGACGGCACGCTTTCGGCATCCGTTACGGGTCCGAGCTCGTGGAAGGGACGGTCATACCCTGCGCGCCCGAGCGATGTCCCGATTGTCGGATCGAAGATGCCCGATGTCGCGTGCCACGCGTCGATCGCTTTCGAGACGATCTCGATCGTGCTCGGGTCGACGAGGACCGGACATCCGGCTGCGTTGTTGATTCGTGAGATGTCGGACTCGGGCAGGAATCGGCTCCAGCGATCCTCCAGTGTGCGCGCCGTCGAGCGGGCGAGGTCGAGGATGAGGTCACCTCGAGCGAGATCGTCGATCAGCACGACGACGTGAGCGCGTGTGCCCATGGCCTCGAATCGGACCGAGGCCGTCGCTGGCGTGACGGAGGTGAGAGCGGACGTCATCAACTCGGCTGAGTCGTCGTGCTCGTGGTGGTTGTTACCGTTTCGGTTGTGGTGGTCACGATCTGGGTGGTGGTCGTGGAGGCCTGGGTGGTGCTCGTGGCCGCCGCTGTTGTGGTGGTCTGCTGGCTGCTACTCGTCTGGCCTAGCGTCGTGGCCGAGGTCGGAGGGACCGTCGTCGCAGGGGTCGTCGGCGGTTGTGTCGTGGCCGATGGTGCGTTCGTCGCCGGAGGAGCCGCTGATGGGGCCGGCGGTGCTGTCTGCCGAGCCGAGGTGGAGCTCGGAATCGAGGTGGTCGAGGTGTCCGCGGTCGAGGCCTCGCTGATCGCTGCGAACAGATCGACGGTCGCTCCCGTCGTCTCGACGAGTGTGGCCGTCGATGACACTGGTGTCGCCGCTCCGTCGAGCTGCAGCGCCAGGCCCGTGTCGTCTGCGGTCGTCGCCGGAATGTCGGTGACGACAGCATCGGCACGGTTGGCAAGCGCCGTGGTGACAGCGATCGAGGAGGTCATCCCGAGGTAGGACGCACCGCTGATCAGCGCGACGATCTGTCGGGCTCGTCTGGCGGGATGTGGTGATCGCGACATGTCGGTCTCTATCGGCAGGTCGCCGCTGATTCTGTACGGCAGCAGTGCAGCATTTGCCCGTCGAAGCGCGACGTCAGCCCGAGTGCTGGACCAGTCCGTCGCCCGTGCCCCATCCGAACACGAAGACGGCGATGAGGAACAGCAGCACCACGGTGGCGATCGCAGCCCACTGCAAATTCGCATTTATGTTCTGGCGTTTGATGGCGTCGATGTTCTTCGAGCGCTTCGTTCGTCTCGGTGAGGATTTCGCGGTCATGTGTCACTCAACACTTTGCGGCGCTCAGTCCTTCCTGCGTTTTGCAATCCCTTCGCCTCGGGCGAGGTCCCGCTACATTGGCCCGAATGACCGCTACCGAGTCGGAACAGGCCACGACCAGTTCCGGACTGCCTTCCGCCGATCGATTCATGTTCTTGCTCCTCCGGCTCCGCACGGAGCCGTCGGCGGTGGCCCAGAGCAAGGCGGCAGCACAGGCCGCATTCCAGAAGAGCATCGTGATCTCGGGGACCCGGTGCCTGCTGACCTACATCGTGCTTCCGTTCATCGCCCCGTTCGTCGGAATCGCTGCGAGTATCGGCGCTCCGCTCGGCATCACGGTGGCACTGGTGGCCATGGTGTCGATCGTGATCAGTCTCCGGCGGTTCTTCGGATCGATGCATCCGAAACGATGGGCCTACGGCTCGCTGGCGGGGCTGATGTTCGCCTTCCTGATCGTCACCATCGTCATCGACATCGGCCAGCTCTGACATGTACGTGGTGATCATCGGTGCCGGCGAAGTCGGGTGGTATCTGGCGCAGCGCCTCGGTCAGGAAGACCACGACATCACCGTCGTCGAGCGTGACCCCGGCCGAGCCGCCGCCATCGGCGAGCAGCTCGACGTCCAGGTGATTCTCGGTAGCGGATCTCGGCCCTCTGTGCTGGACGACGCGGGGATCCGTCGTGCCGACCTGGTAGCTGCAGTCACCGAGAACGACGAGGTGAACATGATCGCCTCGCTCATCGCCCAAGAGCACGGCGTCCCCCAAGCCATCGTCCGCCTCCAGACCGACGAACTCCGAGGCGAGGCCGCTTCGACCCTGCGGAACCGAATCGGCGCCTCGTTGATCATCGACCCGGACGCCGACACAGCAGACGAGATCCTCGAGCTGGTGCACGTCACCGGAGCAGATGAGGTCTACGCCATGGGAGGAGGCGATCTCCTCGTGATCGGTGCGGAGATCGCCGAAGATTGCGAAATCGTGGGGATGTCCCTCGCCGAGATCTCGGCCCGTCACGAACCCGATCGCGAGTTCGTGTTCGGCGCGATCACCCGCGACGGAACGACCATCATTCCTCGCGGTGATCAACGCATCTTGGCCGGCGACCACGTCCGCGTGCTTGCCACGAAGAAGCAGCGGCATCAGGTTCTGGACCTCATCGGTGTTCCAGGGAAGCTCGCCCGTCGGGTGATGATTCTCGGCGGTGGTGCCATCGGCTTCCGCGTCGCCCAGAAGCTGCAGGCGGAGGGGGCCGAGGTGGTGCTCGTCGAACGCGACCACGAGCGAGCCGTCAAGATCGCCGAGCAGTTACAGCGCTGTGTCGTGATCGAAGGCGAGATCACCGACACCGACCTCCTGGCCGAGGAGACCGTCGGCCGGATGGACGCCGTCATCGCCGCGACCGGCGAGGACTCCGCCAACGTGCTTGCCTGCGCCTTCGCCGCCGCCGAGGGCGCGTCGTACACCGTGGCGGTGTTGCACAGCCTCTCGCTCCTCCCGCTGATTCGCCGCTTCGGCATCAACGCTGCACTCAGCCCTCGAACCGCGTCGGCCAATGCCGTCCTCCGCCACGTTCGCGGCGGGACAGCGGCAGTGGCGACCTTCCTCGAGAGCGACGCCGAAGTCGACGAGCTCGTGATCGAACCGGGTAGTCGTGCCGACGGCGCTGCCGTCGCCGATCTCGACTTGCCGAAGGACATCATCATCGGAGCGGTGAACCGCCCTGACCAACCGAGCGAGATCGTCCGGGGTAGCACGGTGCTGCATGCCGGCGACTTCCTTGTTGTCTTCGCCCGTACCGACGCCCTGATCGAGGCCCATGACTTCTTCGCTGCGTCGTAGCGAATTCCACAGCTCCGACCTGTTGAGCGGGCCCAGCCGAGTTGATCGGTTGCAGCGCCCGAGTCTGGTCATTCACATTCTCGGTATCACTCTCGGTGTCTCCGGGGTGGGCATGCTGGTGGCCGGTGCGGTGGAAGCGATCGACGGTGGAACCGAGATCGACGTGCTCGTGCTCAGCGGAGTGCTCTTCAGCATCGCCGGCGGATTGCTCTGGCGCCTGACCATGGTTCCTGAGCGAATCGAGCTTCTCGACGTCTTCAGTTCCGTCTTCATGGCCTGGATCGGTCTCGCTGTAGCCGGTGCCACGCCCTACGTCCTGAGCGGCACCTTGCCAAGCATCGATGACGCCCTCTTCGAGGCGGTGTCGGGGTTCACCACTACCGGAGCCACGGTGCTTCGGCCAATCGAGGGTGTTTCGAAGGGCATCCTCTTCTGGCGGGCGATCACCCAGTGGATCGGCGGCATGGGCGTGATCGTCCTCGTGGTCGCCGTCCTGCCCACCGTCGGATCCGGCGGCATGGATCTGCTCCAAGCCGAGGCACCGGGGCCCACCGGCGAGCGGCTCACTCCACGGGTTCGCCACACGGCCCGGAATCTCTGGGCCGTCTATGTCGGGCTCACGGTGATCTATGCCGTTGCGTACATCGCCGCCGGCATGAGCCTCTACGACGGGGTCTATCACTCGTTCACCACGCTCTCGACCGGTGGGTTCTCGCCGTACAACGCATCACTCGGGCATTTCGATTCGGCCGCGATCGAGTGGATCGCGATCTCGGGCATGTTCCTTGCCGGTGGGAGCTTCACGCTCTGGTTTCGAGCGCTCCGAGGCAATCCGAAACCGATTCTGCAGTCGGCCGAGCTGCGCCTCTACGTCGTCATCGTCGCGGCAGCGTCCGCTGCGATCTTCTTCAGTTCCGGCTCTGGTCTCTCCGGGCACGACGGCGTCCGTGATTCGGTGTTCACGGTTGTGACCGTGGTGTCGACCACAGGGTACGTGACTGCCGACTTCGGTCTCTGGAGCGATTCGGCCCAAACGCTGCTGTTGATGTTGATGCCGCTGGGGGCGATGGCCGGCTCGACCGCAGGCGGTGTGAAGCTCGTCAGACTGCTCGCCGTGGCCAGCTACGCCCACAGGGCGACTTTGCGCCAGCTCCACCCGCGTATGGTCCGTCCGGTCAGAGTGGGCAAGGCGGTGCTCGACGACGAGACTGCGAGTCGCGTCGTGGCCTATGTCGCCCTCGCCTTGGCGGCGTTCGGCGGCGGTGCCGTGCTCATCTCGTTCAGCGGTGCCGACCCCATCACAGCCTTCTCGGCGTCTGCGACGACGTTCGGGAACGTCGGTCCCGGGCTCGGCAACATCCATCCGACCTCTGACTTCCTGGGCGTGCCTCGAGAGGCTCGTCTCATCGGTGTCGGTCTCATGCTGCTCGGTCGTCTCGAGATCTATCCGGTGCTGCTTGCCTTGGTCGCATTGCCCATCCCCCGCGCCGTCCTCGCCCGACTTCGCCGCTGAGCTGGCCGGCGCCCTGATGGATGCGCCGGGAAAGAACTCGGTCCATGCCGGACCGCTCAGCCAGCGGGCCACCGATCGCAGGTGGCGTGGTATTCGCCGCGCGGACCGAACTCCTCCCACTCCTGGCGCGTGAGATTTCGGCCCGCAGCGACGCAAGCGAGCTCCGGCCACTCCTCGAGGTCGATGTTCCAAATCACGGTGGCGCCATCGACGACCGTTGCCAGTTGGTTGGTCTCGGTCGCCAATGTCGCGGTCCACACCCCTTGGTCGTGCGGGAACGGCTCGCCGATGGGGACAAGTGTCGTCGGATCCCAGAGCTGGGCGCCGGTGAAACCCCCACTCTTGAGATACCGGCCGTCGGCAGTGATCTCGAGGACGCGACCGAGCCCGGGATCGTCCACATCCGGCAGCGGACCGATCAATATGGAGCGGAGGTCACTCGCATCGCGAAGCTCGATCCCTCGAGACGAGAGCGTGATGGCGTGGGCACCGTCGGGCGTGAAGGCGAGGTTGGTGAAGCCGATCGACGGATCGAGCAGGTCGATCAGAGTCCAGGTGGCGGTGTCGTACACAGCGACGTATTGGCTCTCGGTCGGGTAGACGAGAAGCCGAGCGTCGATCGAGAATTTTGGGGCGGTGGAGTAGCTGGTGTTCGGTGGTGCTGCGTCACCGACATCGGTCAGGCGGTGGAGCAGCCGGCCCGACTCGACGTCGTACACGTCGAGAACGCCCAGGGCGGAAGTCCAAGGGTGCAGAAACTGCCGCTGGTCGGGGGTGAACGCTGGGATGGTCACGCCAAAGGTCGCCAACTCCGCCGTGATGAGCGGTTCAATGGACGCCTGCTCTTCTCGCCAGTGTCCGAAGCGCAAAGTGCCCTCGACCATTCCGAACGTGATGATGTCGTTGTCGAACTGCCGGACACCCATCCCCCGGTCGAGCCGAGCCAGCAGCAGCGGTTCGCCGAGGGCGACGGACCAGATCGACGTGGGAACGTTGTCCGAAACGTTCCCACCCTGAACGACCGTGCGGCCATCGTTCGAGATCGCCTGGAACTGGGTGAACTCGGTACTTGCGGGCACGATGTTGTCGACGAACAAGCCGGCTTGGTTCTGGGCCCAGAATGCGAGTCCGCTCTTCGTTGCGAAGGCGACAACGTGACCATCCACGGATACAGCACCGCCAGACGTCGTGGTGACACTCTCGTAGGACGTCCACGGCGGTAGGTCCCCTTCCTTGTCGATCGTGAGGACCATGCCGGCGCCCACGACCTGGAGATGTGGTCCGGCCGAGACCAGCCGATTGCCGGTTTCGAGGGCGCCCGGTAGGGGTCTCGGTTGACCAATCGCATTGCCGGAATTCGGGTCGAATGCCTGGAGCTGATCAGCAGCCATGTACAGCACGTCATCGGCGTAGAGCACCACAGCAGCGGTCAACGTCGTCGCGAGCGGTTGGCCGCGGTCAGCCTCCGCATCAAGTGCCCATTGTCTGGCGACAACCTCGAGGCCCCAGGCGCCTGCAACCCTTTGTCCGTCCGGGCTGAGCGAGACGTCGGTGACTCGGTCCGTTATGGCGCCGTCAGCACCTTCTGCGATGAGAAGCCGAGTCGAACTCGCGCCCGTGATGGATTCGATCTGCACACGTCCGTCGCTCAGCCCCAGGGCGACGACGTCGTGCTCGGCATTGATACGGATGACCGTGACGCCCGACTCGGCTCGACCGCCCGTGACCTGCTCGAGATCGGATGTGGTCAGCACGCTCCATGATCCGTCCGAGCTGCCGGTGGCCACGAGTCCCTTGTCGGCACTCAGATCGATGTCTGCGATCAAGCCGCTGATCGGTCGCTCACGGAGCAAGATGCGGTCCGACATGTCCCAGATCTCGATGCTCTGGTCGGTTGATGCGACGAGCGACGTCTCGTCGAGGAACGCCACGCGGCGATAGCTCTTGCCGTTGGCGATGTCACCGAGCCAGGCGGTGGGACTCCCGACGCCGGCGGTCACGATGGTTCCAAGCGTCTCGGTGGAAGGATCGAGCCGATAGGCCTCCAACGCGAGCAACAACGCCCGACCCGGGTCATCTCCGACCGCGACCCGCGAATCCGCCATTACCCGCCTGAGGTCGGCCTCGCTCGCGTTGCTCTCGGCCTCGCGTTGTTGGACCACCGCAATCAGCCCCGCGACCATGGCCAGCACTGCGATGACGGCCACGGTGGCGAGCAACGACCGCAGGCGACGTACCCTTTGTCGATCGAGTGACGCGTCCTCATCGCGTTGCCGTCGGCTCGCATCGAGAAACGCTTGTTCCCCCGGACTCAGCTCTGCCTCGCCTTCCTCGGCCCATTCCTCCACCGCTGCGAGGCGAATACCTTGGTAGAGCCCGCTGTCGTCGTGATCGGAGGCGCCCCACTCAGCGGCAGCGGTCGTCAATCGGCGGAGGACCCGCACACCATCTCGGTCCTCGCTGATCCAATTGCGCAGGCGCGACCATTCGCGAATGAGCGCTTCGTGGGCTATCTCGGCAGTGGGCTCCCGCGTGGTCGGATCGCGATCGAAGGCGATCAGGCGAGCCGCCCCGTATGCCGCGAGCAGGTCGGGCGACACGTTGATGAGTTCGGACTGCTTCGCTCGTCGCCGGGTGTCGTCTGTACCTTCACCTGGCGTGATCAGCCGTGAGAAGAGGCGACGACTCGCCTCGCGGTCGTCCGCATCGAGATCGGCATAGATCTCCTCGGCACGCTGTGACAGCACCGCGCCCATCCCGCCGAGTCGATGATAGGCGTCGATGGTCATCGCTCCGTCCACGCGATGCTCGTAGAGCTCGGTCAGTGAAAACTGCAAGAGGGGCAAGGATCCGGGCGCCGTCGCCGCATCGCTGACCAGCGCTGCAGCGAGCGCCGACTCGACCGCTACCCCCGTCGTCTCGGCCGGACCGACGATCGCAACGTGCAGTTCCTCGGTGTCGAGCGGTGTGACCAATCGGGAGTGATCGCGAACCAGCGATCCGAGGATCGCATGGTCGAGGATCGGTCCGAGAAAATCGGCACGTGCAGTGAGCACCACACGCAATGCAACGGCGGGGTCGTCGAGCGCATTCGCGACGCTCCGCATGAGAAGGTCGGCCTCGGCGGCATTGGCGAGCGTGAACGCCTCCTCGAATTGATCGATCAGAAGAATCAGCTCTCGACCAGGTTCAGGCAACACGTCCGTGAGCACTGCTCCGAGTCCAGCGGTGTCATCTGCCAAGACTTCGGCGAGGTCGGGTACTGGCCTGGACGCGACCCTGGAAAGAGCGATCTCGAGCTCGGCGAGCGGGTGTTCACCGGGGACCATGCTCGCCACGAAGGCCCCTGCGGAGCGGAGGCGAGGGAGCAATCCGGCGCGGACGACCGACGACTTGCCCGAACCAGACGGCCCGATGACCGCAAGGAAAGGGCACTCTGCGAGGTCAGCGACCAACGCCTCGACGAGACGTTCTCGGCCGAAGAACACCTCGGCATCCGATTCGGCGAATGCGAACAGACCGCGGTATGGATTGGGGCCCTCGATCGTCGCCCTCGTCGGACTTGCCGGCGGCGCGGTCCGGCCGGCCGCCGCCGATTCGATCGCCGCAACGAGTTCCGAGACGCTACCCACCGGGACGTCGGGGAAGGTGCTTCCGGCGCGCTCGGCGATCCCCGTCACGCGAGATGCGATCGCCACACTGGCCTGCGTGTGATCGGTGTGTTCGGCCGATTGGGTCCAGATCTCGGCCGCCAGTTGACCGAGTGCAGCGATGTCGGCCGGTGTCGAGCGCGGATCGGCGTCGAGGCTGAAGCCGGTCAGGTAGGCCGTGCCAGCGTCGTCGAAGAGGACTCGGGTGGCATCGAGTTGGCCGTGGACGATGCCCCGCTCGTGGGCGGCGGTCAGTGCCGCTCCCACCTGGCGGACGATGTCTAGCCGCTCGTCGTCGGTCATCGGATGCTCACGAATTCGTCGATCGAGGGAGCCACCGGAGAGATACCGCGTCACCAGGTACGCAGCACCGGGTTCGCGCCAATAGTCGTAGAGCGGTACGACGTTCAGGTGCTCAACCGAGGCGATTCGCTGAGCATGAACCTCGAATCGGCGAACGAACGCAGCGTCGTTGGCCTGTTCAGGAGGGATCGCGGTGACCGCCACGTCGCGCCCGACCGAAGGCTGGGTCGCGCGATACGTGATGCCGAGCTCGGATTCCGAGATGGGGGGTCCGAGGACGTAGCCCCTCAGCTTCCGGCCCTTCGGTCTGGCTTCGAGTCGAGGATCCTGGTCGACGATGAGCTGTTCGAGCTCGTCGAGCTCTCGGCTCGGTTCGAGACCCGTCTCGTCAGCGAGGAATCGTCGGTAGTCCCGACTCGCACGGAGTGCATCCACGTGCCGTCCTGAGCGGTACAGCGCAATCGCCAGCAGGCGGCGGGGCTCCTCACGGAAGGGCTCCTCGTCGATCAAGACCTCGAGGTCTGGTACGGCCGCAGCATGCCGGCCCGACTCGAGCATGGCTTCGGCCATGAGCTCACGAGCCACCGTGCGCAGTGCGGTGAGTCTGATCGCCTCGACGCTCGCCCACTCCTCATCTGCGAACTCGCCATAGGCCGGGCCGGACCACCACCCCAACGCTTCACCGAGGCTCACCAACGCACCATCGGCGTCGCCCGTGGTCAACCGATCCTGGGCGTCGGCAAGCGCCTCCTCGAAGCATGCCGAGTCGAGTTCCACCGCAGACTCCGGAACGCAGTACCCGTTCGCTTCGGTGATGAGGACGGCCGATGCGTCGACCCCGGCGACCTCCAGAGCCCGACGCAGCCGAGCCACATAGGTCCGGAACGTTCGCCGGCCAGCTTCTGGCGGCTCGCCTGCGAACACAGCATCGATCAGGCGATCGGTGGACACTACCGATCCTCGATGCACCACGAGTGCCCCGAGGAGCCGGCGCTGACGCGGTCCACCCAGATCGACCGGTGTTCCGTCGGCTAGGAGTCGGACGGGCCCGAGTACTTCAGCGGTCAGGCGCATGATGACGCTTCCTCGTGGTGGTCACACACCGATCCTCTCGAGGCGAGGTTGCAATCAGGTAGCAATCAGCTCGTCCAGCCGACTGCCCCTCATCTCGGTTGCGTCCGTGTTGCACCCTAGTCGTCCCCTCATCGGCCCTGGTGAGGACCACCTTCGTCGTGCCGGCCGGCCCTCACGCGAGCGGCTCTGACCGCTCTGCCACAGTCGACGCAACACTGCTGGCACTCGCTGAGCGCACGTTGCGCCCATGGAGACCAAACCTGCAGTCGACAGAACCGATGTGCTCGACGCCCCGGGCGAAACCAGTCGAATCGCGGCGGGTTGGCATCGCCTCGCTCCGGCATTGGCTCTGGCGATCGCACTCGTCGCCGGAAGCCCGACGATGACTACGGCTGGTGGGCAAGACCAACCGCTCGCTCAGGGGGCGGAGTCCCTTTCCGATGCCGGGTCTGCGACTTCGGGCCTGACTGCACCGCTTGGGCAGGTGGCATCGCATCCCGGCAGCGCCGAGCCGGACCGTGTGGCTGACTTCGTCGGTGGCATTGCCGCCCGTGTTCGTACGGGCAACGGTGAGCCCATCCCTGGAGAACTCTTCCTCCTGATGGCCATCGCCGGAGCGGACGACGACGCACGTCTGTATGACCGCACGCCGTACCAACTCGATCGCGACCAGATTCATGCTGAGGTGATCGAGTCGAATGAGCGAGCAGTGCGGGCCATCGAAGAGATCACCGGCACCGACCTCCAAATGGTCAACTTCACCTCCGCACCTGGAGGCGGCCTCTCCGCCGGCGTCACGTACGCGATCGCTTACCTCAACATCATCTCCGACGGTGCCTTCACCGGCGACCTCGTAGTTGCTGCCACCGGCGGTCTCGACCCGCACGGATACATCCACCCGATCAACGCCATCACCGAGAAGACCGCAGCCGCCCGCCTCGCCGGGGCCGACGTCCTCTTCACGCCGAGCATCCCGGGCGCCGAACTTGTCGCAGTTCATGGCACACGAGTTGTTGGGGAACTGTTCCGGTCCCGCAACACCGGAGCCGCCCTCAATGTCGAACGCCGGTGGGACCGCTACCTCCGCTGGGGCATGAACCATCCCGAAGGCAACATGGACATTGTCGGGATCCGCCACATCGGCGACGTCGCCACTTATCTCTGCGGCGCCGGCTCCGCGTACGCATGTGACATCGTCGACCTCCTCGAAAACCTCATCATCGACACTTCGCCGACCACGGACGACGCCACGTCGCTTGACGGAACACGATCGTCGGTATTTGACGATGTCCCATCTCGACTCCGCTGACATGCGGAGGCTCTCACCTCAGCCCGAGCCGCATGAGTTGGTCCTCTGGTGCTTGCAGTTCGTCGAGGGCGGTCCGCAGCAGATCGAGCATCTGACGCTCGAACGGCTCGTGGGAGTCGAATTCGTCTATGAGGAGGAGGAAACGGTCGTGCCGGCAGGGTGGCCAGCCCACGAAAGGTCCGGCGCGGTTCGCCACAGGTCACCCTCGTGGCCACGCAGGTAGTCCCATCCCCCGAAGTCGGTGTGGTAGTTCTCACCGCCGGTTTCGAAGAGATGGGGGTGATCAGTGACCAGCATCGTCGTGACGCCGGACGTCCGGAGTGGGCGGTGATGGGCTGGTCCCAAAGCTCGAGTGAACCCCAGGGCCGCCAGAGGAAGTCGAGCGAGCCGGTGAGGATGTCATGGCGGGCCGGCATGCACGGGAGTGATCCCGTGACGTGGCGAGTGAAGCGAGTGGCCCGTTCCGCCGCGAACCAATCGATGTTCGGTGTCTCGAAGTCGGTTCCGCCGTAGCAGCCGAGATCGTGGCGGTTCAGCGAGTCGAGGAGGATCACGACGGCGTGCGGATCGCCGCTCGATCCAGCGGAATCCCCGTGAACGATCATCGGCGAGCGCCTGTTGGCTTGCCCCGAGACCCGAAATGATCGGGCACACTCTCAGGATGTCGAAACTCGATGACCTGATCGCCGAACGAGGCTGTCTCCTGATCGATGGAGCCATGGGGACCGAATTGTTCAGCCGTGGCCTCGAATCGGGTGACCCACCCGAGCTGTGGAATGTCGAGGAGCCCGAACGGGTGGCATCGGTCTACCGGGCCTACGTCGACGCCGGCAGCGACATCTTCCTCACGAACTCGTTCGGCGGAACCGCGTTTCGGCTGAAGCTGCACAAGCTGGACAAGCGGGTGGTCGAGCTGAATGAGGCCGCGGCGCGAATCGGCCGTGAGGTGGCCGACGCTTCAGAACGAACGGTGCTGGTCGCGGGATCCATGGGTCCGACCGGCGAGCTCCTCGAGCCGATGGGTTCGTTGACGCCGTCGACCTGTGCTGCAGCCTTCGCCGAGCAGGCCAGGGGCCTCGACGCCGGCGGGGCGGATGTCCTGTGGATCGAGACCATGAGTCACCTCGACGAGGTCGCGGCCGCGGTCGAGGGGGCGCGCTCGGTGAGCGACCTCCCGATCACGACAACATTGAGCTTCGATACCGCAGGCCGCACGATGATGGGTGTCACTGGTGTCGAGGCCGTGACTCGTTTGGCCGAGCTCGGGGTTGCGGCGATCGGTGCGAATTGTGGCAACAACCTCGGTGACACCGAGGCAGCCTTGGCCGAGATGCGAGCGGCCAATCCGTCGATTCTCCTGATCTCCAAAGCCAATGCCGGGATGCCTGAGTGGCGAGGGACTGAGCTGCACTACAGCGGCAGTCCAGAGGTCATGGCGGCGCATGCCCATCGGCAGCGTGAGGCGGGTGTGCAACTCATCGGGGGTTGTTGCGGATCTGCGCCGGAGCACATTGCTTTGATGCGAGCAGTGCTCGACGGCACTGAGCCGGTGCCGGACGTGGATTTCGAGCCGGCCGTGATGCGGCAGGTGGCCAAGCGGCAACGTCGCAGCAGCCGTCGGCGGGGCTGACCAACCCGAGGCAATCACCCCCGGAAATGGGGGTCACAAACCTCGGGTTTGTGCCCCACAGAATCGGGGGTCATAGCCTCGGGTTGGCGCGGCGCGGCAGATCGGGGGCGGCAGATCGGGGGCGGCAGATCGTTGGCGGTAGATCGGGGGCGGCAGATCAGGCGGTGGGGACACCCGCGAGCACGGTGCCGAGGACGGCGATGTCCTTGATCGCCATCGGATCGACCTCGACAGGGTCCTCGGCCAGGATCACGAAGTCCGCCCACTTGCCGACTTCGATCGAGCCGACCTCGTCGTCGATGTGGAGCTGGTGCGCCGCATCGAGCGTTGCCGCCCGGAGCGCCCGTTCGGCGCTGATGCGTTGCTCGGCGCCCAACACGTGACCGGTCGCCGTGCACCTGTTGACCGCGCACCACATGGTCATCAGGTGCCCCAATGGCGTCACAGAAGCATCAGAGTGGATCGAGTACCGCACGCCGGCTGCGTCTGCCATGGCACACGCGTCCATCCATGCGGCCCGCTCGGCGCCGACCGTCAGCTCGCGATGCTGGTCGCCCCAGAAATATATGTGGTTCGTGAACAGGTTGGCGTTCACGCCGATGGTCGCCATACGTCGGTATTGATTCGGCGTGGTCAGCTGGCAGTGCTGCACCGTGTGCCGATGATCCGGCCACCCGTCGTCAGCCGCCACGATCGGCTCCAGGGTGTCGAGGAACAGATCGACGGCTTGATCCCCGTTGCAGTGAACGTGGACGTTGATGCGGGCGGTGTGCAGCGCAGTGAACAGTTCGCTGAACCGCTCTGGCGTGATCAACCAGATCCCGTTTGGACGATCGCCGACATACCCGGGCGGATTGAGGCGGGCCGTGAAGCCTTGGATCGATCCGTCGAGCAATAGCTTCACGGCGCCGAGCCGGAGCT
>RCMY010001970.1_pt1 | contig 18862 bp, 15 predicted proteins | sample 2041341 | NCBI WGS metagenome assembly RCMY01 (sample SAMN09708234, study PRJNA481090) | Marine sediment metagenome, whole genome shotgun sequencing project. | reverse complement strand
GGGAGGGGGGTGCGTCGCCCCCCTCCCGGCCGCCGGAGGCGTTATTTATTTGCCTCCATGCCCAGGGCCAGTTCGTGCCAGCCTTCGGCCAGGGTAGGGTGGGCGTGGATGGTGCGGGCGATGTCGGATACCGTAGCGCCGGTGGAGAGGGCCAGACCCAGTTCAGCGATGAGCTCCGTGGCGTGGGGGCCGATCATGTGCGCGCCCAGGATTTTATCCGTGGCTGCGTCGGCAATGAGCTTGAATTCCCCGGCGATTTCGCCGGCGGCCTGGGCTTTGCCCAATTCGCGAACAAGCAAGGACGCGCTGCGAATGCTGAAGCCTTTTTGTGCGGCCTCTTCTTCGGACAGGCCCACGCTGCCCACTTCGGGCATGGTGAAAATGGCCGAAGGCACAACGCCGTAAGTCATGGCTGTTTCTTCACCCAGGATATTGCGCACGGCCACTTCGCCCTCAAAGGAAGCCACGTGGGCGAGCATGATGTGCTTGGGGCCGAGCACGTCGCCGATAGCGTAAATGCCGGGCGCAGAGGTGCGCATATATTCGTCGGCCGTGATCCAGCCCCGACTGTCCTGGTTTACCCCGGCTTCAGCCAGGCCCAGGCCGTCGGCATTGGGCGCGCGGCCTACGGTCAGCAGCAGGCAGTCGCCTTCCAGGGTTTCAGGCAGGGGAGCGGGCGGCTCGCCCTCAATAAAGGGCGAAAGCCCGAGCTCTGCAATAATGCCGCCGCCGGGTTTGGGCGTGACTTTGCTGACTGTGGCGCCCAAATACATGGCGATTTTCATTTTTTTCATTTCCCGGAACAGCAGACGAGACATGGCCGCATCCACGCCGGGCAAGGGCAGGAGCCGGTCCATGCCTTCCACGATGTGCACTTCCACGCCGAAGGTGCGGAAAATGCAGGCGAACTCGCAGCCGATGACCCCGCCGCCCACAATAATCAACTTTTGGGGGAGTTTATCCAGACGCAGGGCATGGTCGCTGGACAAAATCCGCTCGCCGTCAATGGCCAGCCCCGGCAGACCGGCCGGGCGGGAGCCGGTGGCCAGAATGACCGCATCGGCTTTAAATTCTTTTTGCGTGCCGTCGGCCAATACAGCCGCAACATTCAGGCCGTGCAAAAGTTTGCCCCGCCCTGAAACGAGCTCGATGCCCAGGGCCGCGCAGGTTTTGGCCAGGCCCCCGCGCAGGGTTTCTTTTACTTTGTTAAGCCGGGCGCTGACAACCGGCCAATCCAGGCTCGGAGCCTCTTTAAGCGTGATGCCGAATTGCGCGGCCTGATGCAGAAATTCCAGTTTTTCCGCGGTGGCTTTCAAAGTCTTGGTGGGAATGCAACCCCAATTCAGACAGGTACCGCCAATGCCCTCCTGCTCAATAAGGGTGACTTTAAGGCCTTTTTTGGCCGCCGCAAAAGCGGCGGCATACCCGCCCGGCCCGCCGCCGATAATCACCAGATGCTTCATAGTCCGCTCCTTGCCGAAAAGTTGAGGTTCAACGCGTAAATACGCGCCAAAGCTTCTGTTTCATAGCAAGGATGGTCTTTGGAAGCAAACGCCAAACCCGTCTTTGGAGGCGAATATATTGCCGGGTTTTTACCTGGAATAGCCTGGCACTTTCCCGGCCGAGGCCGTTAAACTCAACTTGTCCCGGCGCGTTGCCGATCTGCCGCCCGCCGCGGGTACACCATGCAAACGTGACCATTTACCCTCATAACATACCTGCCTTTTCCGCATCTTTCTGGTTGCGTTTTACGGGCTTTTGCGCCATCAATGAATTGTAATATTATAAAAGCCGGCGTCGCTCGCCAATGGGGCGCGAGCAAGTCCTGAACAAGGCCCGACTTGTTAACTTCAAGGCAAAAGCACGAGGCTGTTGAATTTTGCCGCTGAACAGGAGGTATTATGATTGCAAACACAGGGATTATTGTAGGAATATGCTGTTATTTCTGCGGCATGATTCTGGTCGGCTATTTAATGCGCAATAAAAACAAGGGCGCTGAAGACTTTCTGGTCGGCGGCAGATCCTTCGGCATGTTTTTCAACACCGGCACTCTGACCGCCTGCTGGTTGGGCGGGGCCATTATCGTGGCCTGCCCGGGGTTGTTGGTCGGTTACGGCATTTGGAGCGACGAAGCGCAATACGGCTTCCTTCTGGAAATCGGGGCCGGCTTCTGCCTGCTTCTGGCCGGCCTTTTCTACATGCGCCGGCTGTGGCGCTTAAAGCTCCTGTCTTTGGGAGATTTTTACTATATCCGCTATGGACGCAACGCCGGCATTCTGGCCACCGTGCTCATGGGCTTCACCTTTGTCATCTGGATCGCGGTGCAAGTCATCGCTTTTGCTAAAATCGGCACCAGCCTGGTCGGCTGGCAGCTTGAATACTGGATTATCATTTCCATGTTCGTGATCTGTACTTACACCATCCTGGGCGGCCTGTGGGCTGTCTGCCTGACCGACATCATTCAGGTGAGCATCGTGACTTTGAGCCTGTTTATTCTGGCTCCGGTGGCCGTAAGCATGGTCGGCGGCTGGGATACTTTTGTGGCCGCCATTCCGCCTGAAAAGCTGCAATTGTTCCCGGCGGACAAAACCTCCATTCACAGCTGGCTGCCCTGGATAGCAACCATGATGATTATCGGCCTGGGCTCCATTGCCAGCCCCGACCTGATGCAACGCGCCTTTTCCGCCAAATCGCCCAAAACCGCGCGCAATTCGGCCTTCGGGGCCTGCATCATTTATTTCATCGTGCTGATCGTGGTCGCCATTCTAACTTTTGCGGCCATGCAACTGATGCATACGGTCAATATTGATCCGACCATCATTGAACAAGACCCTGAACTGCTGATTCCCCTGGTCTTCCAAAAAACCATGCCCGTGCCTCTGGTCATCGTGTTTCTGGGCGCGGTGCTGGCGGCGGTCATGTCGGCCGCGGCCACGGCCAATATCGCTTTGGCCGGCGTGGTTTCCAAAAACCTGATCCACGATATTTTTGTGCCGACCATGAGCTCCCGCGGCCTGATGCAAACTTCGCGGGCGGTCATTCTGGTTCTTGGCGTCCTGTCCACCCTCATCGCCATCGGGCTGCCCTCGGCTTATCTCTTGCTGGCCCTGGGCTTTGACCTGATCATGTCCTGCCTGTTCATTCCCCTGACTCTGGGCCTTTACTGGAGCAAAGGCAACGGCTTCGGGGCCATTGCCGGTCTGCTGGCCGGGGCCACATACAGAATTGTGGGGTCAGGCCTGCTCAACGGCTTTTCCCTGGAAGGCATCGGCACGCCCCTGGAAGGCTGGTATTACTTCACCATCGGCGGACCCATCGTGTCGCTGATTTTTATGGTTGTCGTCTCTTTGCTGACTCAGAAAACAAACCCGCCCATTCCTCTGAATATGGAACCTGACCCGGACGCGTAAAACTTGCCTTCCGCGCTCCACGGATTGTGTTTAAAAAAATAAAGCCGCCGCATCTGCTGATGCGGCGGCTTTGCCTTAAAAATTCCCTTTACTTAAACAGTCTGAACGCGCTCCGCCTAACCTTGCGCGGAGCCCGACTATTTTACCGCGCCGTCTTTTTTAAGCCAGTGAAACAACGTGCTCTTAAGCTCGCTTACATCCACAGGCTTGGCGATATGCCCGTCCATACCGGCATCTTTGGTGGCCTGCCTGTCTTCGTGCATGGCATTTGCGGTCATGGCGATAATGGGCACTGTGGCGGCGTCGTGCTTGGCGCTCTTCCGAATGCGCCGCGTGGCTTCAAGGCCGTCCAGAATCGGCATGCGTACATCCATGAAAATGAGGTCGTAATCTTTATGCAGAAAAGCGTTGACCCCTTCCTCGCCGTTGTCGGCCACATCAACATAAGCGCCCAGATTCGTAAGAATGGCCCGGGCTATTTCCTGATTGATCTCGTTATCTTCCACCAGCAGAATGCTGCACCTGTCATAGCGGGCGTTTTCCCAGAGCTTTTCATTTTCTTCCCGGCGTTCCAGCGCTTCGGTCACAGGTTCAAGCTCCACAAAAAAGGAAAACACGCTGCCCTTGCCCGCCTCACTGCTTACGCGGATCTCGCCGCCCATAAGTTCCACCAGAGCTTTGCTGATGGACAGCCCCAAGCCCGTGCCGCCGAATTTACGCGAAGTGGAACTGTCGGCCTGAGAAAACGGTTTGAACAGGGCTCTTTGCTGCTCTTCGCTCATGCCGATGCCTGAATCCGCAACTGCGCAGTTCAGCCGCAATGCGCCTGAAGGCTGGCCTTTGGCGCTGACATGCAAAGAAATGCCGCCTTTGAGCGTAAACTTCGCGGCATTGCCGAGGAGATTGAGCAAAACCTGCGACAGGCGCAAGCCGTCGCCCACCGCGTATTCCGGCACAGAGTCTTCCACGATGATGCGAAAATCCAAATGCTTTTCAGTTGTGCGGGGCAAAATGAGTTCCCGAATATTTTCCACCATTTCGCGCAGGCTGAAGGAATGCTTTTCCATGGTCAACTTGCCCGCTTCAATGCGGGAGAAGTCCAAGATATCGTTAATGATGCCCAAAAGCAGCGCGGCCGAGGCCTGAATTTTTTTCAGATACTCCAGTTGCGCCGGGGGCGGATCAGCCTGGATAGCCAAATGGGTCATGCCCAGCACGCCGTTCATGGGGGTGCGCAGCTCGTGGCTCATACGGGCCAAAAAATCCCGCTGGGCCCGATTGGCCGCCTCGGCCAGCGCCAGGGCGTTGCGCTCAGTCACGTCGGTGGCCACTTCCATGTGCAAAAGCCGGCCGTCATGCCAGGTGACCAAGCGGTCGGTAACCAAAAAATCGCGATTGACGAAATCGTTGTGCATTTCCCAGCGCACGGGCTCAAATGTTGGGTTGCCTTGTTCATCAAAAAGTTTTTTTTGCGGGCAGAGCTCGCAGTTTTCGTGGTTATTCCGCAAAACTTCATAACACGGCTGTCCCTCAAGATTTTTATTGCCCAGCAATGTGCACAAATATTCGTTGGCGTAAACCAATTCTTTGGTTTGCGGGTCGCAAACGTAAATGGCGGCATCCACATTGGCCATAACGCTCTGCAACACGGAAATGGCCCTATTGGTCTCTTCGTTGGCTTTGCCGATATCTTCAGCCATGGAGTTGATGCTTCTCGCCACCTCGCCAAGTTCGCCCCCGGACTCGGGTATGCGCCGGGAAAGATCGCCCCGCATAGCCCGCACGCCTTTGATAATGCTATCGACATCACGGATCGTCCGCCGCGAAAGCAAAATTAAAACGCCCACAGTCAGGACAAAACACAGCAGCATGACCAAAAAAATGTTGCGGGCCATCGTCCGAAATTGCTCGGTAATATCCGTGGTCAGCTCGTTGGCCCAGATATAGCCGATGACCCTGCCGTTCCGGTCGATGGGGAGCATGGCGTTTAAAATATCGCCGCGCACCATGGTTCCGAACTGGACCAAAGGTTTATTCGTCCGCATGACAATGCGGCCCGGGTGATCAGAGGGAATGCTCCGGCCCACGTTGTCGCCGAAAGAAGGCGAGGGGCCGTAAGTTAAAATGGCGTCAAGCTCCTGCGAATAATACCCGACCCCAAGCCCGGAAGACGCGGCGCCCACTTCATCGGTAATTGCGGCGAGGGCCTGGTTCAGCACCCGGATTTTTACTTCCCGATCCGCATTTTCCATGCCATATCGCTGCAGGATGGCCTCATAGCCGCCCGGATCAAGTTGGGCGTCAAGAACATGAGCGAGGGCCAGAAGTTTATCTTCCTTTTCATGCAAAACGGTCTTTTCTATGAGATTCTTGGCCATATAGCCCGTGAAGAAAAACGGCACGTTCATAAACAGCACAAGGACCAGAATGACCTTATGCTGAAATGAAAAAGAAAAAAATTTCTTCATGGAGGAGCACCTTAAGCTTCAAAAATGCCGCTTGCTTGCGCGCAAACAGATTTTGCAGCAATTGGGAAGATTACTATAAGGCATCCTGAAAAATATGAAAAGGCGCTACGCAACGGCTGTGTCGGTTTTTACGGATTCAGCAAAATCAGGCGCAGCGGCCTTTTAAAGAAAAACGGGCAACCCCCGCTGCCGCACGGCAGAAAAAATTATTCCGCCTCGTGGAAATTGAGCTGCAAGTCCTGCAAAGAAGGGTTAGGCGGCGGCGGAAGCTGCCCGTTGGAGCGTTGCACAGCGGCCAGAACCGAAGCGTCAAAATCAGCCCGGCCGGATGATTTTTCAATCCTGGCATTGGTCACTTCCCCGGTAGGCGACAGGGTGACCCGGACCACAGCCATGAGGTTGGAGCGGTCGGCCATGCCCGGGAAGGTCCAGTTTTTCCTGATAATGGCGGTAATTACCGTCGTGTAAGTGGCGTCAATGCCCACGCCCCCGCCGTAGCCGGCGCCTTCGCCCGCGCCCTCGCCGCCGCCGCTTAAGGTGTTCTGGCTTTCCTGATTGCGCAAGGTGGAAATGGCGTCAGCGATATCCTGATCGCCGCCGGCGGCCCTGGGCCTGTCATTTTTATCGGCGCTTTTCTGAGCCGCGGATAAAGCGTCGGCCACCGGATCTTTCTGCGGCTTCTGCGGCTGAGGTTTTTCTTCCTTGGGCTTCTCTTCCTTGGGCTTTTCCTCAACCTTAGGCTTGTCTTCCTTGGGTTTCTCCTCGGGCTTGGGCTTTTCCTCCACCTTGGGTTTTTCTTCTTTGGGCTTATCTTCTTTGGGCTTGTCCGGCACCTTGTCAGGCACTTGCACGGCGTTGCTGGCCGGAGGCTTCACTTCCGCGGCCGGCTTGGCTGCACCGGCATCCGGCGCGGTGGTGGGCTTGGATCCGGACACGTCTTTAGGCACAATGGGTCCTTCCCGGCCGCCTTGTTCCGCCAGGCTGATCAAATCCACCTGATACGACGGCGGGGGGATCTCGATTTTAGGCGCCAGCGCCCCCCCCACCAGCAAAAAGATCAGCAGGGAGCAGTGAAGTAAAACGGAGATGAGCCAACTGCGGGTAAAAGACATGCGCATGCGCTGAAAACCTATGGCTGCCTGTTGCCGTTCTGGGGGGCGCCGCTTTCGGGCGCCGCGGCATCAGCGGGCGGGCGTTTTACCTCATCATCGCTGATGGTTTGCGCCACCATGCCCAGCTTCTCGATACCGGCGGCCTTAATTCGACCCATAATGGCCATGACCGTGCCGTAGGGCACGTCTTTATCCGCCTTAAGAAAGAGCTGTTTTCGCTGCTCTTTGACCAGCAGCGCCACTTTGGCTTCCAACTCCTCAATGGGCACTTTATATTCGTCCAGGTAAATGGTGCCGTCGGCCTGAAGGCTTAAAATCATATTTTCGCTGTCCGTGGGTATAGATTCCGCGGACTGCGTTTCGGGCAAATCCACATCAATGCCCTGGGTCATCATGGGCGCGGTGACCATAAAAATGATCAGGAGCACGAGCATAACGTCCACAAAGGGCGTGACGTTGATTTCAGAAACCAGGTTTCTGCGGTCTCCGGGTTTAAGCATGGCCGGCGATCCTAAAGTTTGGCCGCGCCTGGCGCGCGGGTGGCGGTTATTTCGCGTTGCACGCGGTTTAAAAAGACGTCTGCGTAGTTCATGAGCTCTACTTCGATTTTGCCCAGGGCGCTGTTAAAGGCGTTGTAGCCCACAGTGGCGGGGATGGCCACAAACAGGCCCACGGCCGTGGCTACCAGGGCTTCGGAAATGCCGGGAGCCACAGTGCCCAGGGAGGCGGTTTTCATTTGTCCGATGGCGTGGAAAGAGTGCATGATGCCGTACACAGTGCCGAACAGGCCGATGAACGGCGCGGTGTTGGCTGTGGTGGCCAAGAAGGTCAAGGTGGCGGCAAGGCGCGTCATTTCCGTGCCCACGCCCTGGCGCAGCGCGCGCCGCACGTTGTCCACCACAATATCCGGAGTGTTGCCCAATTCTTTGAGGCGGTTGAACTCCTGCACCCCCTGCTCGGTAACATAATAAAGAGGGGAAACCTGGTCCGAGCCTATGATCTGCACGGCTTCGCGCAAATCCCTGGCTTTCTGGAAACGCTCAAGGCCATCCATGGCCTTGGCCTTGGCCCGTTTAAGCAGAAAGTACTTCTGGATCATGAGGGCCCAACTGCCTATGGACATAAGGATGAGTATCAGAAGGACCAGTTGCGCGCCCAAAGTGGCCTGGGCGATCATGGAAATAATGCTGCTGTCCATTTCATCTCCGTTTTATTGATATAAAACTTATATAGCGATCAAATTTCAACCTGCCGCGCTGACGCTGCGGCAAGCGTCAACAGGCCCTAAAGCACTTTTTCATATATTTCAAGAAAATAGTTGGCCACAGCCTCGGACATCGGACAAAAACCGCCTGCCCGCAAGCCTGCGCAATTTTGCCGGCTCCGGCCAGATCCACGCATTTCCGGGCCATATGCCATGCTCCCTTCATACGCCTCGGGAGATCTAATGGCAATATTTTTTAGAGAAAATCTACAATATATCTATATTACTAAACTCTCCGGCAAAACTGCCCGGAAACCGCTTGATTGTACTTAATATCTCCAAAAACAAACCGTTGCCGGTTTTTATTTGCCGGCGCATAAACATTAATTGTAAATAGTCCGGGCTCGCCTTGAAAATTACGCTGATTGCGTGTATAGTCAAAGGCGATATCAGTGATTTTTATTTTGGAAAATGAGGAACAGCATGAACTTTGGATTAACCTGCAAAGCAGGCATTTTAGCCTTGAGTTTGGCGCTTTTCTGCGCTTCTCCTGCTCCGGCCCAAAATGAGACCGGCATGGCCGAAGAGGGCGGCGTTACCACCAATGCTTCCGGACGCCTGGAAATGGATATGGGACAGGCCGTGGCCTATGCCCTGGGGCAGAACCAAACCCTGGAATCGGCCAGAGAACAGGCCATGGCCGCGGAAAGCGGGCGCAAGTCGTCCCGCGGCGCCTTTGGCCCCGCCTTGAGCACCAGCTACGGCTTTGAGCACACCAACCCCGCGCCACGCTATATGGGTTTTGAACAGGATGACTCTCTGTACACCTGGACTGTATCCGTAAATCAATCCATTTTCACCGGCTTCCGACTGCTGGCGCAATACCAGAAAGCCGCGTTGCAACGCGATTACTACAATTCAGCCCAATTCAGCACCGAGCTCAATCTCATCTCCGATGTGCAGCAAAACTTCCTAACCCTGCTCCAGGCCAGAGAAAACGTGAGAAGCGCCCAGGATTCCCTGACCCGCCTGCAAGACCAGTTGCGGGTGACCACGGCTTTTTATGACGTGGGCCTGCGCCCCCGCCTGGACGTGCTGCAGGCGCAAGTGGATGCCGCTGATGCGGAAAACGTGCTGCTGCAAGCTCAAAACGCCTTGGCTGTCCAAGAGGCGCGCATGAACACCCTGCTCAATCTGCCGGTGGAAGCGCCGATCACTTATGTGGGGAGTCTCGATTACCTCCCCTTTGACGCCACCCTCGAACAATGCCTGACCACGGCCTACCGCCTGCGGCCCGATGTGCGCATGGCCTCCAAAACCGTGGAAATGGCCCAGCAGGATAAGCGCATCGCGGCCAGCAATTTTTATCCGCAAATTACCGGCTATTTTAACACTCAGAGCACGGGCGATACGCCAAAGGCTGCGGGCAGCGAATATATCCGCACTGATTATCACCAATGGAACATCGGCGTGGTTGCGGACTGGAGCCTGTTTGAGTGGGGGCAGACCTTCTACGCCGTGCAGCAGGCCAGGCACCTCGTCAGCAGCGCCAGAGCCGATGAAAGCGCTCTGCACGAAGAAGTGGCTTATGAAATCAAGTCTTACCTGCTGAATATCAGTGAAGCCAGAAAACGCATCAAAGTGGCTCAATACGGACTGACCCAGGCCAGGGAAGCCTATCGCGTGGCCCTGGCCCGCTATGAGGCTCAGGTGGGCACGAACACCGATCTTCTGGACGCCCAGGCCAAGCTGAGTATGGCTGAAGCCTCCCTCACCCAGGCCCAGGCCGATTACCTTATCGCCCTGTCCGTGCTTTATGCCGCCATGGGCATACCCAACCCCAACCTGGACGCGGCCCTGGCCCCCCAAGGAACCAGCAACTGGGAAGCGGCCCTCAACTAACCTTTTCTTTGCCTACACAAAAAAGCCCGCTTTTCTTCAGAAAGAGAAGCGGGCTTTTTACTTCCGGCGCGTGCCATAAAAATCAAAATTGCGTGAGCCAATATTCCTTAAGCAAGGCTTTGCGCGCGCGCCAATCGGGCATGAGCATTTGCAACAGCCGATAAAACGGCCGGTCATGGGCGAAATGCCGCAAATGGCACAACTCGTGGACCAGCACATAATCAATGCAGCTGAGGGGCATGGCCGCCAGATGCCGGTTCAGGGTTATCACCCCTCCGCGGCTGCATGACCCGAAGCGGCTGCGCATGGCCCGCACTTTCAGCGGCGGCGCCCCTCCCGAAAGCAAACCGGCCCGGGTTACCTCGGGAAGCCATGCGGCCAACCGTTCGGCAAAAATGGCAGCGGCCCGATCCTGAAACCACCGTTCCAGCAAAGTCCGGACTTTAGCCTCGCTGACCGCGCCCCTGGTTTGCACATGAAAGCCGGTTTCAGCAAAAAACACGCCGCCGCGCACATGAGGCGCAACATGCAAAGCGTAGTCCCGCCCCAGAAAGCGCTGAATATCACCCGCATTATACCCAGGAACCGGGCGTTCCAGACGCAGGCGCCGAAAATAATCCTGTTGCGCCAAAATCCAGGCCATATGCCCGACCAGCCAGGCCTCCAGAGTCTTTTGCGCAAGGCCGCGCGGGGCGCGCACCAGCACGGTTCCATCAGGCTTGACCTTCAGGCGGACGGTTTTATATCCGTCGTTTTCCAGGCGGACGGCAACGGCTTTGTCGCCCGCGCCCAGCGAAATCGTGCCGGCGGGCTCAAGGCTTGAACATGGCATGGATATCTTCCAGACGTTCGAACAGAACCGCGGCGACCCGGTCCAAAGTTTCGGCTTCAAGCTGGTACGGGGCGGCGCTGTAGCGGCCGAGAGCAGGCACGGGGCTGCCCGAACGGGCGCCCAGCCCCAGGCCGTTGGCCAGCATATCCGCCAGATGGATTACCGCCGGTTCTTTATAATGAGCGGCATGGTAAGGGTTGTGATGCCAGTGCACAGCGGTGATCAAAGGCGCCGGCATGCTCCATTTCTTCAGCAAAAGCCCACCCACTTTGGCATGGCTGAAGCCCAGAATTTTTTCTTCCAAATCGTAGATAATCGCGCCTTCTTCCGCTTGGCCGTATAAAATACGCGCGTATTCTCCGCCTGTGCACATAAGCACCAGCTTGCCCACGTCGTGTAATAACCCGGCCACGAACAGGCGCTCGCTGTCGGCCGGGCTTTCCTGAATTTCCCAAATAGTTTGCGCGGCAATGCCGACCGCAACGCTGTGCCGCCACAAGCCGTCCAATCCGGGCATATTTTTGGGCGCCCGGGCGATAATTTCGGAAAAGACAAACCCTAGAGCCAGGCTGTACAGCGGTTTTATGCCGATGAGCCCCACCGCCCGGCTCACAGTATCCACCTTGGAAGAAAAGCCGTAAAAGGGACTGTTGACCAGGCGCAGCAAAAAAGCGGACAATCCGGAATCCTTAAGGATAACTTCACCGATGGCCTCCACGGACACGCGCTCGTCCGCCGTGATTTTCCGCAGCTCCTCAAGCACCTGGGGCATGGGCGGCAACTGCGGATCATCATGCAAAAGAAGGGCGACATCCAGACGCGGCAGATCAGCAAGGCGGCTTTTCAACTCCGCCGCGGACAGGCCCGAGTCCGCGCTTGCAGAAGAATCGGCCCTCCAAGCCCACTCCCGGCCAGGCCAAGTTTGGGCCAGTTGGTGCATATTTTTAAACAGAGGATCGCTAAGGTCGCAGTGCCTGAAAAGATTTGTAATGCGCGGGTCAAAGGCTGCTTTGGGCCGATCCGGACCTCCCTGGGCTTCAAGCTGATCTGGTATTGATTTTTTTCCCGCATCCATGCATAAAGTTTAGTGTACAAAATAAAAAAAAGCTATCCTGGCGGATGTTCGTCAACTGAAAATATCCATTATCCGCTTGCCGGCGTTAATCTCAGCGCGACTTTACAAGCCGGCCTCGCGGCAATATACTTTGCGCCGCGGACAGGGGACGCTGTCCGGACCAATTATAAAAAATTCAGTTCCCTTGAGCGGGAACCTGACCATATTTTTAAAATTTATTTTTTGAGGTACCCATGACTGCTAATGAGCAAGAAAATACGCTAGAACCGCAAACTTCTTCAGAACCCGCACCCAAGCCGGCATCGCGCCGGGGCAGCCGGGGCGGCAAACGCCGCTCTTCCGCAACTAAATCCGAGGCTGCCGCACCCGCTTGCCCGCCCGAATCCGAAACCACGTCCGCAGCCGCTCTGGACGCGGCCGAATCGGCCGCTGCGGAACAAAACATCGACGACATTCAGGATCAGCCCGCTCCAAAAGCCGCTGCTAAAGCCACACCTAAAAAACCAGCGGCCAAAAGCGCGACCAAAGCCGGTCCGGGCAAAAAGCAGGCCATGTTCATTTCCGTGCTGCCCGGGGAACAAGTGGAAGTGGCCGTTACCGAAAACGGCATTCTTCAGGAATATTATGTGGAGATGCTGCACCAGGCCAAAACCAGAGGCAATATTTACAAAGGAGTCATCAACAATATCGACGCCAACCTGCAAGCCGCTTTCGTCAATTACGGCGCCGATAAAAACGGATTTTTGCAGATCGACGAAGTCCATCCCGAATATTACTTGCAACATCACGATGCCGCCAAGGGCCGTAAATATCCGCTGATGCAGAAAGTTTTGCAGGCCGGCCAGGAAGTGCTGGTGCAGGTGGTCAAAGAACCCACCGGCAACAAAGGCGCATTTCTGTCTACATATCTGTCCTTGCCCGGCCGTTTTCTGGTGCTTACGCCCGGCCGCGAACAACTTGGCGTTTCGCGCAAGGTAGAAGACGCCGAAGAGCGCGATCGCCTGCGCGAGCAAATTCAGGGGCTTTCCGCCGGGCCCGGCTTGGGGCTGATTGTCCGCACGGTAAGCCTAAGCGCCAACAAGACCATGCTGCAAAAAGACCTGCAGTTCTTAAAGCGCCTGTGGAAAGAAGTGCGCACCCGCGGCGCTTCCGAACCCGGCCCCTGCCTCATTTACCAGGAGCCGGGACTTGCCCCTCGCGCCGTACGCGATTATCTGACCGACGACATATGCGAAATCTGGGTGGATGATGAAGCCACGGCCACGCAAATCAGCGAAACCATTCCTCTGATTTTCCCCCGGCGCTGCACCAATAAAAATTTGCTCAACATTTACAATGATCCCAAAAAGCCCCTGTGGGAGCACTTCAATCTGCTCGGGCAAATAAATGAGCTGTATTCACGGGAAGTGACCCTGCCCTCGGGCGGACGTCTCGTATTCGACCAGACCGAAGCGCTCATGGCCATTGACATCAACTCGGGCAAAAGCGCCGGCAAAAATAATTTTGAGGCCATGGCCCTGCGCACCAATATGGAAGCGGCGGAGGCCATTGCCCGGCAAATCCGCCTGCGCGACATCGGCGGCCAAATTGTGATTGATTTTATTGAAATGCATGACCGCAACCACTGGCGCGATGTGGAAAAAGTTATCCGCGCGGCCATGAAAAACGACCGCGCCCGGCACGATCTGAGCCGCATCAGCTCCTTCGGGCTTCTGGAAATTGTCCGCCAACGTCTGGGCTCTTCGGCCCTGTCCATCACCATGGAGCACTGCCCCTACTGCCACGGCTCGGGCCTGCGCCGCAACATGGAGTGGCAGGCCCTGCAAGCCCTGCGCGACATTCCGCGCAAGCTGCGCCAGGCCGAGGGCGGCACGGTGGTTTACGAAGTTGAGCCGGAACTGGCCCTGTACCTGCTCAATCACAAACGCGACAGCCTCTCCAATCTGGAAGAGATGTACGACGCTGTTTTGGAAATCCGCCTGGCCGGGATTTAATATGAGCATACCGGGGAGGAAGGATCATCAGGAGCTGAGCCCCTGGCGGTCCCCCCTCCCGGGCCCCCTCCCTCTCCTTAACCCCAATAGATCGGGTTTGGGCCGACCTTTTAGGCCTGCGGTCGTTGGTAAACGGAACGATAAAGGCTTCCGGGGCTGAGAACAAGATCAAAAAAGAGACCTTTCCCTTGAAAGAACAACAACCTGAACTTCTTTTGCACGTGTGCTGCGGGCCTTGCGCCATCACCACCATTGCGGCCGTGCAGGCCGATGGTCTTAAGCCCGTCGGGCTTTTCTACAATCCCAACATCCACCCTTTACAAGAATACTTGAAGCGGCGGGAAGGCGCGGCGCAGGTGGCCGAACGCTCGGGCATCCCTTTACGCTTTTGCGCCCCGGAATATGATCCCCGCCTTTTTCTGCATGCCGTGCACGGACAGGAAGAAGACCGTTGCCGCCACTGCTACCGCCTGCGCCTCGCCCGCGTGGCTCAAACCGCCAAAACGCACGGCTTCACACATTTCAGCTCCTCGCTGCTTTACTCAAAGCGGCAGCGGCATGAAGAAATCATCGAAGCCGCCAAAGCGGTGGAAAAAGACAGCCGCGTGGAATTTTACTACCGCGATTTGCGCCCCACCTGGCAGCACGGCATTGATTTGTCCAAAGACTGGGGCATTTACCGCCAGAATTATTGCGGCTGCATTTACAGCGAAGCGGAACGCTTTGCCCGACAATTGAACGCGGCCACGGAAAATGCGCCGGTATTGGATTAATAATCAATTACCCTTGATTTTCCTCACTATTGCCAAAGCGCATGCTTGGCCTTAAAATCTACCTTGCAATAAAAAATCAGTTTTCGGAAAATATTATGAGCACTACCCCGGTTTCCCCGCCTGTCCCTTCCGCGCCGGCCTGCCACGATCTCATGGTCTTGGCGGTTGAATCCTATTACCCCAACGGGTCGCAAGAAGCGCAGTTTTTCAATCTCTACCTGCAAAAACCCAAAAATATGGCCTGGCAGCCCGGCCAGTTCGTCATGATCCGCCCGCCGGCCTGGAAAAACGCCATGTGGGCGCGTCCGTTTTCCATTTGCGCGGCCAATGAGAATACCCTGACCCTGTTCTGCCAGGCGGTGGGCAGAGGCACCAAAGAACTGGCGCAATTAGCCGTAGGTGATAAGATCGGTTTCTGGGGCCCTTTGGGCAAAGGATTTGAAACAGATCCGCAAGCCCCCACTCTGATGCTGGCCGGCGGCGTGGGTATCGCCCCCTTTGTGGGCTACTGTCTTGAGCACCCCAACCCTCGTAACTTGCGTCTGGAATTCGGCCATCGCCAGCCCCTGTTCTGTTACCCCATGACCAAGTTCCCGGCCGAGGTTAAGACTTCCGCCCATCTGGAAGAAGGCCCGGCCGATTTACAGGCCTTTTTGAATCTCATTGACGGCCTGATAGCCGATTACGCCAAACGCGACGGCCTGGTGCTGGCCTGCGGCCCTCTGCCCTTTTTAAAATTTGTGCAGGAAAAGGCCCTGCTGTATAAAGCCCGCGCCCAACTCTCCCTGGAAAACCGCATGGGTTGCGGCGTGGGAGCGTGCCTCGGCTGCGTGGTCACCAGCCACGGCGCGAGGGCTGAAGGCTGGCCCATTCAGGCCTGCATCCACGGTCCGGTGTTCAGGGCCGATCAGGTCAATCTGGATGATTTGTAAGCGCAACAAAAACTTCACCCACTACGCAACGCGGAGTTCTACCATGTCCGAGACCTCGCCCTCTTCCTTTGACGCCACGGTAAATTTGGCCGGGCTGCAACTTAAAAACCCCATTCTCACGGCATCGGGCACGTTCGGCTATGGCGCGGAATTCGCCACTTTCGGCGATCTGGCCTCCTTAGGCGGCCTGGTGGTTAAAGGCGTCTCCCTGGAGCGGCGGCGCGGCAACCCCCTGCCCCGTATCGCCGAAACTCCCAGCGGCATGCTCAACGCCATCGGCTTGCAAAATTCCGGCGCCAAACACTTTTTAAACCACAGCCTGCCGAGGCTCCCCTGGCAGGACACCGCCGTGTTCGTCAACCTCTACGCCCAAAGCAGTCAGGAGTTTGCCGAACTCACCGCCGCCCTGGCCCCCGCCCAAGGCGTGGCCGGTTTTGAAGTGAATATTTCCTGCCCCAACGTCAATTGCGGGGGCATGGTCTTTGGCCAGGATCCGGAAGCTGCCGCCGAAGTCACAGCCGCCGTGGTCAACGCCGCGCAAGGCAAGCCGGTCATCGTCAAACTCTCGCCCAACGTCACCGACATCGTGGCCATAGCCCTGGCGGCGGAAGCGGCCGGGGCCAAGGCCGTATCCTGCATCAATACCCTTACCGGCATGGCCGTGGATATCCGCACCCGGCGACCGCGTCTGGGCAACATCATCGGCGGCCTGTCCGGCCCGGCCATCAAACCCGTGGCCCTGCGCTGCGTCTGGCAAGTGGCCCAAGCCGCGCGCATCCCGGTTATCGGCATCGGCGGCATCAGCACTGCCGAAGACGTATTGGAATTCATCCTGGTGGGCGCCGCCGCGGTGCAAATAGGCACCGCCAACTTCCTGCGCCCGGATACCGCCTTTAAGCTGGTCAAAGACAGTGAGGCCCTGGCCCGCGATCTGAACCTGACCTCCTGGTCCGACCTGCGCGGGCAGTTAAAAGTATAAATTCACGTCTCCGGCGGCCAGAGGAAGGACTCCGCCATCCCTCTGGACTGCCTCCCGCGAAGGGGCTTAGCCCCTTTCGAAACCCTGATTAGTAATAAATAAAAAAAGCGACGTGTAAAAAACACGTCACCTCTTTTGTTCACAAAAAATACCCGCCCTTCACCCGATCAGGGTTCAGGAAGGGAGGGGTCCGGGGAGGAAAGCCTCAAGGGGATTATCCCCTTGGGGTTTCCCTCCCCGGCTCGCTCGGACTACTTATCTTCATTTACCGCAAGCAATACTTTGCCCTGCACACCGCGTCCGGCCAAAAGTTCGTGGGCCTTGGCGGCATCGGCCAGGGGAAAGCGGGCCACTACCGGCAGGTGCAGCCAGCCTTGTTCAAAGCCGCTGAGCAGGGTATGCACTCCTTTTTTCCAGCGCAGGGATCCGGGGCCGGCATGCAAAAATTCAAAGCCGGCCAGGGAGGTGGAGCGCTGGTAGAGCACGGGGCGGATGTCAAAATCGGGGTAGCCCGAGGCTTCGCCGATGTTGATCACCCGGCCGAATGGCCGCAGGGCGTCAAAGCTGCGGCGCAGGATGTCGCCGCCCAGGGAATCGATGACCAGGTCCGCGCCGCGGCCGGAGGTGAATTCCAAGACGGCTTCCACAAAATCTTCGCTGGAGCGGTCAATGACCAGGTGCGCGCCCAGGACCTGAGCCTGACGGGCTTTTTCCCGGTTGCCCACTGTGCCGATGACCTTGGCTCCGGCTTTAAGCGCCAATTGCAGGGTCATGGAGCCCACAGCGCCGCTGATGGCGTGGATGACGATGGTTTCGCCGCGTTTGATGTGGTAGGCGGTGTGCAGCAAATGATAAGCAGTTTGCCCGGTGACCGGGAAGGCCGCGCCCAGGGCCAAGCAGATGCTGTCCGGCAGTTTGATGATATAATCCTTATGTACGCAACACAGTTCGGCATAGCCGCCTAAAAGATTGGGGCCGGTCACGGCCGCCACGCGGTCGCCCACGGCCAGGCCTTTTACTTTAGCGCCCAGAGCCGCCACCCGGCCGGACACTTCCAGGCCCATGACCGCCGGATACTTGACCGGATGGGGGTAAACGCCTTCGCGCTTTTGTAAATCGCTCCAGTTGCAGGCAGCGTAAACAACGGAGATAAGCACGTCATCCGGACCGGGCGCGGGCGCGGGCAAATCGCGTAAAACCAGTTTATCCAGTCCGCCCGGGCTTTCAACCACAATAGCTTTCATCTTCAGCAAACCTCTTTATGGGCTGCGGTCTTTAGTGAGAAAATCCGGCCGTAAGCGGGAAAATCGTCATCCACGCCGCACAGGCGCAAACAGTCCCACATCATGGCCTGATTACTGGCAATAACCGGCAGGCCCAAATCTTTTTCCAGCGCGCCCACAATATCCATGGTGCGCATGGCCCCGCAGACCAAAGCCACGGCGTCCACGCCCGAAACATCCAGACCGCGCACATACTCGCGGATAAATTCAGGCTCCATACGGTCGATATCTGAGTTATCCTCAATACCCATGCCATGCAGGGCCGTAATTTCAAAACCGCGCTCACTCAGGAAGCGACGAACGTGAACATTGACGTCGTCCACGTAAGGGGTGACCACCATAAGCTTTTTGGCCTTAAGCGCGCGCAGGGCGCGGATGACGCCGGTCATTACCGTGGTGGCTTCCGCGCCGGGGTTGGCCCTTTTCAAGGCAGCCATGACTTTTTGCTCGCCGATGACCATGGTGCCGGAGTTGCAGGTATAGCAAAGCACCGTGAGATCACCTTGGGGCAGCAGCAGAGCGGCCGCGTCGACAATGCCAGGCTCCATGGCGGCCAGAGTCTCGGCCGTGACCTGATTGCTCATGGGCACGCGAGTGAAGTGCACGCCCACGCCGGCCGGAGTGGTCACAAATACGTCATCTTCAACGGTCTGTTCCATGGCCAGGACCACAAAGCCGATTTTGCCCCGCGGGTGCCTGCCTTTATCAAAACGAATATTTTCAACCATTTCCTTTCCTCCTTAATACAAGCAAACCGGACGCCGTCAACGTAAGTTCTGCTGTGGCTTTCATCATGCGCTTGGTTGTCTGCCCAAGCAATACGTAACTTTCGGTGAATTAATAGCCATAAAAACTACAGGGCATAACCCTTGAAATAAAGCGGGCGTTCACCCCGTCA
>RCMY010001969.1_pt1 | contig 18865 bp, 11 predicted proteins | sample 2041341 | NCBI WGS metagenome assembly RCMY01 (sample SAMN09708234, study PRJNA481090) | Marine sediment metagenome, whole genome shotgun sequencing project. | reverse complement strand
GCAAATACTCTTAGCTAATCCACGTGGTTTCTGTGCAGGTGTCGATCGTGCAATCGACATCGTAAAACGTGCCATCGAACTGTTTGGCGCACCAATCTATGTGCGTCATGAAGTGGTACATAATCGCTATGTAGTTGAAAATCTTAAAGAAAAAGGCGCTATCTTCGTCGAAGAATTACACGAAGTTCCGGATGATGCCACGGTAATATTCAGTGCGCATGGTGTATCTAAAGCAGTGCAAGATGAAGCGACACGTCGGAAACTAAGAGTATTCGACGCTACTTGTCCTTTGGTGACTAAAGTACACATGGAAGTAAAACGTTATGGCGAAGATGGTAAACAAGTTTTACTTATTGGTCACCAAGGTCATCCAGAAGTTGAAGGCACCATGGGTCAATTTGATGATTCTCATGGTGGCACCATTCACCTTATTGAAACAGTGGGTGATGTGGACAGTTTAGAAGTCGAAAAACCTGAAATGTTGGCTTTTGTTACGCAAACAACTTTATCAGTGGATGATACCAACGATATTGTTACCGCCATAAAAACTAAATTCCCTCAAGTTAATAGTCCACGTAAAGAAGACATCTGCTACGCCACGCAAAATCGTCAAGACGCGGTTAAGTCATTGGTGAGTGAGTGTGATGTTTTATTAGTGGTGGGTTCACCAAACAGTTCTAATTCAAACCGTTTACGTGAACTTGCTGACAAGGCAAACATTCCAGGTTACCTTGTAGATGGCGCTGAAAATTTAAAACAAGAGTGGTTTAAAGATTGTAAAAAAGTAGGTCTCACCGCAGGTGCTTCTGCCCCTGAATTACTGGTTCAAGGTGTAATTGATCAACTTAAAACATGGGGTGGAGTAGCTCCACACGAAAAAAAAGGTGCGGTCGAAACCGTCACCTTTTCTTTGCCTAAGTTATTACGTAAGTAATAACTTTAGAGTAGCTATTCTACCCGTTGCCAGTAGGTTCTGACAGGAGCCGTACAAATTCCTGGATCAAATACATCAGTTCCAACTAATACTAGTAAGTCAGATTGTGAGGCACAGTCTGGGTCAGATCCGGTACTTGGCGTAAATATTGCTCTTGGGCCGCCACTTGCTCCAGGCGCTGTAACTTCATCGTAATAAACCGATGTGGTGATTGTGTCATCGTCATCATCAGGGCTACTGTCGTCAGGCACCTCAGCTTTAAAACCAGGCCCGCCAGTTTTCAAATAAATTGAATACAATCGCGATTTACCTAAAAATGCATTCGGGGCACAATTGGTAGTACCGCTTACTGGAGTGTTACTTTCGGGTAAGTAACTGGTAAAAAATACTTTTCCGTCAATCGCAATAGCAGGATTAATAACTTTTTCACCGGTATCAGAAAAATCAAAGGCCCAACCGTGCGTGCCTGCTGCCGGATTTACTGTAGTAGGGGTTATGTTATTTAATTTCACAGGCGTTGTCGCATCTGAATCATCGTAAATCATATCTGTAGAATAATTCACAATGCCGTTTATATCGGTTGGAGGACCATAGGGATAGTAGTCTTTTAGTACATAAAATTTATCATTAATTTTTTCATCCAAAGGGTGTGCTCTGTAACCTGAACCAACTGCGATAGTTAAAAAATTACTGTTTGCATCCGAGAGGTAGGTAATACTAGGTCCTGAATAAAAACGCTTACTAGATTTGAAGTCAATGGTGCTGCTAGCATTTTCTTGATTTAGCTTAGCCATAACTCCACCTGAAACGCTAAAACCAGCAGTAGCAGTAGAGTCGGCTTTAATATCAAAACGCCAAACCTGGCCAGCTAAATCAACAGCATACATTTTTTCAGCGTACCCATCTTGATCGATATCGATAACGCTAACTGAAGATGGAATTGAATGAGTCATTTCAAGATATTGTGTATTTTTTGCTAAAGAGGCATCGGGGCTACCAGACCAAATCAGAGCTCCTGTTTTAGCATTTGCTATATAAATTGAGTTTCCCATAGTTGTAGCTGCTTCTGAACCATTAGAGTCGGGGGCGCTACTTACTGCGTCTTGACTAGGATCGTAACCACCTGCAAAAATTACTACTTCAATGTCGTTGTCATTGCTATCTAAAATAGTTGCGTGTTTTAAACGAGACCAAGTTTGACCTAAACGTTCAAAACCGGGCGTGCCACCATTTGCGGTAGGACCGCCTTTAATAGACCAAGTTAATTTAGGGTTATCTCTATCTTGAACTTCAAGAGCGTAAATGTTACGACCACCTCTACGTTGTGTTGCATATAAAAATGCCTGCTCATTTGAATTAACTTCAAAATTAGGAGTAGTACTATTAGATTCATCTAACCAATAGGTGATTGGTCCATCCATGCCATACAGTTTAGTAGTAGTAGCTTGGTTTATATAAAAATCATTGAACCTCGGTAACATTTCTTTTGGGGCAAATGCAAAAGCTTCGATCGGACTAGTCAAATCATTTTGTGCAACATTATTTATGCCGTGAATAAAGCCAGAATTAGTGCCAAAGTAAAGTGTTTGGTCACCATCGTAGGGTCCAGTAGCATTAGCTTTATGATAGTTTACAACTACTGGTGAGGTATGTAATAGATCACCAATTTTTTTAGCAAAAAATTCAGTCTCGACAGGTGGCGTTCCAGATGTTTCAAAACGAATTCCACGTCCCCATTTAAGTAAGCGTTCTTGTAAAACTGTATCTGTACCAATGTCTAGCATTGCAGTTGTAATGTTTGTTGTATTAGATTCGTGTATGCGATTATCTGAGTGACTTAAATCACCACTCACGGCATTGGTATAAACTTTTCGATCACTTTCGCGTAAACGACTTTGAAAGCCTCCAAGGAAGGTCACATCGCCATCGGCTCCAACACTGTTTTTTACGCCATCAGTTGTGTCTACAGTAGCTAAAGACGCATCACTTGGATCGGTCCAAAAACTTAAAGCATTAACTTCAAAAGCGCCAGTGGTTTGATTAACGGCATTTTTACCGTTTGGGTTGGTTGATGTATCTGAATCTCGGATGCTACCTTCTATTAATTTATATTTCTTTAAATTTCCATCCCAGAGTGCATTTTCGGTAGGAGCAAATAATGAAAAATATAAATCGTTAAGATGTTGTAAACGGTTGTAATTATTTACCGAGATTGAAGGCGAAACAAAGGATGTATTCTTGCCTAAAATATCCGAAATGATATCTTCTAAAACCGCAGCGATTGAACCAGGGTTTTCAGCTTTTCTAAAATAGCCACCACCAACAGTTGCGGCTTCATCTAAATCATCTGCACTATTGTTAATTGATATACCGTAGGTAGTAACGTTTTGATAAACAGAGTCACCATTAGCAGTACCGTTTGTTATTGTGTCTGTAAAATCATGTGTATACATAAATTCACTGATTTCATCTAAGCAATAATCATTTGAAGCACCGCAAGCAACATTGTTTTTGTATACCTGAAGAGTTTCGGTACTTGAATTATCTGGTTTCCAAAGTGAGGCATTGTTAATTTCAGTATCATTACTGGAATCAGATGATGAGCCACCAGAGGTTAAGAAGAGTACATAATTTTTTGCACAGACATCGGTTATTGGGGAGATGTAATTTCCTGGAGTACAAGTTGTATTACCCGATTGGCAAATTGCTTGTGGGATGTCATTGTCAAGAGTTGGTATAGTTGTAGTTTTGGGTGGTTGTGGGCTGCTATGTGCTCCACCGCCTAATGGTGGTTCACCTTTAAAGTAGAGATATGCTTCATACTGACCTGAGGAAAGTGGTTGACCGCTTGAGAAGGTATTATCCTCAGTAGTGATATCGCCATTATCGAGAAGCTCGCCGATTTTTTCGCCTAGAGGATCAATGTAAAACCTTTGTAAGTCAGCACGGAGATTTGCATCATCCAAAGAGACAGTAGGCGCAAGAATGAAAGCAGTTTTTTGGTTGCCTTTTTGATCATAACGACCAATCCCAAGGTTAAACCCCCTAAAATCCGAGATTATATTGGTCATGGCCGTTTTAGCAAGCTCTATGCCATTAGTTTCTACGTAATCATCAGGGTCACCTTCTGATTTTACATAGTCAACATAATTCAAAAAATGCCCGGTATAAAAAGTTACAAAATTATCTGTGGTCCAAGCAATGCTTGTGTCTTCGGTGTTTGCCCATGGATTATCAGCATCGCCATTAGCTGTGAAATTATTGGTGGTTTCTGTGGTCATTGCGGCTTCGTCTACCGCAACTTGACCATTTATAACGGTTAGAACTGATACATCGCCATGAAACCCTAAGTCATCTAGACATTCAACTGGATCTGTATCATCAGTACCATTAGGGAAGAGCGACCATTCTTCAGAATCGCCTTTGCCGTTTTTTGCTGTTTTAAATTGATTGGCTCTAGTTCCAACTGAGCCGACTTCGATTAAAAACTCAGCTACAGCCCTGCAGCGAAATGCACTGACTTGAATAGTGTCTGTGTTATTGCAAGATGGTACTCCTGGATTTCCTTTAGTATCAACATAAACAACATCTTCTTCACAATCATTGTAACTAGATGGAATTTCAAAATCTGGAGTGTAACCATTAGCATATTTGATGCCTTGATTCATACTTGATGAAGTATCTAGCATGATAAGAATATTTGCATTACCCGAATTACCCGATGGATTAACTTTGAATATCTCTGTGTCATCAGCGTAAGTTACGCTCACCAGTGAAATTAAACTATAGGTAATAAGGCAAACTGCTTTAGTTAAATTCCGTGTATTAAAAAATTGCATGATTATTTATCCTAAGTTAATACTTATTCGCTCGATGGGGCCACTACATAAAAGCCAACGCGTTGTTCCGATACTGCATTACGTGCGGCGGATTTGGCTTTGGCTTCTATCTGAAAATGATAGGCTAGACCGCTGCCAAGTTCCCAGCCTATTGCAGGTGTTTTATTACGGTAAATTAGTTTAATTGTACTGTCGCCAATGTTTGCATTGACAGGGGAGACGCTGTCTGTTGTGATTACTTGATCAGGAATTTCATTACCTGTAAATTCAATATCTAGGTTGCCCAAGCGCGTATTAATTAGCTCTTCCGATGCTTGAAAAGTATTACTGTATTGTTGCTTATTATTAGCAATCACAAGTTCAAGTAAAGAGGTACGCATAGCAGCCAAACTAATAATACTGATTGCCAGCAAAAGCATCAAACAAATAAATAGCGTAGAGCCTTGTTGATGTTGTTTTTTGTATATATGTATCATTTTAAAAACCATTCTTAAATACCAGTTCTCTGCATATTCCTAACTTGGAATGTGCGATTTACCAATAGCCTTCTGTAACCATCATTTACTGTTGTATCGGTGCCTGCATAGGAATATGTAGCAGTATTATTGAAATTTAACTCTTCATTAAGCGCTTGCATCAAAACCCAGACTCTTACTGAAAGTATTTGTGCCTCAGGATTATAGTCAGCATGAGTGCTAACTAAAATGCCACTATTAGGTGAAACGTAACGATTTATTGAGCCTCTTTCGGACGAAGTGACCGGAGAGATGTCGATACCAAATTCCACTTGAAAATCTTGTACTCCGGCTGAAATTTCACGGTCTTGTACTTTTGGAACTGAACCTCCATCAACCAGGGTAATTCTGCGTAGCATTGGAATTGAATCCAGTGCATTGCCGTTAGTGTCTTCAAAGGAATAGTTACGCACGTAATATCCATGTGAACGTAATTCAAAAATTTTGTTATAGGTACCTGCCGCGCTTGGTACTGTAGTGCTACTAAATAAAATACTTTGTGGTGTTTCGTTACTAGTTACGTAGATTTTTCCAATGTCTAATGCTCCTGGTAAAACAATATTATTACCAGCGTGTTTGACTACAAGTGTGTCAGTGTCATCTTGGTAGTCAGTGGCTGTAATACAACCCTTGCCCCATGGCCGTGTGGTGGTATCGCCACTGACTGGGTCTTTAGCAGGATTGACATTATTTGATCCAATCACGCCTAAGCTTAAGTCTACTGCCCAATTGTTATCACAATCACCGCCAATGCCAACGCCCTCTAAAGTTGTAATTGAGCCATCTTTTACAACGGCAGAGGTTATATTATGTAAGCCCCAAAAATTAGACATGCGTACATCTTCTTCCAAAGTGTCTAATACAAATTGAGCTTGTTCTTGTAAGCGAGCAATATTGTCATTAACGCGATAAGTTTTTTGAGCTTCTTGAAAAGCATATGCGGCTCCAATAATTAGGAAAGAACCAATTGCTATAGATAGCATTAGCTCAATTAAACTGAAGCCAGTATTTTTATGGGTCTTGAAATTGTATGTAATAGTTTGCATATTTTAAAATATTTGTATTAAAGAATTACGGAATTCAGGGTGTAACTATTGGCTTCGGAGCGATCATTCCATGCAATAACTACGGTAACGCTATAAGGTTTTCCAATTCCTGTAATAACATTGACTGATGTAATACTAACTGAGCCTGTGCCAGCAACTATCCCAGATTGATTTACACCACTGCCTGTATTTCCTTTAATGGTTTGTTTCCACTCCCATTTATCAAAAGTTGCGAGTTGAGATGGCGAACAATTTATGGTTGTTCCTGAGATATAATCAGAGCAATTGGCATAATCGGTAATTTCTGCAGCGTTTGCTGCAATGGTGTATTCAGTAATAGCTGCGGTATTCGCTCGCATTCTTTCAATGATGTCGGTTGCAAAATGTATAGCTTTTGTACGCTGCATAGAAACATGCGTAGCGCGTAAACTTTCAGCCTGTAAAAGGGCAAATGAGAGTATTCCTACAGACATAACTATTAATGAAACTAAAGTTTCTATTAAAGTAAAGCCTGACGAATTTATAGATTTGTAACTCATGATGCTGGCTCTATATGACATTGCACTTGTGAATTAGTAGGAATACTACTAAGTGCGGTTCTGCCCGTGGCATTAATGGTAATTAAACGTCCAACACTTTCTTTTGAGCGTTCATCGCATATTGCGATATAGACTGCAGTACGTGTTTCTCCAGCTTGAAAGAATGCGCCACCACGTTGATTAAATTCTATGCTAGTCCCCATGTTTTTTGAGTTAGTTTGATTTTGATTGAAAAATAGATTTGCATTGAACTCAGTCGTTGTCGCTATGAGTTCTTCGTTGCCTTCAATAACTTCGGTTGTAGTACCATCGTCGATGAAAACGTATAGATAAGAAATTTTATGTTGTGACAATCCAGGGTCAATACAACTTGTAGTTGAACTAGGCGATGTGAAATCGGCTCTTTGGGTGGTAAAGCAGGCTTTAACTTTTGTACTTCGCTTTACCGCCTCGGTTCGAGCCGTTTGCAATAAGGCCACAATATTTGTACTGGTGGCCGTAATTGCTTGATTATTGATAATTGATGTAAAACTGGGCACGGCCAATGATGCAATAATGCTGATAATTGCTACAATACTAAGCAACTCTGTGATGGTGAATGCCTGTTGTGCAGACCACAGTGGTCGGTCGCCTTTACGGCGAATAAGTCCTTTTTGATGTGAAAATTTTCCTTGCATACAACAAATATAAAATTTTGTTAATTCCTGAACACAAAAGTCGATGAAAGGTCGAATGTAGGGTACTAAAGGTCGATTTAAGCTAGTTTTACATAGCATAAAGGGTTTCAAAAACAGAACAATTTGTCTAATTTGTCTCATATTTTAGCTTTAAATCTAAGATGAACAAATTTCAATATGATTTGCTTTTGGGCGACTATCTAGTCTGGGCCTACCGGTATAGCTAATAATAACTGCCTGATATTGTTGTTTATTACTTGTATTTTTATCAGGGCAAAACATTAATGTGCCGTTGGTATTGCGTTTGTTGATAGGTCTAAAGGTGAAAGTTTTTCTATTTGAAACTAGTGAAAAGTCGCTATTTTGTAGCAATATGGACTGAATAAGTTCTTCATTGTCATCGCGCTCTACTGGGTAGTCACGATCCAAGTTTTTAAAACTTATCCAGCCGTAGGAAAAGTCGTATCCCTGTTGATGACAAGTCTTACCATCTAGGGATGGGCAGATTGCAACGTATTCACTGCTTTTTATGGATTCAGAACGAGCCAACATGACAGAGTGCTGAAATGCAGATAGGGAAGTTAGCACTTTTTGTTTGCTTGTGATTGAAGAATAAGCAGGTACAGCCATACTAGCAATTACCGAAATAATAATCATGCAGCAGATTATTTCTACCAGTGTGTAACCTTTGTGATGTTTTAAAGTATCTATCTTTGCAAAATCCATTTGCTTAAGTCCTCTCAGTGATTTTTACAAAACATCCTTGTTTTGCATGGCTGAAGTGTAATTGAGAGATGATTTAGTTACAGTCAGACAGCATGCCAACATGATGTCAGGTTATTCTTACAGAGCCAAAAACGCTGTGTTAATTCTGTATAAATGAGACTATTCTTGGTTATACTATATAAAAATCTGGATTTATAAGTTATCGCGAGTAAACAGTCCAGTTCAGAAAGATTGTGGTGTAGCTGTTTTGTTGCAAAAATGGCAGAACATTACGCAACAAATAAACTAGAAAAAATACTTACAAATGAGCTTAAATAACTCATTAGTAGACTTGCGTATTTGTATTTTAGAGTTCGAGCAATACATTGACTCTTAACAATCATTTAGTAGAGAATAATTATGCAATATTTACATACCATGCTGAGAGTTACTAATTTAGATGAGTCAATAGCATTTTATTGTGGCGCTCTCGGTTTACAAGAATTGAGCCGTAAGGAAAATGAGCAAGGTAAATTTACATTGGTCTTTCTGGCCACATCTGTGGACATTCAAAAGTACGGTGACAAAGATTGCCCCATGCTGGAACTCACGTATAACTGGGATCCTGAGAATTACACCGGTGGTCGAAATTTTGGACATCTGGCTTTTTCGGTAGAAGATATCTATCAAACTTGTCAAAATTTAATGGATAGCGGAGTTGCAATAAACCGTCCACCCAGAGATGGTCGAATGGCATTTGTGCGTTCTCCTGATAATATTTCAATCGAGCTTTTGCAAAAGGGCAAAGCTTTAGGTATTGATGAACCATGGAAATCAATGCCTAATCTTGGTGAGTGGTAACTTCAGTTATTGACTTTCAAACAGTAAGGTCACCAATGTACAAGAGTAGATAAACAAAGTAAGTAATTAATATTTAATTTTAAAAAAGTAGTGAGAATAAATAATGAGTGCAACACAAAACGCAAAACCAGGAATCATTGGACGAGTATTTAGAGGAATTTGGAAGCCATTTGACGTACTAAGACGCGTCTTGCATTTGATTTTACTGCTAATAATTTTTCTATTTATTTTTGCTGGACTGTCAGGTAGTGCTGAAAAGCCATTGACTCATCCAGCCGCGTTAGTTTTTAATCCTAAAGGGGTAATAGTTGAGGAGTTATCTGGTAATGCAACCGATAGAGCTTATGCTGAAGCCACTGGAAGCGCAGTGTTAGAGACTACCGTTAAAGAGTTAGTTGACTCACTCAAGCTCGCTAAAGTCGACGATAATATTCCTTTGATTGTTCTCGATTTGAATCAACTTGTCGGAGGTGGCTTGAGCAAAATGCAAGTACTCGCCGAGGCAATTAAAGATTTCAAAGCTTCAGGAAAAAAAGTTTATGTTTATGCTAATTTTCTTTCACAAAGTCAATACTATGTAGCCTCACTGGCGGATGAAGTCTATTTGCATCCACAAGGTGCCGTATTGATTGAAGGCTTTGGGCGTTATCGTATGTACTATAAAGACGCTATTGATAAACTTTTAATCGATTGGAACGTCTTTAAAGTGGGTGAATACAAATCTTATGTTGAACCTTATTTACGTAATGATATGTCAGACGAAGACAAAAATTCCTCTGGTGTATGGCTCAAGGCAATGTGGGAATCTTTTACAGTTGATATTGAATCTGCACGTGGACTAGAGCAGGGTGCTATTAGCAATTATTCAAATGGTTTTGCCGACACGCTTGAGCAAAACGGTGGCAGCATGGCTGAAGCCGCCTTCAGTGCAGGTTTGGTGGATAAACTAAGTAGCATTACTGAATTCAATGCAATGATTATTGATAAGGTCGGAAAACATAAAAAAGAGAATACCTACAAGAACATTGCATTAAAAAAATATCTTGTCTCTAAAAAACTTAATGTGAGTAAAAAAACTACGGCAAAAGATAATATTGCCGTAGTGATTGCTGCAGGTACTATTTTGGATGGCGCACAACCGTCAGGTTCTATTGGGGGTGACTCAACCAGCAAGCTCATTCGTAAAGCCACTAATGATAAAACCGTTAAAGCTTTAGTTTTAAAAGTGGATTCGGGTGGTGGCAGCGCCTTTGCTTCAGACCTTATTTTAACGGCTCTAGAGGAGTTTAAAGCGACTGGGAGACCCGTTATTACTTCAATGGGCTCCGTTGCCGCATCAGGTGGTTACATGATTTCGCTGGCGGCTGATGAGATTTGGGCCACACCAACAACCATCACCGGCTCAATTGGAATTTTTGGAATGTTACCAACTTTTGATAGAGCCTTGGATAAATTTGGTCTGCATGTTGATGGCTTTGGTACCACTACATTGAGTGGGGCCTTGGAGTTGGGGCGTCCACTTGATGCCGACGTAGCGAGAATTGTTCAAGCCAATATTGAGCATGGCTACGATGATTTCATAACTAAAGTGGCCGATGGTCGTGGTATGAGTAAAGAGGCGGTTGATAAAATTGCACGAGGACGAGTATGGTTTGCTGGGGATGCTTTGGAAATTGGTTTAGTTGATAAGTTAGGAACTTTTGAGCAAGCCATTGAGGCCGCAGCCAAATTAGCCAAGCTTGAAGATTATAAACTTAAGTATATTAAACCTGATTTGAGTTTTAGCGAGCAAGTTGTTATTAACTACTTTACAAAAGCGGCCACACTTACTAACAAGTTTTCTACCAAAGCCGAATGGAAAAAAGGGAATATTGGTCAATTCTTAAATTCACTTAATCAACAAGCTAAACGTTTGAATCAATATAACGATCCGATGGGCGTGTATGCTGATTGTTTATGTTCAGATGTTCTTTAATAATTGAAAAATTTTATTATTAAAATGTAAATTTAAGCAAATTCACCCTTTAGGCTAAAACTAAAAATGTGTCTATTTTGCAACACAGTTGAAAATAGTTGCGCTTAGCTGGGTTTATTCGAGACAAAAATCAAATACTTAGAATATGTTAAAAAATCTATAATTAATATATAAATCAATAGGATATGGAAATTTTTATAGTCTCGGATTGAATCTCTAATGTCTCTCGAGACGAAAAAGCAACATTTATGTTAAAGTTGGCAAACATTACAAAGATTCACATCGAGTTTTGTAAGCGTTTTTTAAGCGGATTTCATAAGGTGGTCTGCCAACTGAATTCAAAGCTATATTGAATAAGTTAGCGTTCTTTCCTTACAAATCCATAATGTTTTAACTAATTTGGGTAAACCCCAGAGGAAATTAAATGAATATCAATCATTTACAAAAGGCTGTAAAAGCAGCAATGTTTACTGGAGCAGCTTTAGCAGTTGCTTTACCAGCAGCATACGCAGCTGACGCTGATGATACTGTTGAAGAAATTACCGTAACTGGTTCACGAATCGTTCGTGACGGTTTTGAGCGAGTCAGTCCAGTTAGTGTTACCACTGCAGAAGATATCAAAGTTACTGGTTTTACCAGAGCGGAAGATTTTCTTAACAACCTGCCTTCAATTGAAGCAGCACAAACTTCTTTCCTATCTAATGGTTCTAGTGGTACAGCTAGTCTTGATTTACGTGGTCTTGGAGCTGATCGTACATTAGTTCTAGTTAATGGTCGTCGTATGCAGGGTGGTGGAATATATTCACAAGCTCCAGATATTAACCAAATTCCATCGGCTCTAGTTGAGCGCGTTGAAGTTCTTACTGCTGGTGCATCTTCTACTTATGGTGCTGATGCGGTTGCTGGTGTGGTTAACTTCATCATGAAAACCGATTTTGATGGTTTTGAAGTTGCAATTGGTGCCTCTGGTTATCAACATGATAATGACAACTCAGGCATTCAAGCCTTGATGGACGCTCGTGGTTTTGAATATCCTACTGGAAGCTCTGGCATTGACGGTAAAGCTCGTAATGTTTCGGTAACTATGGGTTCTGACTTTGCTGATGGTAATGGTCATGCGGTTGCTTATGCAACATGGCGTGATAATGATGAGTTAAAACAAGAATCTCGTGATTATACTTCTTGTGCTTTAAATAATGGCGGTACTGCTTGTGGTGGTTCATATAACTCAGTAATACCTAACTTTATTTTCAGTACAGATGCAGTTTTCACTGATTATGATTATTGGACACTAGATCAGGCTGGAAATGGTTTTGATGTTGCCAATGGTTATGGCTTTCTAGCCAATTTACCTCAATGGTTGGATAATCCATATAACTACGCTCCAGTTAATCACTTCATGCGTCCGGATACTCGTTACTCATTCGGTACGTTTGTTGATTATGAAGTAAATGATAACTTCAAACCTTATATGGAAGCTATGTTCACACACGATCGTACAAAAGCTCAAATCGCTGAGTCAGGTACTTTCTTTGCTGAACTTTATGATATTCCACTTACCTCACCATTATTAAGTGCATTACAAGTTAACCAATTGGCTACTCGTTTTGGCCTTGATCCAGCAACAGACTCAATCTTTGCATATATTGGTAAGCGTAATGTTGAGGGCGGTCCACGTACAGATATTCTTGAGCATAATGCATTCCGCGTAGTTGGCGGTGCTAATGGTGATTTAACAGAGAACTGGAAATACGATGTTTCATATACATATGGCCAAACATCTTCTAGCTCAAACTACATTAATGATTTCTTTGCTCCTAATATTCTTGAAGCTCTAGATGCTGGCACTTATGATGTATTCACTTTAAATGGTGTTACACCTGCTCAAGCAAATAGCTTGACGGCTGCTGGTGCATTAACTGGTATTACTAGTCAAAAAGTACTTACTGCATTAGTTGATGGTGATTTAAACTACACTATGCCTGGTGCTGATAGCCCTATCGCTTTAGTAGCTGGTATTGAAACTCGTACTAATACATTTGAGCGTAACTCTGATGTTGTATTCGAAGATGGCTTATTATTAGGTCAAGGCGGAACAACAGAGAGCATCATCGGTGAAATAAGCGTTGATGAAGTATTTTTAGAAACTGTAATACCTATTCTTCAAGGCAACCAAGATTTATTTGCTGAGTTAGGTGTTCGTTTTTCTGACTATACTCCTTCTGGTTCTGCTAGTACGTATAAAGTGGCTGCTACTTATAAGCCAAATGACTTATTGAAGTTCCGTGCTGGTTTTAACCATGTAGTAAGAGCGCCTAACGTTGGTGAATTATTTGCTCCACAAAGCGAAGGCTTATGGAACGGTACTGATCCATGTGCTGGTGCAACTCCTGCATTATCTGCAGCGCAATGTGCTAATACCGGTGTAACTGCTGCTCAATACGGAAGTATCTCTCAAAGTCCTGCGAGTCAATACAATGGAATCTTTGGTGGTAATCCAAATCTTAAGCCTGAAGAAGCTGATACAATCAGCTTTGGTGTAGTTGTTGACCCTCTTGATAACTTAACTTTCTCAGTAGATTATTGGGATATCGAGCTTGAAAGTGTAATCGGTGCAATTGGTGCGGAGCTTACTGTAGAGCAATGTGCGATAACCGGTAACTCTGACTTATGTAGCAACATCAGTCGTGGTGCAACAGGTTCTTTATGGTTAGGTGATGGTAGTACTACATTTGTACAAGCTACAAACATTAACTTGGCATCTAGACACTATGAAGGTATTGATTTAGCTGCCAAATATGATATTGATGTATTAGGTGGTAACTTGACAGCAAATCTTTTAGGTACATTTATGTTATCTAAAGAATTTTCTCCGATACCTGGTTTAGCTTCTGCTGATTATGAATGTGTTGGTGATATCAGTGTAGACTGTTTCCCACAACCTGAATATCGTCAAACTTTGAAGCTTAACTACGATAGAGGCGGTAATTGGTCTGCAGGACTAAACTGGCGTTATTATGGTAAAGTTCATTATTATGATGGTGTTGATCAAATTGCTAATGATGAATTAGACGCTCAAAATTATATTGACTTGAATGGTTCATATGACGTTACAGAAAACATCAACTTAGTATTTGGTGTTTCAAATGTACTTGATAAAGAGCCACCTTTAGTTGGTGGAACATTGTCTAGTAATGGTAATGCTGTTGCAGGTTACTATGATGCATTAGGTCGTTACTTACACGGTACGATCACATTTAGTTACTAATACAAATTAGTGATAAAATGAAAAACAGCGGGCTTTTGCCCGCTGTTTTTTTTTATAAGTCAGTTTTCATTTAGATGATAAAATTTCAACCCTGATTTTTTCAAACGCAGCAAAATTTATGAAAGAGAATACCCAAACTAGCAATTTTAATGTGGATTACAAAGCCGCAAAAGAACTTGTGCAAAAAGGTTCCATAGTTAAGGCAATGCAGTTGTACTACGACCTCCATTTACTTAGGCCTGATTCTGTTGAGATTTTGTGTGAGTTAGTTAGGTTGAATTTACAATTGGGTTTGCTCGATCAGGCTGCCATTAATCTCAATCAATTAATAACTTTAGAGCCTACTAATAAAGCGTATTACGATCAACTTGCAAATTGTTATGCCCAGCAAAAATCATGGGATAAAGCGTGTATGGCTTATCATGCTCTATTATTGCAAAGACCAAAACTTCCAGAGGCTCATTTTAATTTGGCATTCTATTCAAGACGGGCCGGATTATTTGAAGAAGCTATTAAAAGTTATAAAAAAGCTATAAGTTTAGGTATATCTAAACCCGAAGAAATTTATTTAAATATTGGGCTTATATACTCTGATGATTTGAGGCAGATGAAGAATGCTAAGCAGTATTTAGAGAAATCAATTCAAGAGAATAATGAATACATAGCTGCTCATAATAACTTGGCAAATTATTATGAAGATTTAGGTGAAATATCAGCAGCTATAAATCAATTTGAAAAGATATTAGAATTTAATCCTGATAATGCCCAAGCGCTATCGAGAATTGCCTTTTTGAGTAAAGTTGATGATGAGAGTCATCCTTTGCTAACAAAAATAAGCGCACTTGCGGCGAGGCCTGATATTTCTCAAATTGATAAATTAGACCTCTGCTATGCTATGGGGAAATTGTTAGATGATTGTGGTGAATACCCAAGTGCGTTTAGTTATTACCACTATGCAAATCAGCTAAATCAAACAATGGTGAATAAATATAATCCAGAGATGCAGGCTGAATACACCAATAAACTTATAAGCTTTTTTGACCAAAACTGGATGCAAGCTAATACGCTGAATAATACTGAAACTCCAATTTTTATCTGTGGTATGTTTCGTTCAGGATCAACATTGGTTGATCAGATTTTAGGGTCGCATTCTAAAATACTGGCTGGCGGAGAGCGGGAATATTTCCAAAGGCTTGTGCGAGAGAAAATGTCACCATTCCCAGAAGCCGCTTCTCAGTTTAAAAGTAATCAGTTGTTAAAATTTGCAGAAGAATATACTACCATTACAAAAAATATTTTTTCTGAGAGTTTATCTGTAACGGATAAAAGACCAGATAATCTAAGTTTAATAGGCTTGATTAAAACTATTTTCCCTAAGGCAAAAATAGTTTATACGAAAAGAAATAATATTGATAACTGCTTATCAGTTTATTTTTTACGTTTATCTAAAGATATGAATTATGCAACTAATTTACTCGACATTGCAAACTTTTATCAACAACAAGAAAAACTCATGCAGCACTGGCAAAAACTATTCCCAGATGATTTTATAATTGTTGATTATGACAAGTTAATTGATTCTCCAAGAGTTGAGATTGAAAGTATGCTTGGGAAATTAGGATTTGATTGGGAAGATACTTGTGAAGATTTTTATAAACTGAATAATAGCGTGAAAACGGCTAGTGCTTGGCAGGTAAGACAGCCTTTGTATAAAAAATCATCTGGGCGTGCCAAAAATTATATTCAGATACCGCAAGTTAAAGAGTTAAGTGACTATTTTAAAAAAACATCGAGCACCTAAAATGTTAACAATTGAGAATTTAGAAAAAGATTTAAATGTATTAATAGACACCCCAGATGGTGATGTAAGTCTGTTACTGAAAAAGGCTGAGGAAATACAGGAAAAATATAGTGATTTTGTTAAAGTTAACAAAGACAGTAGTTTTGCTTTAATTGTAAGTTTATTCAAGCAAAAAAAGATGCTAGCTACAGAAACATTAGCGAGATTGTTACGCAAGCATTATCCTAATGACGTCAGAACCATTCACCTGCTAGCCTCCCTGGCAAGTGAGGCGGGGCAATATGAAGATGCAGTTTCATTTTTATTGGCTTGTTTAGATATACAACCAGATTTAGCCTTGTTTCATTATGACTTAGCTCACGCCTTGTTTAACGCGGCGAATTATAAACCTGCCTTAAAACAATGTGATTTGTTATTAAAACAATCACCAGATCATTTAGGAACGGCTTCACTAAAAGCGGCAGTACAAGTGAAGTTAGGATTATTTAAAGAAGCTGCGGATTTATATAAAACCTTAGTTTCAAAAAATCCTGACAACGAAACATTATTGTTGCGTTATGGTGTAACTTTAAGAATTTTGGGAGAGAGTCAAAAGGCAATAAATATTTTCAAAAGAGCATTAACAATCAATCCAAAGGCTTCTGAAGCGTACTGGAATTTAGCAAACCTTAAAACTTATATTTATTCTGATTCTGAAATTGAGGAAATGAAAGAACTTGCAAAAAATACTGACTTATCCTCAGATAATAAAGCGCATTTATTTTTTGCATTGGGTGTTGCATTTGATAAATTAAAGAACTATCAAGAAGCTTTTGAATATTTTACTAAGGCAAATGCCATCTATAAAAAACAACACAATTACGATTACAAAGAAAATATAAAAAATACAAATCGACAAATTAAAACATTTACACAAAAATTTGTTAAAAAAAATCAAAATGTAGGCTGCAAAAATTTAGACCCTATTTTTATTTTAGGATTACCTCGCTCAGGTTCAACGCTTTTAGAGCAAATTATTTCTAGTCACAGTCAAGTAGATGCAACTATGGAATTATCAGAAATAACTTCAATGGTTAGAAGTTTGGATAAAGCAGAACATTATAATAAACGTTTGGGCTATCCAGAAATTCTCTCAGTCCTTATGCCCTCTGAATTGGAAAACTTTGGCACTGAATATATAAAACGCACACAAATTTATCGTGAAAATGCAAAATATTTTATTGATAAAACGCCCCATAACTTTATGCATATAGGTTTGATATTATCAATCCTGCCAAATGCAAAAATTATTGATGCGAGACGTGATCCAATTGCCTGTGGTTTTAGTATCTACAAACAACAATTTGCTAGAGGACATAGATTCTCTAACGATTTATTTGATATAGGGCAGTATTATTCAAATTATTTGAAATTAATGCAGCACTGGAATACTGTATATCCAGGAAAGATATTGACAGTTAATTATGAAGAGGTAATTGCAGATACCGAGAGCCAGGTTAAACGAATTTTAGATTACTGCAATCTAGACTTCGAAGAAGAATGCTTAACTTTCTATAAATCTAACCGTGCTGTTGCAACTGTTAGTTCAGAGCAAGTAAGGCAGCCAATATATAAATCCGCCTTGAATGAATGGGAAAACTATAGTGCCTTTTTAGACCCGCTAAAAAAAGGCCTTAGTCACGTAGAATAAGCATCCTTTATTAATGAATAATACCTATTTTCAACAAGCCTTAACTGCCTTTCAAAATAATGAATTGGTATTGTCTGAAAGGCTTTGTTTGAAAATTTTAAAAAAAAATAAAAAAGAGCAAAATACTAATCATTTATTGGCTTTAATATATAAACGTCACGAAAAATTGGTTCTTGCAAAAAAACACTTTCTGCTCAGTCTTAAAGTTAATCCAAAACAAGATTCTGTACTCTCTAATTATGCTAATTTGCTATGTCAGATGGATGATATGGTTCAAGCAGATACTTACTATAAAAAAGCCTGTCAATTAAATCCTCAGCTCATAGACGCATGGTACAACTGGGCAAATATGCTCAATAGCTTAGAGCGTTATAAAGCTGCAGAAGAAAAAATACAAAAAGCTATAAACCTTGATCCTAATAATAGTAACTATTATTTAACCCTTGGTGTTTCTTTACGAGGGCAGGAAAAATTTGAGCAGGCTGTGCTAGCCTTTAATAAGGCAAAGAATCGAACTAATGAACCACACCAACTAGTCTTAATTACTCAAAACCTAGCCTTAACTTATCGCTCAATGCATCAAGCCACAAAAGCGATAGATTGCTTGCAGGAGTTAATTGAGGCTAATGTTATAAATTCTGATGTGTTCTATGTTAAAGCGTGTGCTCATTATGATAACGATGAACTCGAGCATACCGAAAGAAATTTACTTAAGGCAATCGAGTTAGAACCAAATAATATTAATGCTCACGAGGCCTTAAACAAATTGTATTGGGAGTCAGAGCGAGACGAGAATTTTTTAGCTTCATATAAAACAGCGTTGTTGAAAATACCAAATTCTGAGCCTTTATTATCCGCTTATATATCACAATTAATTTTGGCAAATAAATACTCTGAAGCAAAAGACGAAATTGATAAAGCCGAAGCAGTTATAGGGAAAAAATCAGCATTAATCTATTCACGAAGTCAAATTGCTAGGTATGAGAATGACTTAGATTCTGAATTTTTGTTATTG
>RCMY010001967.1_pt1 | contig 18879 bp, 22 predicted proteins | sample 2041341 | NCBI WGS metagenome assembly RCMY01 (sample SAMN09708234, study PRJNA481090) | Marine sediment metagenome, whole genome shotgun sequencing project. | reverse complement strand
CGCTTTGAACAGAACGGAAATCCCTTGAACAAGGTAGATAGTGCTCCGGCCAAGTCCCTTAAAGTTTTCAAGACCGAATTATCGGGGACCAGCCTTCGCGTATTTGAATAATTGGCATTGATTTTGCCCTTATGGGTTTCTATGAAAATATATTACTGCATCCTAATGCTGTTTTTCACATCCGCACTTTTTGCCCAAGAATGGCAACCAGGTTTTGCGGATGCACTTGCAGGCGCCAAAGAACAACATAAACCAATATTATTGGTATTCGCCGGTTCCGATTGGTGTGCCCCGTGTATTAAACTGGAGAAAAAAATATGGCAATCCGATGTTTTTCGAGCATACGCTAAAGAAAACTATGTACTGTACAAAGCGGATTTTCCAAGAAAAAAGGCGAATCGATTACCGGTAGCGCTCGCCGAACAAAACGGTGCGCTTGCTGAAAAATATAATCCGAACGGACATTTTCCACTTGTATTGCTTCTGGATAGCCATGAGCATATTCTGGGCGAGACCGGATATCTTAACAGTACACCGGAAGCCTATTTAGAACTTTTAAAATCCTTCATAAAGTGAGATTGTTGACGTACATTCTTTTTTGCTTTTTGACCGTAGGCGTTTTGGCCCAGGAAAAGGAGTATGTTACCTCGAATAAGACCCTGAAATTGATGGGCACCCGTTTCGATATCACGGTGGTAGCCAACAACCATGATATCGGCCAGATAAATATCGATGAGGCTACAGCAGAAATCCGGCGGATAGAAGCCTTGATTTCATCGTGGAACCCAGATTCGGAGACCTCTTTAATCAACAAAAACGCAGGAATACGTCCGGTAAAAGTAAGCCTTGAACTCTTTCAGCTGATCCATCGAGCCAAACAGATATCAGCACTTACCGATGGGGCCTTTGATATTTCGTATGCTTCAATAGAGGAAATCTGGAAATTCGACGGCTCGATGAAACGAAAACCTACAGATGAAGAACTTATAAATTCCATCGCCAAAGTCGGGTATCAAAAAATCATTTTAAACGAAAACGACCAGACCGTTTTTCTTAGTAAAAAGGGAATGAAAATTTCCTTTGGAGCCATCGGAAAAGGCTATGCCGCCGATAAGGCCAAAGAACTTTTGATATCCAAACTGGTTGTCGGCGGTATAATAAATGCTGCAGGAGACCTGACTACGTGGGGCACTAAGCCCAATGGCGATAAATGGCTTATCGGGATAGCGAACCCCTTGAGCAAAGAGAAAATATTTTCGTGGCTACCCGTGGTTGAATCCTCGGTAGCCACTTCGGGGAGTTATGAAAAGTTCGTTGTTCTTGACGGGGTAAAATATTCCCATATTATCGACCCCAGAACCGGTAATCCGTCAACGGGAGTTAACAGCGTTTCAATATTCGACAAAAGTGCCGAGTTCTGTGATGCCCTAGCTACCGCGGTATTCATCATGGGCAAGGAGGCCGGTCTTTCGCTAATCAACCAATTGGGCGGCACAGAGGTGATTTTAGTGGATAGCGATAATAAGGTTCATAAGAGTAGCGGGATTTTGTTTGAGAGCGAACCTAAGTTCTAAGTTATGAGAATAGTAATACTACTTGGTTTTCTTGGAGCCCTTTCTACATCCTGCGTTGCTGTGAAACAATACGAAAAAGTATATATTAACGATGACGAAATGCAGCTTTCCGCTAAAAAAGCGGAACGCTTCGAGACCAATTTTCAAGTGTATCGAGAGGCCGCTGCGGGCGCTAACGGCGGAAAGAGCGGAGGCGGCTGTGGATGTAATTGATTTTAGTGCTACCAGTAACGCCAACCAAATACCAATCTAGATTGAAATTTCGTCTTACGATAGCGCTACTCCTGATTACCATCTTGGCTTTCTCCCAAGAAGATACCTCGTATAAAAAACGGGTGTTGGAGGCTGCAGAAATTGATTTATTATTCAGTTACTACCGGCAAGATGGTCAAAACGCGGCCGTTACCGGTGGCTCAGGTACCGAAGAGCTGACCGATGCTACTTCGGCCCTTGTCGTGAGCATTCCTTTAAACGACGATGAGGTGTTGACTGCCGACGTGGGTATTTCGGCGTACACTTCGGCTTCTTCAAGTAATATTAATCCTCTAGATGGCGACGTGACACAAAGGGTGAGTCCCTTTAGCGCTTCATCGGGAGCATCCCGGCAAGATGTGCTAGTACATTTCAATCCGTCGTACGCACACAGTTCCGACGATCGGAATTCGGTGACTACCGTAAACGCTTATTTTTCATCGGAATACGACTATTTTTCCATTGGATTTGGCGGTGGATATTCCCGACTATTTAATGAAAAAAATACCGAGGTTTCGTTGAGCGGGAAGGTATATTTTGACAAATGGAACCCCCAATATCCCATAGAATTAAGGGATGGGTTTTTTGATTCCCGAACGATGGGAAACGGTATTTACGCCCCTGATTTCAATGAATTTTCGGATGAAAAAAGAAATTCATACTCACTTTCCTTAAGTCTATCCCAGATTTTGCATAAAAAACTACAGGGAGCCCTTTTTATGGATGCCGTTGTGCAAAACGGGTTGCTGAGTACGCCCTTTCAACGCATATATTTTGGGGATACGAATAACTTTTTTATTGAAGATTTCCAGCTCGCCGACGATGTAGAGCGTCTGCCCGATAGTCGTTTCAAGTTGCCCGTCGGTGGTCGATTGAACTACTATCTAAGTGACATGTTTATTTTGCGAAGCTACTACCGATTCTATTATGACGATTGGGGCATAACGGCGCATACCGCTAGCTTAGAAGTTCCCATAAAATTGAGCAATGCCTTTACTTTATATCCGAACTATCGGTTCTACTCACAATCCGCAGCAAATTATTTTTATGAAAAGGATGTTGCCCTTTCAAGCTATGATTTTTATACTTCCGATTATGACCTTTCGAAATATCACGCGCACCAGTACGGTATGGGAATTCGGTATAAGGATATTTTCACCAAGGCGAAAATCCTTAGTTTCGGATTGAAGGCTTTAGATCTGCGGGCAAACAACTATAGCCGCAGCGATGGGCTAGATGCTTTTATTGTGACTTTGGGGGCTACTTTTGTGGGGAATTAAGATACCCCTCATCCTCCAAATCTTGTTTCGAGCGTATCAACTTTGAATAGCCATCCTTTAAAAAGTACACAGTATCGCTGACCTCGAGGATATCCCGATAAAAATGGTCGGTGATGATAATGGAACTTTTCTCCTTTTTTAGTTGCATTATGGCCTTGATTTTTTCTACGTAGATAGGAGCAATGAATGAAAAAGGTTCGTCCAATAGGATTATCGGTTTATCGGAATTTAGGATAAGGTAGGTTTCCGCCTTAAAATAAACGCCATAAAGAATCTTCCGGTTGCTAAAACTCAGTTCTATGTTATCGATTTCCAGCGTCAAAATAGGTTCAGTACTAAGAGTGTAATGATCGTCAAAAAAGTATCCATAAGAAATGCAACTGAAAACAATCCTAATTTAGAGATTCCAAAATTTTGGTAGAAAGTCAGTTTTTCTTTCGAACTGACATCCAAATAAAACAAAGAAAGTAATCCACATAAAATCAGTTTGACCAAAAGAATTTTGAATAAATAGCCATTTATTTCATTGAATGGTAGCATGGTGTATTGAATGCAGGTAATCGCCATGGAAATCCATAGAAAGGGTTTGTAAAAGTGAAATATGATCCGATATGTTTTCGGACTAAATGGTGATGCTATCATTTTTTGGACTTAGGCTTTTTTCGAACGCATTGCTTTAACCTTTTTGAGCGATTTGTCATTCACGAATTTGGCATATTCCTCCGTTTCCGCCCCGTACATGGCAATTTTTCCGTCTTTGTCATTGTGAATTCCGAACCCGTATCGCTTGGTCAGGGGCGATGCCCGAAAACAGGGCTGGCCTTTAGAAAAATAGTTTTTGCGCTGCACGTCCCATTCTTCTTTGTGAAATTCCTTTTGTGACGCAAACACGGAAAAGAGTACATCGTCCGAAGTATATTGATATGACTTTTTGTCGAGCATTTCAAATTGAAGATTCGCGACGGATTTCTTTTCGCCTTTTAACGGAGGTGTTTCTCCAGTATTGGTCGGACAGTCCTCGGCGATTTCAATAAATGTATTTTCGTAATTTGTGGAATGGGTTTTCATTACTGTTGGTTTTAGACATATCCCTGAACCTGATTTATCAATAAATGTACAATTTTATCGTAAATTCGCGGACACTACGGAGCATACAAAATGATAGATAAACTTAATATAGTAAAACAGCGTTTCGATGAGGTCTCGGACTTAATCATACAGCCCGATATTATTTCGGACCAAAAGCGTTATGTAGAACTGACCAAGGAATATTCCGATTTGAAGGACCTTGTGGGAAAGCGCGACCAATATATCGAATTGACCGATAACATTGCGGAGGCCGAGGAAATCATTGCCGATGGCAGCGATTCCGAGATGCTTGAAATGGCCAAAATGCAGATGGAGGAGGCCAAGGCCGGACTACCAAAACTGGAGGAGGAAATAAAATTGTTGCTCATTCCGAAAGATCCTGAGGATGCCAAGGACGTGGTGGTCGAAATCCGTGCGGGAACGGGTGGGGACGAGGCCAGTATTTTTGCCGGCGACCTATTTCGCATGTATACTAAATTTTGTGAATCAAAAGGGTGGAAGACCAATGTAATCGATCTCAGTGAAGGTACGAGCGGTGGTTATAAAGAGATTCAGTTCGAGGTAACAGGTAAGGATGTTTATGGTACCTTGAAATTCGAAGCCGGTGTGCATCGTGTTCAACGCGTTCCACAGACCGAGACCCAAGGTCGGGTGCATACCAGTGCCGCGACGGTTATGGTGCTTCCCGAAGCGGAAGATTTTGATGTGCAGATTGACCCCAAGGATGTTCGTATCGACTATTTCTGTTCTTCCGGTCCGGGCGGACAGTCAGTGAATACGACTTATTCCGCGGTGCGCTTGACACACCTGCCCACGGGGCTAGTGGCCCAATGCCAGGATCAGAAATCGCAACATAAGAATAAGGATAAGGCATTCAGGGTACTTCGTTCACGCTTGTACGATCTTGAATTGGCCAAAAAACAGGAAGAGGATGCCGCCAAGCGCAATTCCCAAGTAAGCAGCGGGGACCGCTCCGCAAAGATTCGCACCTACAATTACCCGCAAGGCCGGGTGACCGATCACCGTATCGGACTCACACTATACGACCTACAGAACATCATCGATGGCGATGTCCAAAAAATCATTGACGAATTGAGCTTGGTCGAGAATACCGAGAAATTGAAGGAGGCGTCGGAAGTATTTTAAAGAAGTTAGCAGTCGCAGTAGGCAGGTTTTGGTTTAAAAATCTGAAAATAATTTAACCTAGGGATGCGGTGCATCGCGTCTCTGCTAATAGGCAATAAAAAAAATCTGCTATTTTGAACCTAGAACATCTAATAGCCCAAATCCACAAGAAAAAATCATTCCTTTGTATCGGTCTTGATACTGATTTGGAGAAGATTCCACCGCATTTGCTTGACGACGAAGACCCAATTTTTGCATTTAACAAAGCGATTATCGATGCTACCCATAATTTATGTGTCGCCTACAAACCCAATATTGCTTTTTATGAAGCCTATGGCATCGCTGGCTGGCAGGCTTTGGAAAAGACCATAGCCTATCTCAATAAATACCATCCGGAAATATTTACTATCGCCGACGCCAAACGCGGGGATATTGGCAATACGTCGACACGTTATGCGAAGGCCTTTTTCGAAGACCTACAATTCGATTCCATTACGGTTGCACCTTACATGGGTAAAGATTCAGTAGAGCCTTTTTTAGCTTTTTCGGATAAGCATACCATTTTGCTGGCGCTGACTTCCAACGAAGGGGCATTCGATTATCAAACGAAACTAGTCGATGGCCAGGAATTGTATAAGAGGGTACTGGAAACTTCAAAGACCTACAAAAATTCGGAGAACCTAATGTATGTTGTAGGGGCGACCAAGGCGGAGCATCTTCAGGATATCCGAAAAATAATTCCCGATAGTTTTTTGTTGGTACCGGGTATTGGTGCCCAAGGGGGCAGTCTGGAAGAGGTATGCAAATATGGAATCAATCAAAATATTGGCTTGCTTATCAATTCCTCAAGGGGAATCATATATGCATCCAAAGAAAAAGACTTTGCGGAAGCCGCGGGATCAAAGGCGGCGGAACTACAAAATCAAATGGCTTTAGAACTGAAAAAGATGAAATGATTACTTCACCAAATTCTCCAACATTCTTTGGATTTTCTGCGCTTTGTGCTCAAAGAATTCCACCAATTTGGCATCGGTGTATTCCAAGTTACTAGCCTTGTCCAAGAAATTCTGATACTGATACTCCAACAACGAGATTACATTTCTGTTCGCAGTTATAGGGGTAACACTTCCAACTCTACAATTCTGATTTTCCATAGTCGTACAAATAAGTCTCTAATATACGGAGCATTGACGATTTTGGATGTCCTTATTCGTCCTATTTCACTAAAAATCCGTTATATTAATGATTAATTAACATCGGGGCAGGTAAATGTGAATGCAAGCTTAAATTTATTATAAACTCAACCGGTAAGCTTTAAATAACTTATTCGTAAGCCAAGGCTCATTAATCGCCAGTTTACGGATTAAGAAGCTTGCGATACCAAAGAGAGTCCCTTTAAACCGATATTGTCACCTACGTCCTATAACCAAATCTTACACTTTCGTTAAAGCTGCGTTATTTTTAAATCGGAAGAATATCAGAGTAAAAGATTTAATACCTTACAGGGTTTTCCAAAAGGAAAAAATACAGAGAACACTTTGCTACATTACGACACCTATCTTCACGAAAATTCAACTACTTGGGTCACCTTTGTTCATGGTGCTGGGGGAAGTTCCGCCATTTGGTACAAGCAAGTCAGGGAGTTCAAGAAACGTTTCAATGTACTATTGCTCGATTTGAGGGGCCATGGTGATTCGAAACCGGGCCTGAAGGATGCCTTCAACGATAAATACACCTTCGATTATATTACAGAAGATATTATTGAGGTCATCGATTATCTTCACATTGAGAAATCACATTTTGTTGGCATTTCCCTGGGAACAGTACTTATAAGAAATCTAGCCGAAAAATATCCGGCCCGGGTACAGAGTATGATAATGGGCGGCGCAATCATACGATTGGATTTTAGATTTCGAATGTTACTTGGTTTTGGCAGTCTTTTCAAATCGTTGGTGCCTTACATTTGGCTGTACCGACTCTTCACTTTCGCCATAATGCCTGATAACAATCATAAAGAATCACGGTCGCTCTTCGTACGGGAAGCTAAAAGAATGTATCAAAAGGAATTCGTTCGATGGTACAAAATGGGATCACAGATAAGTCCCTTGTTGCGCATGTTCAACGCAGCGGATATCAAGATTCCGACGCTTTATGTTATGGGTGGCGAAGATTACCTTTTTCTCTCCTCGGTCAAGAAAATGGTTAACAAGCACAGCACGGCAAACTTATTGACCATAGAAAATTGTGGACATGTAGTCAATGTTGAGCAGCCGAAACTCTTCAATGATTTTGTAATCGGCTATGTTTTGGATATAGAGGGCTAGGAAGATTGATAAAGGGCCATAAAAAAACCGGTGCTCCCACCGGTTTTAAACTAACTAACTCAAAAATTACTAACTCAAATAATTCGTTCACTCTTTAACTTAACGGCTTAATTTTTAAGTTATTGTAGAAATATCGAATTTTTTAGGGTCTTAATCCTGTAAGGCAAATACCTTTCTTAAAAGGTCCGTAGTTCGCGATGAAGCCTTGTTTCGGATTTCCTTTTCCTCTACGGCGATCATAGTATAAACACCGGTCAAAGCTTCTTGAGTGACATAGTCCGTTAAATCGGGATTTACATTGCTGGTCAATGGAATACTGTTATATCTATTGATAAGATTGCTCCACACCCGATCGGCGCCGACTTTTTCAAATGAATTCTTGATTACCGGGCTGAACTTTTTATAGAGATCATCTTCTGTTTGTCCGGTTAGATACATGGTGGCAGCATTATCGCTGCCCAATAAAATGTTCTTGGCATCATCGAAAGTAATGCTTTTTACGGCATTGACAAAAATGGGAGTAGCCTCGCCAACGGCATCCTCGGCCGCTCGGTTCAGCACCTTTAAGCCTTCGTCGGCCAAACTTCCCAAGCCGATATCCCGAAGGGTTTTGTCTACTTTGTGGAGTTCGGCGGGCAAGGCGATTTTTACGAGTTCGTTCTTGAAAAATCCATCTTCTTGGGTAAGTCGGCTTACCTGTTTATCGATTCCCTTGTCTAGGGCCTGGCGAAGTCCCTCCGCTATCTGTGCAATGCCGATACCGGTACTCTGGCCTTGGGGCAATTGGTTTACCACCTGCTGCAGTTCACCGCAGGATAGGAGTTGGAAAATGATGGTAAGGGTCAGTAGTTTTTTGATCACGTTTTTTCGATTTAAATCTATTTTTTGACTTTTTTTATCTGTTCAATTCTGTCCACATAACTCGCCAAACACCAAATCTTTAACGTCTCAAATCAGCCTGCGTGCCGGGCAAGTCTCACATCTCAATCACTCAAACGTAAAATTCACAAAAAGTCCACGTGTTCGCATAGCTTCAATATTGCTGGTCCATGGGCTGTTGGGGTCGTTGTCGGGTACCAGTTCGTCATTGATTCCGAAAACACCTCGTATGGAAGGCGTGAATTTGAAATACTCCAGATAAAAGTCGATACCGAAGCCGAGCTCATAATTATAGGTCCATTTTTTTAAACGGAAAGTGCCGCTGCTGTTGTCGTCCAGACTTTTTTCGTTACTGCCTAGATTGAGGGATGCTGACGGACCGGCTACTAGAAAAGGCTTCCAGTTTCCATAACGTTTTGTACTGACTTTAAGCAATAGCGGAAAATTGATATAGGTTGATTTCACCTCCCGAAAAGCATCCCTACGGCCTTCATCGGTATCTAGAAACCCGGGAAAACCTAGGGTTCTTGCGTTGTAGTAAAGTCCCGGTTCGATACGCAGGTCCAAAAACTCGTTGAGTCGCATCTCACCGATCAAGCCTACGTTGAACCCCGTTGATTCAAGAACCTGTACATCGGTACCCCGGTTGCCTTTATCGTCTTTGTAGTCGAATTTAAATCCATAGCGGTTAAATCCCAAAAAATAGCCGTAATTCAATAGCTTCTTGTCCTTGTTCTCAATGTTGAGAATGGGATTGGAATTAAACTGGGCATTGAGGCCGTTGCCAAAGAGCGTCAGAAAGATCAATGCCAAAAAAGTGTGCTTCATATCAATGCTTTGTAGCAACATAAATCGATGCGACCCCAAAAGTTTGGGGCCTGTTCTCTACCTCTATAAACCCGATTTTCCGTAAAATATTGTTGAAGGCTTCCCCATGTGGAAAAACGGATGCCGATTCGCTCAAATAGGCATAGGCCGATCGGTCTTTTGAAAACAGTTTTCCAATGACGGGCAGTATGTTTTTGGTGTAGAAACCGTAGCCTTGTTTATAGGGCGTTTTGGCCGGTACCGACGTTTCTAAAACTACGAAAGTGCCTTGCGGGGCAAGAACCCGATAGATTTCGGCCAAACCTTTATCCAAGGTTTCGAAATTGCGCACTCCGAAGGCTACCGTGATGGCGTCAAAACTGTTGTCGGCAAAGGGCAGGTTTTCGCTATCTCCTATTACCATTTCAATAGTATCGCCTAAATTTTTGGCAGCAACTTTCTTTTTCCCTACCTCTAACATCCCTGGAGAAATATCGAGGCCGACAATCTTGGGAGCGCCGGTTTTGACCAAGTTTATAGCTAGATCGCCTGTGCCTGTTGCCACATCTAAAATGCTTTCAGGATTTTTTTTCGATAGGATGTCAACGACCTTGTTGCGCCATTTAACATCGATGCCGAAAGAAATGACCCGATTTAGACCATCGTACTTTTCCGAAATCGTATCGAACATTTGGGTTACCTGCTCTTTCTTGCCTAGTTCTGAGTCTTTATAAGGTGTAACCTTTTTGGCCATATCGGGTAATTTTTGCCGCAAAGATATCGTTTTTGAAAGGAAGGATGGATGGGTAAGCGGCATTTTCATTTTGCACCAAAATAATATGTAATTTTGCATCGCGAATCCGATGTTTAAATGATGTTAATTGGCTTTGACCTATTAGATGTGTCGGACCAACGGATCGCGTACCACACAAAGTTGCCAACAAATGAAAATAATTATTGCGGGTGCCGGTGAAGTCGGATTTCACTTGGCAAAACTGCTATCGTACGAATCTCAGGACATTACCTTGATCGATACCAAGAAGGAGAGTCTGGCCTATGCCGATACCCATTTGGATATTCGGGTCTTGCGCGGTGATGCCACTTCGATCGCTGTTTTGAAAGATGCACAAGTAAACGAATCGAATTTGGTGATCGGGGTTACATCTTCCGAAACTACGAATATCACTTTGTGCATGCTCGCCAAGCAATTGGGCTGTCAGCGAACGATTGCCAGAATCTCGAACACGGAGTTCATTCATTGCAAAGACACTATTCGATTTTCGGACCTTGGCATCGACGAGCTGATTTCTCCCGAGGAATTGGCTGCGAAGGAAATTGAGATGCTTTTGAACAAGTCCGCTTTCAACGACACTTACGAGTTTGAAGAAGGAAAGCTTATAATGGTGGGTGTTTCGTTGCCCGCAAGTGCGCCTTTCGTAGGCAAGATGGTCAAGGAGGCGGCGCTGATTTTTCCAAAACTGCATTTTATGCCGATCGCCCTGCAGCGAAACGGTACACAGTACACCATCATACCCCGGGGGGATACCGTATTTAAAGATGGAGATCAAGTCTATTTTATCACCACCAAAGCAGGAGTCGAAGAGCTCTACAAGTTGACCGGAAAGAAAAATGAGGAAATCAAAAATGTGATGATTCTGGGCGGAAGTAAGGTCGGGTACAAGGCGGCACGGGATCTCTGCCTTAAGAAGTTTAACGTAAAATTGATTGAGAAGAACAAAGAGAAAGCTTTCGATCTTGCCGATGAACTACCAAATGCCCTCGTCATAAACGGTGACGGTCGCAATGTGGAACTTTTAGAGGAAGAAAGTCTCGAATCTATGGATGCGTTTATCGCCGTGACGGGAAATTCGGAAACCAATATCATGTCTTGTCTTGTAGCGAAATCCAAGTTTATTAAAAAGACCATAGCCCTAGTCGAGAATATGGATTATTTTCAACTATCCCATTCTATCGGCATCGACACCTTGATCAACAAAAAGCTATTGGCCGCCAATAATATTTTTAGGCATATCAGAAAAGGGGAAGTTGTCGCTTTGATGCGTTTGAACAACCTGAATGCGGAGATTTTGGAATTTGTGGTCAAACCTGATTCCAAGGTGACGGGCAGTGTGATAAGGGAGCTTGATTTTCCGAAGACGGCTACTATTGGCGGGGTAATCCGTGATGGTGAGGGTATTATAGCGTTGGGTGACTTTGAGATCCGTCCCGGAGATAGGGTAGTGGTCTGTTGTTTGCCCGAAGGCATCCCGAAAATCGAACGCTTGTTTCATTAAATGGATCTCGGTTATACGAATAGTTAATCGTTAAAAAATAACGCTATCCTATTAGCCATTGACCCATAACTCTAAACTTTTTATCCTATTTCATGCGCTTGAATTCCCAAATAATATTCCACGTCATGGGCCTGCTCATGCTCTGCAACGGCTGTTTTATGTTGTTGGCGGCATTGGTCAGCGGTATTTATAATGATGGGGCCACTTTGAGTATTTCGCTGGCGGCCATCGTGACCATTTTCATAGGAATTACTGCTATGTTCTTTACGCGAGGACATAAAAAGGAGGTAAAGCGCAAAGAGGGATATATCATTGTCACTTTTGGATGGTTGGCGCTGACCGTTTCAGGCATGTTGCCCTATCTGTTTTCGGATGCCATTCCCGACATCACCAATGCTTTTTTTGAGACTATTTCAGGCTATACCACGACCGGGGCTTCTATTTTGGACGATATTGAAGTGATGCCCGAAGGCATACTTTTATGGAGAAGCCTAACCCATTGGATCGGCGGTATGGGTATTATTGTACTTGCCATTGCTATCTTGCCACTTTTGGGAATCGGCGGTATGCAGTTGTTCGCTGCAGAATCCCCAGGACCGGGTGGCGATAAGCTACATCCTCGCATTACAGATACCGCAAAGCGTCTTTGGCTGATCTATTTGGGGTACACCATTGCGGAAACCGTACTGTTGAAACTCGCGGGAATGAACTTTTTCGACGCCGTCAACCATTCGTTGGCCACGCTGTCGACCGGTGGATTTTCGACAAAAAATCTGAGTTTGGCCTATTGGAACGACCAGCCCCTGATACAGTATATCACTATTTTATTCATGTTTCTGGCAGGTTCGAACTTCGTACTGAGTTACTTTGCATTCAAGGGAAAGGTACAGCGCATTATTAAGGACGAGGAATTTAAAGTATACATCTCGTTCGTAGTGTTCTTTTCGGTAATTGCTGCCCTGGTTATCTATTTTAGGGCAGATGTACCCATTTCAGATTACCATCCCCAAGTTTTCGGCGCAGCGGAAAGCGCGTTTCGACACAGCCTTTTTCAAGTCATTTCGGTCATAACAACAACCGGCTTTGTCACCGCCGACTTCACGGGATGGACACCCTTTTTGACCGTATTTTTCTTCGGACTGATGTTTCTCGGCGGATCTGCCGGATCGACATCCGGGGGTATTAAAATCATGCGCCATATCATTATCATTAAAAATGGCCTGTTGGAGTTTAGGCGCACCCTACATCCCAACGCCATACTTCCGGTACGGTACAACGGCAAATCGGTAAAGGAAAATATCGTTTATAACATCATTGCTTTTTTTGTGCTATACATGCTGCTCTTTATTATAGGTGCGATGGTATTGGGTGCGATGGGCATCGACTTCGTTACCGCCATCGGTGGGGCCGCCTCCTCTTTGGGTAATGTCGGACCGGCATTCGGAAGTCTGTATCCGCTGAGCAATTTCAACGGTCTTCCCGACGCCGGAAAATGGTGGTTGGGTTTTCTTATGCTCGCGGGAAGGTTGGAGCTTTTTACCGTCCTTATCCTATTGACACCCTATTTTTGGAAGCGCACGTGACGCGTTTTATTCCCCCTTATTTTCTTCGGATGCCGAGTCAAGCTCTCGTAGGATCTGGTTGACATCTTCTTCGGTCGTAGCCAATTTATTCTTGCAGATGGTAATCAAGCGGGATGCCCTTTTCACTTTTTGGGAAAGTTCGTCGACCGATATTTCTCCCTGCTCTATCTCGGTGACTATTTCCTGCAACTCTTTAAAGGCCTCGGTATAATTCGGGTTGTCGTCTTCGTTCATTTTTTAAGAGGATTGATTTGAAATTTAGAAATGGCATGGCGTATAAGGATAGCAAATTTATGCGAAAAAAATTGAAGGGATGCCTAACCTTTTCCCTTATCCACTGATTTGACCGTACTAGAAAGACTTCCCTCGTACAAAATGGTCGTAAGCGAATCGCCCTCTTTTACCCAGTCTGACGAACGTATCGATTTCCCGTTCAATTGAGTGATACTGTATCCTCTTTTAAGTACATTTTGTGGACTGAGATTATGGATATTTTTTTCTGTATTCTTCAAGCGCAGTCCAGTTTGTTCGAGCTGTCTTTGAACGTCTTTGTTCAGATTTGCAGTGAATCGTAAAATATGCTGCTTTTCGGCCTCGCAGAAATGGTAGGTCGCTTTCTTGATGTCTTCTCCTTCAGAGGTCAAGGCCCTCTTTTCGTTACTCAGCCGAAAACGTGATTGCTGTGATAGAGATCGTGCATGCTGCAGGATCTCGTTTTTGTTTTGATCGAGGACATTCCGGGTAACGGAACGCAACAGTTTTACTTCCGAAGTGAATTTAGTCTGTGCATCCCGAATCAATCTCCGACTTTGGTCATTGATTTTTTCTTCCGCCTTTTGAACGGGTACCGAGAAATCATGAAACTTTTGTATCAGGAATTCCGCCAGTTTTGTGGGAGTGATGGCATTTTCATGGGCAATCAATTCCGAGACCGTTTCATTGGTCGAATGGCCGATACCGGTAATCACGGGTATAGGAAACTCGGCAATTGCTTTTGCAAGATTATAGTTGTTATAGCAAGATAGTCCGATATCACCGCCACCGCCCCTAACGATGGCCACTACGTCGAAATGATGAATGACTCTTTTGATACGTCTCAGTTGGGCGATTATCGTCCGCGCTGCATGGTCGCCCTGTAGAAGGGAAGGAAACAGCAGCTTAAAAAACGCATAGTTCCATCTGCTGCTGGCCGATTCGAAGATGTTGATGAAATCGGAATACCCCTTGCTGGTCTCCACGGAGATTATAGCGATGCGCTGTGGGAGTATAGGAAGTTCTAGCTGCTTATTTTGGAAAAAGATCCCCTCGAGCTGTAATTTTTTGATCGTATCTTGCTTTTCCTTTTCTAAATCGCCCAAGGTAAAACTAGGATCGATATCCCCGATTTTTAAGGTCAGCCCATATTTCGGATCGAAATGGATGGTTGCTGAAAACAGAATTTTGATACCATCTTTTAATGGCTCTTTCAAGATCTTTTCAAAGTTTGCGTTTACCCTTTGGTAATCGCTTCTCCATAAAGTGGCGTTGATTTCGGCGATTATCTTTCCGTCTTTCTTCTCTACCAGCTCTGGAAAACAATGACCCGACCGTGCATAAAGGTTTAGCTTGTTCATTTCCGCCTTCACCCAAAAAGCACTTTGGTACCGATTGGCAATCGTTTTCTGGATGCTTTTCGTGACCTCGAGCAGAGAGAATACTTTTTTACCGTCAGGTTGTAGCTGCATTTTTGAATTTACGTTGAAGATGATCCATGCTAGTAGACAGTAATGTCTTGGCCTCTACGACATTAATTCCTAACTATAGGTGGCTTTTGAAAGCTTTACTATAATTTAGCCGGATTAAAAACTCCCATTTTGCATGTAATAATATATACTATTTCCCTAAAAATACGTTTAACTTACATAAAAACGCACTATTGACATGACGAAGGTCGAGAAAATCGAACTTATGATTGAAAACGATAAGGTCGTTAAAGCGCTTGGCTTTTCGTTCGTTACTGTAATGTGGCCATAATCAATTCCCCGAGGGCATGAAGAACTTTTTCAATATTTTAAATATTTCGTTGTTGTTCATGGCGGGGTCATTGCAAGCGCAAAACTGCACATTAGACATCGGAGGAAAAAACGCCGAAACTCTGGTTGCCGTATTTCAACTGAACGAAACACAGATGGCGACCCTTGAATCCTTACAGGGGGAACTTGCTGTGAAGACGAAAAGCTTGGAGGACCAAATTGAAAAACTTTTGGCCGAACATCCGCAAAGTACGGAAGAAGAACTGATCAAACTGGCGGATAAATACAAGGTGTTGCAACAAAAAATCGTTACGGCATCCTACGAAAGCGATAAAATGCTATTGTCGGAGTTCAATGCCAAACAGTACGAGCGCTACCTGCAACTTTGCCAGGCGGCAATCCGTAGGCCGATTGTAATTGTTCCGAAGGTTTACAATGATACCATTGATCCGGAATAAAGTTAGTAGTGGGTAGTGGGCACACAATATTTGATAAACTTCCAAACTAATAAACCCATAAACTTTTTTTAAAGTTCGTACTTTTGACAAAACCACTCGGTTGTCTATGTACAAAATCTTTGTTCGGCCTTTTCTATTCCTGTTGGATGCGGAACGTGCCCATTACTTTACTTTTTCCCTGGTCTGCTTTCTTTCCAAAATCGGTTTTTCCGGTATTTTTAGAGCGATATATTCTTTGGAGGACAAACGCTTGGAACGCGAAGTTTTCGGCATCCGTTTCAAAAATCCCGTGGGATTGGCCGCCGGCTTTGATAAGGATGCCAAGCTGTACAACGAACTTTCGGATTTCGGTTTCGGTTTCGTAGAAATCGGTACGTTGACCCCCAAACCTCAAGAAGGAAACCCCAAAAAACGACTGTTCCGCTTGAAACCGGACCAAGCTATTATTAATAGGATGGGCTTCAATAATCACGGCGTTTTCGATGCCGTCGAACGCCTGGAAAAAAAGCATCGCGTCTTAGTTGGAGGCAACATCGGAAAGAATAAGCTAACCCCGAATGCCGAGGCCATAAAGGATTATCTGATCTGTTTCGACGCCCTTTTCGACCATGTAGACTATTTTGTGGTCAATGTGAGCTCCCCGAACACCCCTGGTTTGAGAGAACTTCAGGATAAAGAACCCTTGACCGCCTTGTTGCGCCAGTTGAAAGAGCGGAATAGGAGTTACGCGGAAAAGAAATCCGTCGAGGAAAAACCGATTCTATTAAAAATCGCCCCAGATTTGACCGACGACCAGTTATACGATATCATAAGCATCGTTGAAACCACAAAAATCGATGGTGTAATCGCTACCAATACGACCATTTCACGTAAAAACCTAAAATCGGATTTAGTCCAAACCGAGGAAACCGGGGGATTGAGCGGAAAGCCCTTGACCAAAAGAAGCACCGAGGTCATCCGTTTTTTGGCGGAAAACAGCAACAAAGCCTTCCCGATTATTGGGGTAGGCGGTATCCATTCCCCCGAGGACGCTTTGGAAAAATTAGACGCCGGTGCGGCTCTCGTCCAGTTATATACGGGATTTATCTATGAAGGGCCGAGTCTGATCAAAGGGATAAACAAGGCGATATTGAAGAGGTACGAGGGCTGAAGTTAAAAATACGAATTACGAAACCAGCCTGTCGGGTTAGAGTACAAGGATTTAAGGTTCAATCGCTACTTTGTAGCCGTTCAATGTTCAAAATTGAGTCTCGAATACAGTATCCTGAACCTTGAATCGGACTTTAGGCAGATTTGAAACTTGAACCTTTGTATGGCTGAATTGTTATTCTTTTTTAGACCAGTAATCTAGAACAAGAACATCCTCCAAATGCGGCCCTAAAACGTCGCCGAACGCTTTATGGTCAGGATGGGGCAAATACACGGAGCGGTCTTCTTCGCTATTGAACGTCAGGAAAAAAATGTGGGTATAGCCTTTGTCGTGGCCCTCGGGACTGTTATTTGTGCCCCACTCGTAAGAAGCGATCTGTGGAATTTTTGAAGGCAGCGCGCTAAAAGCTTCCTGAACTTTACGGATATCATCCTTCGTAGCTGCTTCCTTAAATTTGAACATCACTACATGGCGTAAAACACTGTCTTGTTGCATGGTCGTTTCTGCTTTATCCGATCTTAAATCCTTCCAATTGAAGGAAACCAAAGTTAAGGATAGAAAGACAAGAAATAAAGTAGTCGCTTGGTAAAAAGGTTTCATAATTCAAAATATTTTCACCAATATATGAAAAAGTACGGTTACTTTGCTCTTGACACTTGAACTTTGATTAACGAAACCCTTTACGGCTTCACCCTCGCCACCGCGGCACTGGCCATTTCGCCTGGTCCGGACAACATCTATGTGCTGACCCAAAGTTTGGCGAACGGCAAAAAATATGGGTTCGCGACTACAGCCGGACTCATATCGGGCTGTTTGGTGCATACCACTTTGTTAGCCTTTGGTGTATCCGTTATCATTCGGGAAAGCGACAACTTGTTCTTGGGTATCAAAATCTTTGGGGCTGTTTATCTGCTCTATTTGGCCTTTCAAGTCTACCGAAGTGATTCCACCTTGGCAATTTCTGGCGAAAAGGTCGCCAAAAAGGGATTGTGGCAACTCTTCAAACAGGGTTTTGTCATGAATGTGCTCAATCCCAAAGTCAGCATTTTCTTTTTGGCTTTTTTCCCGGGATTTTTGTTCAGTGACACTTTGAGCACGGTAATCCAGTTTTATGTGCTGGGACTATTGTTCATGTTCGTATCCGGATTGATTTTTAGCGGGATAGCTTTTCTTTCGGGAGCGATTTCGCAATTTATTGTCCACAATAAAAATGTTGGTCCAGTACTAAAATGGTTACAAATTATTGTGTTCATCGGTATTGCCCTGTATCTCTTGCTATCGGATAAATAATGGTAAATTTGATACGAATATTTAAATCCCAATGGCCGAAAAAGTAAAACTGATCGAATGTCCCCGGGATGCCATGCAAGGTATCAAGGCCTTTATTCCCACAGCGGAAAAAGTGAAGTACATTCAATCCCTGTTGGGCTGTGGATTCGACACCATCGATTTCGGAAGTTTTGTCTCTCCCAAGGCTATTCCCCAAATGGTCGATACCGCTGAGGTACTGGCGCAACTGGACCTGTCCGAAACAAGGAGCAAACTTTTGGCTATCGTCGCCAATGTCCGCGGGGCACAGGATGCATCCAAACACACAGAAATCGATTATCTGGGCTATCCCTTTTCCATTTCCGAGAACTTTCAAATGCGGAATACCCATAAAACGATTGCGGAATCGGTAAACATCCTTCAGGAAATCCTTAATATCGCGAATACATCAAATAAGGAAGTAGTCACCTATATTTCCATGGGCTTCGGTAACCCTTACGGCGACCCTTGGGATGTGGATATCGTAGGGGAGTGGACGGAAAAACTCGCCGGAATGGGCGTAAGGATTCTCTCGCTTTCCGATACGGTGGGCACATCCACTTCCGAAAACATCGATTATCTTTTTTCGCATTTGATTCCCAAATATCCCGACATTGAATTCGGGGCTCATCTGCATACCACGCCGAGCCAATGGCATGAAAAAATCCATGCCGCCTACAATGCCGGTTGTCGCCGATTCGATGGCGCAGTACAGGGTTTCGGCGGATGCCCTATGGCCAAGGA
>RCMY010002060.1_pt1 | contig 18882 bp, 17 predicted proteins | sample 2041341 | NCBI WGS metagenome assembly RCMY01 (sample SAMN09708234, study PRJNA481090) | Marine sediment metagenome, whole genome shotgun sequencing project. | reverse complement strand
TTGTTGTAAGCAATTTGTCACGAACAAACTTATCAAGTATGGAAAGAAGACAATTCATACAGCATAATACCAAAATGTTGGCGGGGATTCCGTTAATGGGCTTTCCAACGAATCAAATTTTATGGAATATGAATACAGAAGTATACAAATGTAAAATCGGTGACTTTGAATGTACAATATTCAAAGATTTTATGTTCAAATATCTAGCCAAGGATTTTTTTATTAACGCGGATAAAAAGGAACTGGACGAAGCCTTAACAAAGTACAACGTATCGCCAGATAATATTCCATCCCCATTTATAGCAATGCTACTTCAGGATGGAGATAGAAAAATATTGATAGATTCCGGCGTAGGATTTTCTGAAAATCCCATTGTTTTTGGTGGTAAAGAGTTTGTTTGGAAAGGTCAGCTAAGTCATCTGTTGAAAAAGGAAAAAGTCGATCCAAATGAAATAACCGATGTCGTAATCACACATTTTCACCCAGACCATATCGGAGGGGTTTTCTCAAGTAAGAACGAATTGATATTTCCCAACGCTACATTTCATATGCATCAAAACGAATGGGATTATTGGCATTCTTCAAAATCAGACAACCAACCGCCTTTGTTCAAATTTTTCATTGAAAAAAACATTACCCCACTAAAAAATATAAACATTAATTTAATTAAAAATGATTATCAGGAAATAGGCAAGGACATAATTTCAGTTAACGCCGAAGGGCATACTGAAGGGCAAATAGCATTGATAATCGGGAATAAAAATGACCAATTACTTTACATAGCGGATGCTTTCCTTCACCCTATCCATATTGAAAAACTGGACTGGCAAACCAACTACGATTTGAACCATAAAAAAGCAAAAAACACTAGACTGAAATTATTGGATTTGGCCTATAATGGGGGCATGAGGATTAATGCGTTTCATTTTGATTTTCCTGGTATTGGAGTGGCACAGAAAAAAAAATCAAATTGGAAATGGGTATATGGAAAATAAAATTGCCTACAATTCCAATAATTAATTGCTGTGGATTTTCCTGCGGACAAACTACGCATTTTTACAGTGTTTAGTGTACGGCCGAAATCCTACGGATATCTAACACCGCAACAACTCATAGCCGAACCATTACCTGCAAGCCTATGGGGCAATTCGAACAATAGGTAGACATTATAAGCGACTCGATTAACAAAAACTAAATTTAAAGACATGATCAATTCAAACGATTTTTCAACTGTACTTGTAGCAGGGGCTACAGGGTTTTTAGGTAGTGAAATCTGCCGTCAATTATTAGAAAAAAATATAAAAGTAAAAGGTTTGGTACGCGCCACATCAGATGCAAATAAGGTCACTCAATTAAAAGAATTAGGTGTTGAAATTGTAGAAGGCGATTTGAAAGATAAGCCTTCATTAGAAAATGCTTTGCATGGAGTTTCAGCAATTATTTCCACCGTTTCCTCAACGCTATCAAGGCAGGAAGGTGATTCCATTCAAACAGTGGATGATGAAGGACAAAATAATTTGATCGATGCTGCTGTAAGTGCTGACATCAGTCAATTTGTTTATGTTTCATTTTGCGCCATGCCCGGACAATTTCCTTTGCAAACCGCTAAACGTAAAGTAGAAAAACATCTTGCTGAAAGTGGTTTGAGTTATACAATTTTGCAACCAACCTATTTTATGGAAGTATGGCTCAGTCCAGCATTAGGTTTTGATTATCCCAATACGAAAGCCACCATCTACGGAGAAGGGAAGAGCAAGGTTTCCTGGATAGCAATAAAAGATGTTGCTTCATTTGCTATAGCCTCACTGAATAATGCTGCTGCTAAGAATAAAATTATTAAGCTGGGTGGGCCAGAGGCACTAAGTCCTCTTCAAACTGTGGATATTTTTGAGGCAAGCCATGGGAAAAAGTTTGAGATTCAATTTGTACCTGAAGAAACATTAATAGCACAAAAAGATGCTGCTGAGGATCCATTAAGTGAATCCTTTGCAGCATTGATGTTAGGAGTAGCGAGTGGAAGTGAAATTGACATGAAGGACACTATCGATGTTTTCTCCATTCAACTAACCTCTGTAAATGATTATGCAAAAAGGTGAGTACATATTAATTATGGACATAGATAAAATAACAATGCCATGCAGGTAAGATGGGGTTTTCTGCTATGTGGCCGACGAATATACATTCATCGTTATATCCTTGTCAGCTGCAGTTCGGCTAACGAATTAATCTCAAATGCATCATATCTTAACTTCAACTTCAGTAATTCAATGGGGCTTTTGTTCCAGCTGACGGGTCACAGAATAATGGCACAGCAGAAAGCCCCGGACGTTAGACCCGTAAAATGAACGTGGCCGTTTTATGGGACTGATTATTATCAGGGATAAATCTTATACCGATTTCTACACTAAAAATTAAAGCGTATTTGTACAATACTAAATGAGAAAGAATCTACTTCTTTCCGATAACAAAGTGTGTTGACATAATCCGTATATTAGTAGTATTCAATTTATTAGTACTGGACAGAAAAATAGTCCCTTTAAAAACACCTTAAATATGCCATTATTCATGGACTTTCACAAAATCGATTCAGATGCTATTACTGAAGACGATATGTATAAAGCTCATTTGAGAGATGTGGCTGTTCAAAATAAACACGGATTGATTTACAAAAAGTATTATCTGAATCTTCCCAACAAAACAGCTTTTTGCTTGATGGAAAGTCCCGATAAAGAATCATGTGTCGAGAGTCATAGAGAGGCTCATGGAATTGGAGCTTGCAATGTAATCGAGGTGTCGCGTGAGCATGAATTTCTTCCATATATGGGAGAAGGAGGCCAAAATGAACAGGATTTGGCTTTGACGTTATCTGGTGAAATTGATAGCGGCTTTCGTACGATTTTGTTGGTGGACTTTTTGGACCTAATGGAAAACCAAAAAATGATGGGTTCCAAAATTATGGATTCTATTAATTACTTTAATGGAAGTGTTATCAAGGTTCCTAGCGAGAAGTATATGGCCTCCTTTATCGATGCTATTGATGCGTTAGTTTGTGCGTTGCAGATATCGAGGCACTTTGAATCTTCTGACCAAAATTCTCTATACAGTTTAGGTTTGGCTACAGGAAAGCCGGTTGACGAGCACGGTACGAATTTATTCGAGGAAACTAAGACTAGAGTAAATGTGATGTCAAGGCTAGGTTTCCAAAAAGGAGTAACTATGGATTTGGAAACAAAACTTTCTGCCTCCCGAAGTAAAGATTTTTCTAAAATCGATGCTACACGCGTAACGGTTCTGGACCAAGTTTCTTATAACGAAATTGAAAAATTGGAAAAAGTTCTACTTAAAAATCTAAATAATTCAGCTTTTAAAAGTGATGACCTTAGCAAGGAAATGGGTCTGAGCAAAACCCAAGCCTATCGGAAAATATTGGCTCTAGTCGGAATGCCACCTAATAAGTTATTCTCCGAATTACGTTTGATACATGCTGCAAGAGCTTTGAAAAGAGGAGGTAAGACGGTTTCAGAAATTGCCTATGATTCGGGTTTTAACAGTCCAACCTATTTTACCAGGGTGTTCCGAAACAGGTTTAATATACTCCCTACCTTAATCGGCAAGTCTACATCTAAGTAACCCAAAAGCGTGCTTTTTATTACGTACTAGTCTAAATTGTTTCAGCTTTTGGAACAAAACTTACATCTTAGATGTTGGCATCCCCTTAGTTTTACACTGTGGAATTATTGAAAAATCCCCTTCAATTTTGCCAATGCTATTCTAAGGTTTCCATATGTTGTAAGAAATCATAAATGTTATTAAATAAAACCAGCGATATGAAAATATTTATATTTTTTACCTTCATAATCTTCCTGCTTGTCGCTAATTTTAGTTGTAAGAAGAAGCAAAATACTCAAGTAGTAAATGCACCGAACAAATCTGAAAGGGAATTAAAAACGCTGCTACTTGACGGGTACAAAATCAATTACATCGATATCGGTGAAGGGGAACCTGTTGTGTTTCTTCATGGAACAATAAGTGATTACAGAGTTTGGGAAGCTCAAATGGATACTTTCGCAGTAAATCATCGTGTGATTGCATTAAGTCGTAGATATGCCTATCCGAACGACCAAACTATAAGAGATTCAAATAATTATTCAATCTCTGCTCACGCCAAAGACCTTGTCGATTTTTTGCAAAAAGTGAATGCTGGACCTGTCCATCTGGTAGGTCACTCCTTTGGCGGATTCACTTCATTAGTTGCCACACTGGAACGTCCAGATTTAATTAAAAGTTTAACCCTTCTTGAACCCCCGGTAAACTCACTGATTGAAAACGTACCTGAAGCCGAGGGATTATGGTCAGATTTTATCAACAACGTTGTAATTCCCGCCTCGAAGGCATTTAATGAGAATAATGATGAGACAGCAACGGCCTCGTTTGTAGAAGGAGTGATGGGAGATAGCCTATATTTTGATAAGGCTCCTCAAAATGAAAAAAGCATGTGGTTAGCGAACACTACTGAACTTAAAGCAATTGCGTCGGGAGCTGATCTTTTCCCATTGTTAAACTGTCAAGATTTTGAAAAATTAGAGATTCCTATACTTCTTGTAAGAGGGGAGCGTTCACCAAAAAGTTTGAGACTTATTAGTGAACAACTTCATAAATGTATTCTAAATAGCGAGCTTAAGGAGCTTCCGAATGCCTCTCATGGTTTACAACATCAAAATCCAGAAGGTTTTAATAAAATAGTTCTTGAATTTATAGAAAAGCATTGAAGATCAGATATAATTAATGAAAAGATAGCTTATAACGATTTGTATTACTAAATCATGAAAAAATGAAATCAAGAAAAAACAAAAAAAGGGTACGGTTGCTTGTTGCAACGCTCATTCTTACCTTATTTACTGGGAAGAAGATGACTTCCCAAGAAGTAATTCTACAAACGAACGAGGTAAAAGGTGAAACACATATTTCAAAGGACGACTTTCCAAAAGGAAATATAATCAACATGGTCAATGGTTGGGGTGGAATGACCGTTGCTATAAACGAGCCTAAGGCAGGCACCGATTACACCCCTATCTTAAAAGGGCTCAAGGACGATTTATGCCAAGTGCCACATTGGGGCTATTTGGAAAAAGGTATAATAAGAATCGTCGATTCGGATAAAAACACCGAGACAGTTTTGGGTGGAGAAGTTTTTTATATGCCACCGGGGCACACACTTATCGTGGATGAGGATGCCAGGATTATCGACTTCAGCCCAGAAAAGGAAATGAAGGAACTTAATGACTTTGTTATAAATAAAATAGCTCAAATGCCAAAAGAATAATAAAAAGCTCATGGATATTGAAATAGAAAAATTAAGAGGTCAATTACAAGGAAGGATTATTCTACCACAGGATTCTGAATACGATGAATCAAGAACAATTTTCAATGCAATGATTGACAAGCGACCTGCGCTTTTTGTTAAATGTAAAAACAAGCATGATGTTGCAAAGGCCATACTTTTTGCCAATGAGAATGACCTGGAAGTATCTGTAAAAGCAGGAGGTCATAACGGTGCTGGTCTTGCTTTGGTAGATAATGGCTTGGTTATCGACCTTTCCGAAATGAAGGCAATAAAAATAAATCCAGACAAAAAAATAGCGGTAGTAGAACCTGGAAATATACTGAGCGATGTGGATAATGCCACACATGAGCATAGTTTAGCCTTACCTGTTGGAGTAAATGGGAATACGGGTATTTCAGGATTGACACTTGGCGGAGGTTTGGGTTTTTTAACCCGGAAGGCCGGTTTGACCATTGACCATTTAATGGAGGCTGAAGTAGTTTTTGCTACAGGTGAAATTGTGATAGCAAATGAGAATAACAATCCTGACTTGTTTTGGGCGCTGCGCGGAGGTGGTGGTAACTTCGGTGTGGTCGTATCATTTACGTTTAATTTGATCCCTATAGCCAATGTTTATGCAGGGCCCATGTTGTGGCCGATAGAAAAAGCTAAGGAAGTGATGCACTTTTATGACCATTTCACCAAAAATTCTTCCCATGACCTTTATGGTTTTTTTGCCTTTTTGATAGTGCCAGACTCAGAGCCATTTCCGGAGCATCTTCGTAAAAAAAATGTCTGTGGAATTGTATGGTGCTATACAGGTTCAATTGAAAAGGTCGAAGAAGTATTTAATCCCATACGAAAATTTGGGCCTCCTATTCTCGATTTTGTAAGCGAAATACCAATACCAACTCTCAATAGTCTTTTCGATTGGCTATATCCACCGGGATTACAATGGTACTGGAAAGGGCATTATGTGAATGAATTGACCGATGAATCCATAGATGAAAATATCAAGTTTGGTTCTAGTTTGCCCACACCTCGGTCTACTATGCATTTGTATCCTATAGATGGTAAGGCACATGAAGTTGACCAAAAAGATACGGCTTGGGGGCATCGGAATATTCGATGGGTTCAAGCAATTCTTGGGGTGTCAGATGATCCTAAAAAAACTGACTTAATTAAGAATTGGTCCAAAGAATATTTTGATGCTGTAATTGCTTATAGTAGCGGAGGCGGATATGTAAACTTTACGATGCAAGATGATGAAGCCCGGGTAAAAGAAAGTTATGGGTTGAATTTTGATAGACTTAGAAAAATAAAGAAAAAATACGACCCCGATAATTTCTTTCATCTGAACCAGAATATCAAACCAGTTAAATAGTTTAATACGAACGCTTTAAACGCTATCTATTGAAAGTAAGTTAGTAATATTCACATTGTATAAATTTTTTAAACAAAATTTACTGTCTTCAATTACTAATTTAAGTTAACTATTTGAATAATTAAGATTATGAAAACAAACATGACATTTGCATTGATTATGATTTTTGGAATTTTAATTATAGGGTGCGACAAAAAAGAAGAAGCAGAGGTAGCTGAAATTGATTTATTCAATGAAACGTTTCCAGAAGCGCAACAGGAAATAACCGAGACCTTTGGTGCAATTGCCCAAAGCCTTAAAGACGGAGATATAAACAAGCTAATATCTTTTCATGCGTATAGTCCAAAGTTTACCGAATTTAAAAACGGGGAACCATGAAATGGTGGAGCAGCAAACGACTCTTACGAAAGAAGTGTTTTTGGCGCTGTAACCGAGGTAGTAAAATTTAACGCAGATGATTTACGAATGGCCGTTTATGGTGATGTAGCCAATTTGACTTTTCAATCTAATTTTCATTTAAAGTTTGGAGAAGATCTGGTTGTGGTTGTTGAACAAACAACGTTACTATTCGTTAAAACAAATGATGGGTAGAAAATTGTTCATGAACATCATTCGCCTTTGAACGATGTGAATGGCTGGTTCATTTTGACGATTATGATCTTCAGATAGAGCCACCATGTCCCAACCTGCCAACAACAAAAAATTTGAGAGAATGTACAAGTTGCTTTTGGCCACCTCAAAGTTTCATAAAAGAACGTTTTTTGAAACTACATTTTACCGCTTAAAGTTCATATAAGTCTATTCAAACTTGATTGAACTATTTCTATTTAATCCCAGCTATACTAAATTCTTTGCAAATTGCATCCTTTGGAAAGAGTTAAACTTTTCAGGTAGTAAAAAGGTGCATTTAAACGGTGGTTTAAATATATTTAGAATATCTCATTGAAGGTGAATTAATGATACTTCTAAAAAAAGACCACGTTTGGGACACTATTGGTTAAGGTTTTGTGCTTTGGTAAAAGTGTTCTGAAAAATGGCCATTTTAGGAACTCTATTTTCAAAGAAATGGAGCGTGTATCAAGAAAGTTTCGCATTTTTTTTTAAAAAAATCATAAAATTTTTGTTAATCAAAATAATATTCATATTATTGCGAAGTAAATAATTGATATATCAATAATGATTCAAAATATTGAAAGCATTGTACTGTTCCAAATTGATAAAACAAGTAAGGTATCCAAAATGTATTCACAAAGGGAATTTGATAGACTTGGATTAGGTATAACCGTCGAACAATGGATTTTGTTAAAGATAATTGAAGAATCGAATGAGCTTTCACAAAGAGAACTGGCGACAAAATCTTTGCGTGACCCGGCATCGATTACCAGAACAATAGACATCTTGGAAAGGAGGAATTACGTCACGCGGAATAGCATCCCCAACAATCGTAGAAGATACAATTTGGTTCTTACGAAAGCGGGAAAAAAATTCGTTACCGAACATATGGATACCATTAAAGAGCACCGAAAAAGAAGCGTTCAAGGATTCACGGAACAAGAACTGACCCAACTAAGTACTTTTCTGTCTCGAATCCAAGATAATATGGCCTGATTTTTTTTGCCATATAAATTGATATATCAATAGTTGATATTGATAAAACCACAGGGAAAATGAAAACATTCTTAATTCTAGCAGTCGTCCTATCCAATATCATGTGCACAACTGGAGGGCAAGAACCAAGAAAGATAACGAAAAATGGCATGACCGTAAGCTGGTACCTTGATGGTAAAGAAATCCATTTCGAAATGTACGCACCGACCAAAGGTTGGGTAACCCTTGGAGTCAACGAATCTTCAGGAACAAAAAATGCCTATCTACTTATGGGGCATATCGTGAAGGGAGAAGCCTATGTTGTGGAACACTTTGCCCAAAGTCCAGGAAACTATACCCCTATCCAAGATTTAGGAGGGCCGGTACGGGTTCGGAATGTTTCCGGAAAAGAAATGAATGGCAAAACATCCTTAAAGTTCTCATTGCCGATCGGTAAAGCCACCGAATACCAAAAAGAACTTATTGAAGGTAAAAAATACCATATGATACTTGCATATAGCGTGGATGATGATTTTCAACACCATTCTATCATGCGCACATCCGTAGAAATACAATTATAATTCAATTATTAAATTTTTAAAAATCGAGTATTATGAAAAAAGGAGTGATTACAATGGTTGCCATTTTCTCAATCGTAACTATGGGAAAGGCGCAAAAACAAGAAACGGCAAAAATCATGGAAGTCATTACGGCGTTCTCAAAAGCGGGGGATGAATATGACTACAAATCTTTGGACAACTATCTGGACGATAACTATCGCGTTATCATGAACCGCTTGTTCGGAAGCAAGGAAGTGGCCGTAATGCCAAAATCGGTCTATTTGGAAAAAATCAAATCCAAAGAATTCGGTGGAGACAAAAGGTCTTTGTCCTTTAAGGCCATTTCCCTGAATGGTTCGACCGCAAGTGCAGAAGTATCATTTGTTGGTAGCAAATTGACGTTCAATTCCATTATTTTGCTTGCCAAAGATGAAAAGAACGATTGGAAGTTGATAAGCGACGTGCCTATTGTTCAATAACGAAGTTCAGTTGTCGCATTGTATTGGAGCGGTTATACTTACTACTTGATAGCCGCTTTTAGGTTTTCCGTTTAAAAGTTCAGTATGAAATGGGCCGCGGTGTAATTGCAATTCATTTATTATCGGTCAGTCCCATCAATCGAACGTTTTTGGCAGACTTTAGGTTTCTGATTCATGTTCATTCAATCGGCCGTTTTGTGAGAGTATTTTTCCAAAACATAGAATCTAATGTTAGAGTGTCCCAAACATGGTCTTTTTTAGTATTCTCGTTAAATAACCTTTTACGGGACAAATAAAGTTTACTTAAATGACCAGATATACGCACCTCAATACAATTCTGAACAACTTTACGATCTATTTACCTTCAAAATTTTACTTTTCCCGTATCTTTAAATAGTTTATACCTTTTAGTGTAACGTATGGATTTCGGATATGCACAGGTGAGCACGCCAACCCAAAAATTGGATTTACAAGTTGACACTTTGCTTAAAGAGAATGGCCGGACCTCAGACCGATCTCGTTGGCGGTATGGACGTCAACTACCGGTGACCCGTGACGGTGACTTCTATGGGATTCGAAAACCAAAGGTCCAAGTCCTAGTTTGGATACACCGATGAAAATGTGCCACCTTTCCGTCACCGGCCAACTGTACGGCGCTCACGGCCTTTTTTCTTGCTGTCATAGCTCCGTCCTTCCACTTGAGATATGCAAGATATTCCTTGTAGTCAAGATCGGTTTTGAAGCGATCGGTGAACTCTATCAGGTTCTAGCCCTTGAAAATATCCATACAATCCCTATTTTTACTGAATTCATAGTTATGCAATTATCTACTGAACTCTATTAACTTTAATTGAGTACACCGAATGAATTCGTTATGAGCAACAGCAGTTTGGTTTTTTTCATTACAATCCGACCTTAAACTTATGAAAAAAGTAAAATACCATTCCTTATTGTTAATAGCCCTTATCTTGTTATTGGGATGCAAAAGCGAGGCGAGTAATTCTGAGAAATCCACAGATCCAATCAAAATCACAATAAAAAACCAACACTTTGTGGATAATTCCGGTCGGCAGGTCATTTTGAACGGAATCAATGTAGTAAGCAAATCCAAGGAAGAAGGTTATATTTTTCAGGGCGATAAGGAAGTATATGCAAATTTTAAAAAATTGGGATTTAACAGCATCCGGTTTATTATTATTTGGGCCGGATTAGAACCTGAGCCTGGCGTGTATAACGAAGAGTATTTAAAGGAAATCGACAAGCGTATTAAATGGGCCGGCGAGAACGGACTTTTCGTCATTCTTGACATGCACCAAGATCTTTTTAGCGTAAAGTACGCCGATGGTGCTCCCGAATGGGCCACTCTGGACGAAGGCAAACCCCATGTAACTGGTGACGTGTGGAGCGATGCCTATATGATGAGTCCTGCTGTACAAACCGCATTCGACAATTTCTGGGCCAATAAAAATGCCCCTGACGGAATAGGGCTTCAAGACCATTTTGCAAATTTATGGAAGCATGTTGCCAAAAGATATGCTGACAATCCCACAGTAATAGGCTATGACTTGATGAACGAGCCCTTTCCAGGTTCCCCCGCATTACAGGCCATGCCAGCACTGCTGGAAGCCTATGGAAAACTAGTGTACAAGTTGGAAGGGGAAATGATGACGGAGCAACAACTTGCCGAGACCTGGGGCAATGTGGAACTAAGAACGGCAGCCCTTAAACTAATTTCCGACAAAGAAAACTACGCCCAAGTAATTGATGCGCTTTACCCCTATAGCCAAGCTTTTGAAACCAAAAAATTACAATTGTTGTATCAAAAGGTTAGCAATGCCATTAGACAGGTTGACACTGATCACATTCTATTTTTGGAGCATTCCTATTTCAGCAATATGGGCGTAAAGAGCAGTATAGAAAGAACCACCCTGCCCAATGGTCAACCGGATTCCTTGGTGGCATATGCCCCACACGGGTACGATTTAGTTACCGATACTGAAAATGCCGCCAATGCCTCCGCCGAACGAGTAGATTTTATTTTCGATAGAATCAGTGAAAAAGGGAAACAGTTGCAAATGCCGGTATGGCTTGGGGAATGGGGTGCTTACTATGCACATGGCGAAAAAATCATTCCAGTAGCACAACACGCGATAGGCTTAATCGAGCAAGACCTATTAGGAAATGCTTACTGGTCTTACGGTACAGGTATGGAAAATCAGGCGTATTTTAAAAAGGTCATAAATAGACCCTATCCTGCATATACCAACGGCGATATCTTGAGCTATAAGTTCGATTTTAAAAGCTTAATCTTCTCAGTGGAATGGAATGAAAATGGAACAAATAAAGTGCCGACCGTTATCTATGTCCCATGGCTTTCAAGATTAAAACAAGAACACCAAAACGACAGTTTTATCATCGAAAATATTCAGGAATCAGATGCTGGATGGATCAAAATACTGCCCCAGAAAAAAAAGGGAATCCGCAAAATCGAACTTTATTTTGAGTAAAAACCTCGGCTCATGAGACTTATCTTAAAAACGGTATTCCTAATCCTTCTGGGTATCCATTCCGCAGATGCTCAACTTGAATTGTCCGATATATTTACTGACGACATGGTGCTTCAACGAGATAACCCCATCCCTTTTTGGGGCAAGGGTATTCCAGATACCTCTTTGGAAGCACAATTTGGAGGAGAAACTATTTCAACAACAGTGCGTCAAGATTCAACTTGGAATATCCTATTTAAAAAAAAGAAGGTGAATACCGAAGCCCAATCCGTTCAAATAACTAGTGGTGGGAAAACAATTAAGCTGTCCAACGTTTTAGTCGGTGATGTTTGGCTGTGTATAGGCCAATCTAACATGGAATTCCCCATGCAAAACGAAATGCACTTTAAGGAGGAACAACAAGAGGCTGACCGGCCGCTGTTACGGTTTTACAATACCACTTTTGCGGGCAAGAATATCTATAATGAAATGTTCACCGATTCGGTACTGCGATTGTTGAACAAAAAAGAGTTCTACAAAGGAAAATGGGCCGTCAGCGATAGTACCTCCATCAAACAAATGAGTGCCGTTGGCTATTATTTTGGAAAACAAATACTTGAAAGCGAACATATTCCCGTAGGACTTATCCATAAGGCGATTGGCGGTGCGCCCATCGAAACCTTTGTCAGTCGCGATGCGATGGAAAACAATTCTCGGTTTTCCCAAAAAACCAAGGGGAATTGGCTTGTCAATGAGGCACTCCCTGTTTGGATTAGGGAGCGTGGGCGGCAAAATGTAGGCGACGCATCCGTTATCCATAGGGACGAGCTTGGACCCAACCACGCTTATAAACCCGGATTTGCTTATTCTGCTGGGATAGAACCGCTATTTCCAATGCCCATCAAAGGAATTCTTTGGTACCAAGGCGAGAGCAACGCCCAAGAACCAGCGCGGGTCAATGAATACGGCGAACTACAAAAATTAATGGTAGAAGACTATCGACAACAATGGAAACAACCTGAACTGCCTTTTTACTGGGTACAACTTTCCTCAATCGATACAGCCAACTATACGTCACAATATTGGCCGGAATTCAGGAACGAACAGCGAAAACTGTTGGACGAAATAAAACGGGGCGGCATGGTCGTTACAAGCGACATCGGTGCCAAAAACGACGTCCATCCCACCAATAAAAGAGATGTGGGGAATCGGTTGGCCAGATGGGCCCTGAACAAAACCTATGGGGAACAAGTTGTACCTTCCGGACCTCTTCCAACAGCTGCTACCTTTATAAACGGCAAGATAATTGTCGATTTTAAATACGCCGCCAAGGGACTCAAAACATCGGATGATAAAGAAATTAAAGGATTTTCCTTGGATGGAAAGCAAGATGTAACAGCCATTTTGAAAGGGAGTACCGTGGAAATCATTTCACGGAAAAAACCTGTATGGGTGTACTACGGCTGGCAACCCTATTCCAAAGCCAATTTGGCAAATTCCGAAGGTTTACCTGCATCAACATTTAAAATTCAGTTAAGATGATTTATGAAAATTGCTCAATAAAAAGGCTTGTCGCAACCAAAGCACTCTTCCTTTGCATAGCATTGCTGGGTTTAGCCGCATGTACTCCGGCATCCCGCAAAGAAAAAACCGATGTAGTATTGCACATAATTCCTCAACCCAAAGAGATTCACGTGTATGAGGGATCATTTATTTTGGATTCAACGACACAGTTGTTTTTTTCTACTGAAGAGCAGCATAAAGTGGTCAACTGGTTTAACAAGGAGCTACAAAACCGATTTGGATGGTCTAGCCGTATTGGATCTGTACCCAAAGAAAATAATTCGATCGTATTGGTCCAAGATGATTCCTTGGCCGACGAGGCGTATCTGCTAGATATTACTGACGATGGGATAGCTATAAAAGCAGCTTCGGAACCTGGATATTTTTATGCCTTTCAGACCCTTTTGCAATTAGCCCCGGTTTCAAAAGAAAAGAGAATGCGGTCGGCACTTGAGTTCAATCAGCTTAGCATAACCGATCAGCCTCGATTTCAATGGCGTGGCGCTATGCTGGACATTTCTCGACATTTCTTTGGCCCTCAAACGATAAAGCAATTGATTGATCAAATGGCAGCCCAAAAAATGAACCGGTTGCACCTTCATCTGACGGATGATACGGGATGGCGAATAGCCATTAAGGAATACCCAAAACTTGTCGAAATTGGCTCGCGCGGTGACAAGACTAATCCTAATGGTCCCGCTATGTACCTTACGGAGAAGGATGCCAGGGATATTACGGCCTATGCTAATGAAAGGCAGATTACGATAATTCCCGAAGTGGATATTCCCGGTCATTCCGGAGCCATAGAAAGAGCTTATCCCGAATTTAGTGGAGGCAATAACACCCTCAATATTGCCAGTGAGGATGCCATCAAGATGATTGAAACCGTAATCCTCCGCCTGGCCGATCTTTTTAATACCAATTATGTCCATTATGGAAGCGATGAAGTAAGACACCACAATTGGGAGGCTCGACCGGATATGCTTGCAAGAATGAATGAACTAAAGCTAAAAGATCAACATGAATTTGAAGGATGGTTTGACCGCAGAATGGCCGATTTTATTATTGAGTCAGGTTTAAAACCTGTGGCCTGGGACGAAGCCTCGGATTTTGGTGTAAACAAGGGTACGATCTTACAATGGTGGCGAGGGGAATATCCTGAAGTTTTACATACCGCCGCAGAGCGCGGTTATGATATTATTCTGTCTCCGGTGGACTATATTTATTTGGACTATCCAAGCGATCTAAAAGAAAGCGGTGCTAACTGGGAAGGCTTGCACAATGGCCCTAATTCAATGGAATCGATGTATCGATGGAACCCAATTCCCGAAACTTTTAACGATACCATGTCCGCACATATCGTCGGTATTGAGGCAGGTATCTGGACGGAATTTATTGACAACCAAAAACGCTTGGAATATATGACCTATCCAAGGCTCTCCGCAGTAGCCGAAAAAGGGTGGACCGCCGAGGAGAATATCGATTGGGAATCATTTCAAGAACGATTGTCCAAACAATATCTGAGATACAATATGGCGGGCATCAATTATCGAATACCGAATCTTGGAATCGAAGAACGAAAAAAACGTCAACCGGAGGCATTTGATGGGCCGATCGCCAAATGACTTTTTTTTGTACTTTGTCGTAATTTTCGGGAATACAACCCTGTTATTCCTTTAATCAACCAAACGCCGACTCGACCGCACCGCTATCGATTCGAATATAACTACCATTGGTATAGCTAACATGTTCGGAACACAGAAAAGCGACCGTTGACGCCACTTCCTCAGGCCTTCCCCTTCTTTGCATGGCGATGTGTGGCCGCTTGTTCTTTACGAACCATTTGACGGCTTCGTCTACGGTGCTATCCTTTTCCTCTGCCAAACCTTCACATTATTTCGCTTTAATATGCCCATCGGTATAGCAGTCTAGCTATGGTTCATTAATAAATATACATCTTACGATGTGGTTTTCGCTGCGACGGCGGATGTGAAAATTGGTTTTAAATATATCTAAGTGTCTTAAAACCACTTCAAGTTTAATTTGAAATTATACGTCAATGCCAATACCAGGTTTTTCGGAATAACTTTCCTTCAAATTTACAGTTTTTATGGGGTAGTAGTGTTACAAATCTGTTGGTAAAAGCATCTGTACCAAGCAAATTTTACCAGAAAGCAAAAGGCCCTTGGGCATTGTAACGATCACAACAAGGGTATTATTGTATTCATTCTCTTTTTTTATCTCCGATAAAGTCTATCACCAATTATTCCTGGTGTTTGGGAGGCATCCATTATCAATTTGGGCAGTTGCTCAGGCAATATAACGGGCATTCTTGGCCCTTCAAGTTTTGGATTGTTATGGATTTTAGTCAATAGAGGATTTCCTTCAGTGGTTACTACAGCGAACGTATTCCAACTACCGCCATTTTTCTGGTCTTCCCATATACTCCATTGCCCCGCGAGGGTAATAGGCTAATTATCTTTTCTATGGATAAAAAAGGGATAGGTCTGACCGCCATAGTGGAGGTGTTCATAAAACCATCCACCTGAATCAAGTACCTTCTATTTTTGGCCGATTCCCCAAAGCGAAATCGATAACAATAGTTTGTTGGAACAACATTCGGAATGGAAATGATTTTGAGGATGTTTAGGGAAGTCGTAACGACTTTTTGTGTGAACGGGTTTAATATTGTGTTGTAAGCAAATAGTTCGATAGTAGGGTTGATTGTAATTTCTGTAAATTACCGACATTATCCAACGATATTTGAGTTAATGGAAATCGTAACTAACAGTCTTTTGGCTTCCTTAATTATAACAGCGTCTCTCTGCTCTGCCTCGACGTCAACTCTTTTAAAGGTTTTCCAGCAAGGACCAATCTTACTGGTTTCTTTTACGAACCATTCATATCGATTAAAAATTGCTAAAAAAGGATTGGTCTTTATGTACAATGGAACTGAATTTACGGGCTACGGCATGTTCGCCGCCCTATCCGTTGATGAAGGAAAAACAGGGCCGGTAAAAAAACTGCTCATCGACGGGAAGTCCCGGTTGCTCGATGGCGGGGCATGGACCGATTTTTTGAAATGAACCCTGTCCATACCGAACCGCCGGGTTACTTGGCAGCCACACAGACCCCTGTTAATTTGATTTAGTTTGTTTTAAGTAGATTGCATTACCGTTTTAACCTAGAGTGGCTTGTACAAAATACCGACTACGAAAAACCATTTAAAATTGAATATGCGAATCAAAATATTTTTGAACCTTCTTTTGTTTTTGCTGTTTTCTGCAATAGTAACCAGCCAAGAAAAACTTGAAAAAGTACCAGGATCGGTGGTCGATTATTCAAACCCGGAAACGCGCATCTATCTTGGAAGCCCATCCATAGTAATCCTTCCCAACAGCCAATACCTTGCCACTCACGATTATTTTGGGCCAGGAGTCAAAGGAGATGCCAACAAAACCGCAGTTTTACGGTCAAGCGATATGGGAAAAACATGGAAAAAGGTCACCGTATTGACCGATAGCTACTGGTCCAACCTCTTTTATCATAAAAATGCGGTATATCTCATGGGCACCTCCAAGGAATATGGCAATCTGGTCATCAGAAAAAGCAATGACAACGGGAAAACCTGGAGCACCCCTTCGGATAAAAAGAACGGTCTGTTACGTGACGATTTTGAGTATCATACAGCCCCCACGCCCGTGGCAATTATTGATGGGCGTATATTCCGTACCATGGAAGTACGGAGTCCAGCATATGGCTGGGGCATTAATTTTGAGGCGTTGGTAGTTTCGGCTCCTGTAGATGGAGACCTTCTCGATGCGGAGAACTGGACGGTGTCCAATCGGATTCATTTTAACCAAGATTGGTTGGGATCGGCATGGTTGGAGGGCAATATTGTCAAAACTCCTGAAGGCAAACTCGTGAATATAATGCGCGTGGACAGTAAGGATCGCGGTGGAAAAGCGGCCATACTTTCCTATGACAAAGAAATCGACCATCTTAGCTTTGATCCCGAAGAAGGCTTCATCAATTTTCCCGGAGGGAGCAAAAAGTTTACGATACGATATGATGAAGAAAGCAAACGCTATTGGACTTTGTCAAACCATGTGAGGGACTTTGGCTATAACCCCGGCTCCACTAGAAATTGTCTGACATTAAGTTCTTCCCCCGATCTTTTTAATTGGACCGTTCATGAAGAAATCCTTTACCATCCCGATGTGGCAAAACACGGGTTCCAGTATGCAGATTGGCAGTTTGACGGAAAGGATATCATTGCCTTGGTACGCACGGCCTTCGACGACAATTTTGGAGGAGCCCATAACAATCACGATGCCAATTACATGACCTTCCATAGAATAGAAAATTTCAGCAATACCTTATCCAAAAGCCTCGCTACTTATACTAACGATACGGTAAACTGAATCGGTTCATAAAAATGTTACATCCTTTTAAGGGTTTAAAAGCGCTATTAGATGCAAGAAACATCAGCCAACAAATTCACAGGGCGACTTTCCCCGGTAATGCTTACGCCCTTTAATGCCGACAACTCGATTGATTTTGAAGGCCTGAAGACCTTGACCGATTTTTATATTTCTACAGGGGCAAATGGACTTTTTGCAAACTGTCTGTCAAGCGAAATGTATCGGCTATCCGAAGCCGAAAGAATTCAACTGACCAAGGCCGTTGTAGCGTATTCGAACGGCCGCGTTCCGGTTATTTCAACAGGAAGTTTTTACCATGATCCCAATAGGAACATCGAATTCATTAAAAAAATATATGATCAGGGAGTGGATGCCGTTATTTTGATTTCAAGTATCTTGGTCGACGAAACTGAAAGTGAGGACGTATTTAAATCCAAACTGGAAAAAATCCTAAAATCGACCGGAAACATTCCTTTGTGGGTATGTACGAATGCCCGGTACCTTATAAACGCCTTTTGAGTACGGATATGATGAAATGGTTGGTCGATACAGAACGGTTTTTTTACCATAAAGACACTTCTTGCCAAGCGCATAGTATACGAGCGAAAATAGGAGCCGCAAAAGGCTCTTGCCTCAAAATTTACAATGCGCACACCCCAGATGCCCTTGAATCGATCAAAGATGGGGCATATGGTCTTTCCCCTATTTCCGCCAATTTCTTTCCCGAGCTTTATGTGCTTTTCTTTCGCCTATTACATGCCGGGGATTTTACACAATTACAAAAACTGAACGATAAAATGGTCGCGATGGATTTTACGGTACATCAACTATACTACCCTTGGGCGGCAAAAGCCTTTTTAAATAAAAGAGGACTCGACATACAAACCCACACCAGGGTTCCGGAAAATGGAATTAAAAAAAGGGATATGCCCAGTTTAAATGTATTATATGCAGAAGTCTACAAAGTGTATAACGATTTTGAAGTTAATGGCATACATATACAATGACAAGAACGGGCCTGGAATTATTTATTTTGATGCTCTCCGTTTCCGGGTTGTTTTGCAATGGTTGTCAAA
>RCMY010001966.1_pt1 | contig 18886 bp, 20 predicted proteins | sample 2041341 | NCBI WGS metagenome assembly RCMY01 (sample SAMN09708234, study PRJNA481090) | Marine sediment metagenome, whole genome shotgun sequencing project. | reverse complement strand
AAAAACGACGATTTCTCCACCGCTTGGCTCGTTGCAGTTAGCACTCTCTCGCCTAGAGTGCTAAGTCGAAATCGACCGACTTCGAGGAGGACTCGCCCCATGGCGAAGAACATTTCGTTTGATGATGACGCACGGCGCAAGCTTGAGTCAGGCATGAACCAGCTTGCCGATGCCGTCCGTGTGACGCTCGGCCCCAAGGGCCGCAACGTCGTACTCGACAAGAAGTGGGGTGCTCCCACGATCACCAACGATGGCGTGTCCATCGCCAAGGAGATCGAGCTCGCCGATCCGATCGAACGCATCGGTGCCGAGCTGGTGAAGGAAGTGGCCAAGAAGACCGACGATGTTGCTGGCGATGGCACCACGACCGCCACGGTGCTTGCTTGGGCCATGGTCGGCGAGGGTTTGCGCAACGTTGCTGCTGGCGCCAACCCGATGTCGCTGAAGCGGGGTATCGAGGCAGGCGTTGCCGCCGCCGTTGCCTCCATTCGCGAGATGGCGATCGACGTGGAAGACAAGTCGCAGATCGCACAAGTCGCATCGATTTCCGCCAACGACAAGACCATTGGCGGACTGATTGCCGATGCCATCGACAAGGTCGGCAAGGACGGCGTCGTCACAGTTGACGAGTCGAACACGTTCGGCATGGACCTCGAGTTCACTGAGGGCATGCGGTTCGACAAGGGCTACATCAGCCCCTACTTCGTCACCGATACCGAGCGGATGGAAGCGGTGTTCGAAAACCCGTACCTGCTCTTCGTCGGTTCGAAGATCAGCAACGTTCGTGACCTCGTGCCGCTGCTCGAGAAGGTCATGCAGACCGGTAAGCCGCTCGTGATCATCGCCGAGGACGTCGAGGGTGAGGCGCTGTCCACCCTCGTGGTCAACAAGATCCGTGGCACCTTCAATGCAGCTGCGGTGAAGGCGCCTGGGTTCGGCGATCGCCGCAAGGCAATGATGCAGGACATGGCGCTCCTCTCCGGCGGCCAGGTCATCCTCGAAGAGGTGGGGCTCTCGCTCGAGACCGCTGGTCTCGACGTTCTCGGCACGGCTCGCTCGATCACGATCACCAAGGACGAGACCACCATCGTCGAAGGTGGCGGAGCGAAGGCTGACGTCGCTGGTCGGATCAATCAGATTCGAGCCGAGATCGACAACACCGACTCCGAGTACGACCGCGAGAAGCTCCAGGAACGGCTGGCCAAGTTGGCTGGTGGTGTTGCTGTTCTCAAGGTCGGGGCGGCCACCGAGGTGGAGCTGAAAGAGAAGAAGCACCGCATCGAAGACGCCGTCAACACCACGAAGGCAGCCATCGATGAGGGCATCGTCTGCGGCGGTGGCGTCACGTTGATCCGGGCGCAGGCCAGTGTCGACGCGGCTGCAAAGAAGCTCAGGGGTGACGAGCGAACCGGCGCCATGATCGTGTCTCGGGCGCTCCACCGCCCGCTGCAGCAGATCGCTGAGAATGCTGGCATGGAAGGCAGCGTCGTCGTCGACAAGGTCCGCAACCTGGAGGGCTGGAACGGCCTCAATGCCGCTACTGGCGAGTATGAGGACCTCCAGAAGATCGGCGTGGTCGATGCAGCCAAAGTCACTCGCTCTGGTGTCGAGAACGCTGGCTCGATCGCTGCGTTGTTCCTCACCACCGAGGCCGTTGTCTCCGACGTGCCAGAGGAAGCCGGTGCTGGCGGTATGCCAGACATGAGCGGAATGATGTAACACCCTCCCGTTCTGGGGAAGCTCCACCCCGTCCCGGTGGTGCACGCTTCCCCAGAACGGGAATCTTTTTTGGGAAAGTCCTCATAGGCCGTATGGCCCATCCGATGGACCTGCATGACATCGTCACTTCCCACCATCGCTCTCGACCAGATCGCTGTCATGGATCTGCTCACGCTCGTCGAGCATGCTCCGACCTCTGATGTCGGGGGCGACAGTGGCCACTCGACCAGGGCCTATCAGGTGTGGCTCGAGTGTGCGTTCGAGCGGGCGACGACTGCATCGACTCGCCGTCTGATTGAAGACGTGCTCGATGACATCAGCCTCATTGGCCCGATCGATGACGAGCTCGACGACATGGTCGTCGGCGCCCTCGCATCGGTCGAGTCTGCTCTCCAGTGCGACGAGCAGTTCAGCTGATCCCAGGCACGAAGCGGCGCGAGTAGCCTCTGGAGGTGCGATCGCGCAGCCAGACGTTCATGACCCGACGCTTCATCAGCGGCGAATCAGCGAAGAATCCCGATGAGCTGCTCGTCGAGGAGCCCCTGGCGATCCATCTCGACGACGTCCAGATCTCGTCCACGATGCGGACGCCAGGCCACGACTTCGAGCTGGCTGCTGGCTTTTGCCTGACAGAAGGTGTCCTCCATGGTGCGCCGATTCTGGGTATCCGATATTGCGCGATCGGCGCTCCCGTCGACTCCGACTTCAACGTCGTATCGGTCTCCACCGGAGGTGTCGCCCCTGCGCCGACGCCGCGACTTGGATCGACCAGTTCATCATGCGGGATCTGCGGAGCAGACGCGATCGACGAACTGACCGATCGACTCGACCCCTTGCCGAGATACGACTCCTGGAGCCCGGAGTTTCTGCTCGGTCTGCCTGACCTTGCCGCCGAGCAACAGGGACTGTTTGGCGCCACTGGGGCGAGTCATGCCGCCGGGGCCTTTGACCGGGCGGGCAACCTGTTGGTGCTTCGGGAGGACATTGGGCGGCACAACGCGGTCGACAAAGTCATCGGGCACTTGTTGCTCGCAACTGACCGGAGCAACCGCACCACGCCAGACAAGAGCGCCCTGGACTGCGCCGAGCTTGCCCTATTCGTCAGCGGTCGGGCCTCGTTCGAGATGGTGCAGAAGGCGTGGGCCGCCGGGTTCTCGGCCTTGGTCGCTGTATCGGGACCGTCATCGCTGGCGGTGGAAACTGCCAGCCGGGCGGGTTTGACCCTCGTCGGGTTCGCCCGCGGTGGCAACGGCACGATCTACAGCCCGCCCGACATGCTCTGAACGCCCGAGTGGCGGAACAGTCGAGTGCGTTTCCCTAGACTCGGATCATGTTCGAACCAGCGGTTCCCAGCGAAGGCCTTGGCGTAGTCCACCTCTTCTGGAAGGTGACCCCGCTTGCCGACCGTGAAGCGATTCTCGCCGCCATCAAACAAGCAACGGCCGACGACGATCAGGTCGTCACGGTCGCCATGCTCGGGCACAAAGCCGATCTGGCGACCATGGCGCTCGGCAAAGACCTGTGGCGTCTCCGGGAGCTGCAGACCGCTCTTGCGATGGCTGGCCTCGAGTTGGTCGACAGCTATGTGTCGTTGACCGAAGTGAGCGAGTACGCCAAGGGCGTACCTGAGGAGGCGAAGCAAGCCCGTCTCTACCCCGTGCTGCCGCCCGAGGGGAAGAGCGCCTGGTGCTTCTACCCGATGAGCAAGCGTCGAGACCACGACGACAACTGGTTCACCCTCGACTTCGATCGTCGTCGCGAGCTCATGATGGAGCACGGCATGTCTGGTCGAAAGTTCGCTGGCCGCCTTGTGCAGTTGATCACCGCATCCACCGGAATCGACGACTTCGAGTGGGGTGTCACGCTCTTCGCTCAAAGGCCGGACGACCTCAAGGAGGTCGTCTACACGATGCGCTACGACGAGGCGTCGGCTGTGTACGCCGAATTCGGTGTGTTCTACACCGGCTTGGTCGCCGAGCCAGAGGCAACGCTCACCGCCATCGGCATCGTTTGAACAGTGGTGCGGCGATAACTATCCCGCCCGCCGGTGCATCGTTGCAGCCCCCGGTTTACCTTTGACTCATGTCTGAGGTCCCGACTCCGAAAGTCCCACCGCCGGTTGCGCCTCCATCGGCGCCGAAGCCGCTGCCGCCGTCGGATGTGGGCAAGGTCCTCGGTGGGCTGATCACCTCGGTGTCATCCGAGGAGATCGAACTCACCCTCGACGACGGCCGACCGGCAGTGGTGTCCCGTGGCAACTTCGACGCCGATGACACGGACCCAACAACCATCTACAGCGTTGGTGACCGAGTCGAAGGGTCGCTCCTCACTCGTGAAGACCCGAAGAAGCGAGTGGTGCTCTCCCGCACCTGGGCGCTCAAGAAGCGTGCGTGGGAGAAGGTCGCTGCGGCTGCTGAGAGCAACGACGTGCTGTCCGGCACAGTGGTGTCTGTGTCGAAGCGTGGCGTGGTCGTCGACGCTGGCGTTCGCGGTTTTGTTCCTTCCACCCATCTCGAACTCGATCCACCGGCCGACCTCTCGCCGTTCGTCGGACAGACCTACGACTTTCGGGTGCTCGAGGTCGACATCGACAAAGAGCGCCTGGTTCTCTCGCGCCGATCGATCTTGCTCAAGCAGCAGCGGAAGGACACCCATGAGGTGTTGACCAAGCTGAGCCCAGGCGAGAACCGATCTGGGGTGGTGGCGTCGCTCACCGACTATGGAGCCTTTGTCGACCTGGGCGGAGTGAACGGACTGGTGCACCTGTCAGAGCTGTCGTGGACGCGAGTTCGTCACCCGTCGGACATCGTCAGTGTTGGTGACTCGGTCGAGGTCAAGGTGCTCGACGTCAAGGTGAAGAAGCGCCGAGTATCTCTCTCCATGCGTCAGGTGGCGCCCGATCCGCTCGCTGCGATCGCCGAAGGTGCGGTGATCGAGGGCCCGGTGTGTCGGTTGGTCGATTTCGGTGCATTCGTCGATGTCGGAGGGGTTGAGGGGCTTGTTCACTTGTCGGAGTTGGCCGAGTATCGAGTCGCGAGACCCGAGGAGATCGTCACTCCCGGTGAGACCGTCCGGGCAATGGTGCTCTCTGTCGATCGGAAGCGGCGCCGAATCGAACTCTCGATCCGGCAGGCGGTGAGCAGTGAGTTCGACTGAAGCACCATCCGATGACGACAAGCTGGCCGAGTACGCCGAAGCGTTGCGGGCCGGGCTTGCTGTCCACACCGGTCGTTGGGTCGAGGGTGTCGTTCGGGCTCGCGCCGACCCTGACAGCGCACCGTTGATCATGGAGTCGCTGGCGAATGAGGTCGATCGTGTGCTCGTTGCAGTGGCCGAGTTGCTGAGCGCCGACATCGATGCGCAGCGAGCCAACCCATTGGCGGTCATTCGTTCGCTGGTGCCGCCGATCACCTCAGCGCTTCGCGATGTCGGGGCCACCCCCGTCAACCGAGACCCCGATGCCGAGCGGCTGTTCCCCGGCGACGTCTTCGATCTGACCCCCGGTGCCTTCAGCGACATCCATCCGGAGCTCCACATGCCAGGTCTGACATGGGGCGCAGCGAAGGCTCACGTGCACATCCAGCGCCGCCGGGCCGAGGGTCTTCGATGATTGCCGCGCACATTCCCAACATCATGGATCGGTCCAGGTTCGGCGGGGTCGAGGTCCACTTCGTCGACCATGCAGCGGAAGCAGTCAACGCAGACCTGGTCATCGTCGACCTCGACCGGTGCACGAACGCCGATGAGTTTGCTGCCCCCTCCTCAGGGAGCATGGCGCAGGCGGCGCGGGGACCAGGTAGACAAAGACATGGCGAAGACCCGCAAGCTGCTTCTCGACGCCCCTGAACTCATCGGCTCCGCGTACTGCCGTGCGCACGCCGATGCCGCCGATGCCTGGTTCGCCGAGTTGATGGCTGCGGCGACTGATGACCTGGAGGGCATCGCGCTACTGGCGCTCGGCGGGTATGGGCGGGGTGAGCTCTGGCCTTACAGCGATCTCGACGTTCTGCTCGTGCACCACAAGAAGCGGAAGGACATCCAGGAGATCGCCGAGAGTCTCTGGTATCCCGTGTGGGATCGTGGCCTCAAGCTCGGGCACATCGTCGGCACCGTCGACCAGACCCTCGATGGCGCCAACGGTGAACTCGACCGAGCCACCGCGTTGCTCGACCTTCGTCTCATCGCTGGCGATCCCAATCTTCACGAAACCCTCGAAGCCGGGACCGCCAAGCTCTGGTCGAAGAAGTCGAGCGACTTTCTCGACCTGCTCTCCACATCGGTCGAGCAGCGACACGATCGCTACGGCGATGTTTCGTTCACGATCGAGCCCGAGCTCAAGAACGGTCGGGGTGGTCTGCGAGACCTCCACGCCATGCGATGGGCTGATCGTGCCGAGCCGGGTTTCGCTGCTGAAGAGCTGGCCGAGCTCAGTCCGCAGTCCGACCTCCTTCTGAGTGCAAGAGTCGAGCTGCATCGCACCGCAGGCCGGGCGACCGACACGCTGTCGCTCGACGACCAGGATGCTGTCGCCGAAGCCATGGGGATCGCAGACGGCCAAGCGCTGATGCTCGAGCTGGCATCTGCCGGCCGGCGGACCGCATGGCACAGCGACGAGGTCTGGGTGCGCCGTCGTCGCCGTCGTGCACGGAACGCCATGTCGTTGCAGCTGCTCACCGAGCAGTTCGAGCTGCGTGATGATCAGATCGAACTTCGCGGGGAGATCACCCCGGACAGCGATCCGCTGCTGACCCTGCGAGCTGCCGAGCTCGCGGCGCGCACCGGCAAGATGCTCGGTCGTACCACACTCGAACAGCTCCGCGATCATGGCGGCGTGCCAGACGAACCGTGGAGCGATGAGGCCAGACGGCTGTTCGCCGACCTCTTCCTCTCGGGGAGCGCTGCCATCGAAGTGGTCGAGGACCTCGACCAATACGACTTGATGGTTCGGCTTCTGCCCGAGTGGGACACCGTCAGAGCCAAGCCGCAGCGCAACGTGCTCCACACTTACACCGTCGATCGTCACCTGTGCGAAGCAGCGGCGAACGCGAGCGAGCTGGCTGATCGTGTTGATCGACCAGACCTCCTCGTCGTCGGTGCGCTGCTCCACGACATCGGCAAGGGCTATCCCGGTGATCACACCGAGGTCGGCATGGAGAAGATATCGGTCATCGCCGAACGCATGGGATACGCCGCCCCTGACATTGCGGTGCTGGTCGATCTCTGTCGCTATCACTTGATGCTCTCCGATGTCGCAGCGCGCCGGGACATCTCCGACGGAGGGACCATTCGGGCCGTGGCGGCGGCGGGGCGCTCGGTTCCGTTCCTGCGGATCTTGCAGGCCTTGACGGAATCCGATTCGCTGGCCACAGGTCCCTCCGTGTGGAACTCATGGAAGGCCGGCCTGGTCGCTGACTTGGTCGGCCGCGCCTGCCATCTGATCGAGGGAGGCAAGCTCGAAGATGTCACCCCGGACTTCCCACCCGCTGACGTGCTTGCCCTGATGGCAGTCGGCGAACGCTCGGTCGATGCGTTGCGCAATGTCGTGACTGTCGTCGACAAGGACTCACCCGGTCTGTTCGGGCGAGTCTCTGCCGTGCTCGCGCTCAATGGCCTCGATGTCTTGGACGCGTCGGCCTACTCCGGGGACGACGGCATGGCGTGCAGCCAGTTCACGGTCAATGACAGTGATGGTCACGGCGTCGATTGGGTGCCTGTCATGGCCGACATCCACACGGCGCTCGACGGCCGGCTTGCCCTCGCTGCACGAGTCAAGCAGCGGGCCGAGCAGTACGAGCGCTACCGCCGGCGATTGTCGGCTGAGCCGGCCCGTCGACTGATCTCAGTTGACAATTCGATCTCGGATGTGGCCACGGTGGTCGATGTCCACGCGCCAGACACGATTGGTCTGCTGTTCCGGATCACGCAGGCACTGGCCGAGTTCCGGCTCGACATTCGCAGCGCTAGCGTCCAGACGCTCGGCCCAGAGGCGGTCGACAGCTTCTACTTGTGCGACCATCTCGGGCAGAAGATCGAGGACGCCGACTTCTTGCGAGAACTGGAGCTCGCCATCATGGATTCGATGGGGAGCTATGAGTAGTGCAGGAGAACAGCCCGCCATGCCCGACACGCCAGACCAACCCGTTCCGATCGACCCAGCCGAGCTGATCCGGTGGGCTGAGTCGCTCGCTGGCATCGCCAGAACCGGGCTCGGATTCACCGAGAGTGGCTACGAGCGGGAGCGCTATCAGGAGATCCTCGAGGTAGCGGCCGACATCAAGGCGGCCGTCGGCGAGGAACCTGCCGAGGCGTTGGAGCACCGGGCGGAGTGGATGAAGATCATCGGCAGCGGCGTGGCTGGCTACGCAACACCGAAGGTCGCGGTTGGTGCGGTGGTCGGCGACGACGAGGGTCGCTTGCTGTTGATCCAGCGCTCTGATTCGGGCGTGTGGCTCTACCCGACCGGCTGGGCCGACATCGGCTACTCCCCGGCCGAGGTTGCGGTGAAGGAAGTGTGGGAGGAGACCGGCATCCAGTGCGAGGTCATCCAGCCGTTGGCGATCCTCGACGGACTCCGCCTCGGCTTCACCAGGCTCCCGCTCTACTCGCTGGTATTCCACTGCCGGGCCGTTGGCGGCTCGCTCGCCGCCCATCCGCAGGAATGCCTGGACGTCGGTTGGTTCACCAAAGACTCGCTGCCAGCGCCCCTCGCCAGCGTTGATCGTTGGGTCGACCTCGCGTTCGATGCCGTCGAAGGACGTGAGTACACCACGAGCTTCGATGCGCCGCGCCAACCGGTGTGGCGAGGCGGCCACTGAGCCAGGTTCTGCGAGTATCAGCCGACGAGAGCATCGTTCTTGATCTCGCCGATGATCGATTCGAGTAGGGCGCTGATGATGTCCGACTGAGGCCCAGGGGCGAGGCGGGCCACCTGCTCGACTCGAGGCATGTCGGGGAGCTGAGCTGAGCGAGGCCATTCGATCACGTCGCCGTGGAGGTAACGCCGGCCGAGGACTCCTACCCCGAGACCCGCTTCGATCGCGGCCCGCACACCAAGCGAAGACTGCACCGAGATGGCAATCGTGTAGTCGATTCCTGCGTCGTTGAGGAGTGGCTCGCTGAGGGGACGGTAGAAGCAATGCTCGCCAAAGGAGACCAGCGGAACAACGCCTTCATCGAAGGTGGTGGTCCGACCGCTCGCCCACACGAGGTGGTCGTCGCGCAGACTGATGTCGTCTGGTTGGCGCGACTGCTGATCAACCTGGACCAGCGCAATGTCGATGTCGCCAGCGTTGACCATGCCTATGAGTTCGCCGGTCCGATCCACGATGAACTCGATGGCGGCCCGTGGGTGGTCGCGCTGGAACCGGCCGAGAACTGCCGCCATCTGTGTGGCGTCGAGCCCCTCGTTCGAGCCGATGCGGACGGCCCCGCTGAGGTCGGAGCTGCGAAGTCGACTCACCGCCCGATCGTGGAGTTGGACCATCAGGCGTGCATCGTCGATGAGATTGCGCCCCTCGAAACTGGGGCGAATGGTGTGGCCCTCCCGGATCAGCAGCGGCCGCCCGACTTTTGCCTCGAGCCGCTTGATCTTCCAACTGACCGCTGACTGCGAAAGGTTGAGATGTTCGGCCGCTCGCGTCATCCCGCCGTAGTCGAGCACGGCGAGGAAGGTCCGGATCGATTCGATGTCGAGTTGCATGGGCGGAGCATGACATGAAACATGACGAAACGCCATGAAATTAAGAAAAGCATGTCTCTGGCGTCATCGACATGCTGCCTTCAGAGTGGAGACATGACCACAACGATCACACCCAACTCCACCATTGCCTGCGCCGAAGTTTCACCGGGCCTCGGTCCTGTCGCCAGCGGCCGGCATTTCCTGCATGGCTTCGGCCAGCAACTCGTGCGTCAATCCGCTCGCCTCTGGGGAAGCGGCAGTGTGACGCCATCTTCCCAGGTGCTCGATGCAATCGGTGCCCCGAGCTTCCACCGCTAGGGGCTACTGATCCTTGAGGAACTCTTCGAGCTCTTCGATCAGTTCAGCGGTGGACTCTGGCCGCATCGAGGCGTCGTACTGACCCTCGATCTGACGGACGTAGTCCGCTGTTTCGTCATCGTCAGCCACCAGTTCGTTGATCTGGCTGGTGTAGTCCTCCGCTTGACTGGCGAGCGCGGAGGTGACCGTGGGAGTGACGAGGATGTCGCCGACTCGTTCGACCAGCGAGAGCGCCGCCTTCGGTGACGGAGCGTGTGGGACATAGCTGGGAATCGCCGCCCACAGCGACATCGACGCGAGGTCGGCCTCTTGGAGTTCGTGGTGGACGACGCCGACGATACCGGTCGGTCCCTCGTAGCTCGACGGCTCGAGGTCGAGCTGCTCACACAGCGCTTGGTCGTGGCTTGTGCCGTAGACCGTGACAGGCCGCGAGTGGGCGACGTCAGCGATCAGCGCGCCAAGGGTGACGACGAGGCCGACGTTCAACGCCTGCGCCAGCTCGACGATCTGCTGGGAGAAGGTGCGCCACTTCAGCTGCGGCTCGCTGCCGGTGAGAATGATCAGGTCGCGTGCGGCATCGGGGAGTTCGGCGGCCAGAAACTCGTTGGCCGGCCAATCGATGCGGCGCTGGCCGTCGGCGTCGAGCCTGACCATCGGGCGAGTAGCGGAGAAATCGAAGAAGGGCTCCGCCTCGATCGCAGCGAAGGGTTCGGCTTCGAAGCGATCGGCGAGATGGCTCGTCGCGATCGTTGCAGCGTCACCGGCGTCGTTCCAGCCCTCGAACGCGAGGATGAGCATGGGTGACCTGAGGGTGGGGCGATCGTTCATCCAGCGGAGGTGGGACACATTGCGAGGCTATCGGGCCCATCTCTCGCCATACTTGTCGTCGTGCAGGTCTCCGAAGTCACCGAAGTCAGCGATGCGCTCATGGATGCATTCGCCCGCCTTATCCCACAGTTGTCGTCGTCGAACCCGCCTCCGTCGCGTGAAGAGGTGGCTGAGATGGTCGACTCCGAGGCATCGATCCTGTTCGCCGCCGAGCACGACGGCGCGATCGTCGGAGCCTTGACGCTGGTGCTGTTTCGGATTCCCACGGGCGTCAGGGCATGGATCGAAGACGTTGTCGTTGACGGAGAGGCCCGTGGCCTCGGTGTTGGACGGGCGCTCAACGAAGCCGCACTCGAGCGGGCACGCCAGGCCGGGGCCACAACGGTCGATCTCACGTCGCGGCCTAGTCGCGAAGCAGCGAACCGGCTGTATCAGCGCATTGGTTTCGTGCAGCGCTCGACAAACGTCTATCGCTACGACCTCTCAACCGAGTAGCCGGTCCGGTCCGGTCAGTCCAGGAACGCGGCCCGAAGTCGGGCTTGAGTATGAGAGTCGCAGCCCTTTGAGCGAAGCCATTCTGGCACGGCGTGTTCGCCGCCGATCGACGCCAAGGCGCCGGTCACCCACCGCGAGTTGGTGCCCGCCATGCGTTCCGCCTTCGCTGGTGGCATCTCCGCCATCTCGGGGTAGCGACTCAGCATGTCCGCCATCGCTCGCTGCGTTGTGGCGGCATCCTGGTGGTAATGCGACAGCGCATCGTCGAGGCTGACGCCGAGCAGCAGGTGGAGGGAAAGGACAAAGAGTCCCGTTCGGTCCTTACCTGACGTGCAATGGACGATGGCAGGCAGGTTGGCTGGGTCGGCGAGGATGCGAAGTCCGCGGGCGATCTCGCTGCCGTTGTGTTCGAGTATCTCCCGATACATCGGGGCCATGGGGTCGGGGTGGTCTCGCATACGCGCGGCCTGCCGTGGGTCGTCGCCGGTCGGTGGGCGAACAGCGGAAGGGAGATGCTCCCAGCGAACGGGCACTTCGTCGGCGGGGAAGTGGCCGTGGCGGTCGACCTCGGCCGAAGAGCGAAGGTCGATGACGGTGCGTAGGTCAAGCGAGCGGATGGCTTCGATGCCGCTGGCGGTGAGTGCATCGAGGGACGCTGAGCGCAGGAGTCGCCCGGTGCGGACTCGAGCCCCTCCGGTGGTTCGATGACCTCCGATGTCGCGGACATTGAACGTGCCGCCGATGAGGTATGTCTGCTGTTCGGCGTTTCGCCCACCACCGAACTCGCCCGACTGGGGTCCCTTCATCGCAACAACGCTACCGCTTCGGGGTCTTCCGCAGGGTCGTGAGCAGTGCAGCGAGAGCATGGAGGGACTGCTCGCGTCGCATGGCCCACGCCCCTGGCGGCAGCATGGCGACCGAGCGGCGGACCTGTTCCCATTCCTCGGCGGTTTCAGGGCGGTCACCGGACGGTCCGCTCAGCAGTGCTTCGCTCGTCGAGGCGTGTTGTGTTGGAGTGTGAGGGGTGCTGTCGTCGGTGTGGGCCATCCGGCGACACTATCGAACAAGTGTTCGATCGCGCTGTCCCGTTTCGGATCGCGTCTATTCCTCGATGACGGCGGGGGCCGCTTGAACCCGTCGGATCTCTCCGCCGGCCAGAACGAGATAGAGCTCGCCGTCCGGGCCGGTCCCGATCGAAACCAGTTCGTCCCTGGGGGCTTCGAACGACAGCGGGCGCAAGACGGTTTCGTTGCCAACAGCGAGTCCAAAGACCTCGCCGGTGCAGTAGTCGCCGAAGACGTAGACGCCATCGAGCGATGGGAGGAGGGCTCCCCGATAGACGTGGCCGCCCGTCACCGAACAGCGGCCGTTTGCGTGGCTGTAGGCGAAGACGGGATAGGTCGTGGAGGCTGGGGGCGTGCCTCCATCGAACCGCTCGAACGCTTCGAGTTGGTTCCAGCCGAGGTTTGCGCCTTTGCCGAAGTCTTGACTTGCAGCGAGACGGTTGACCTCTTCGAACTGGTTCTGGCCGACGTCGGCGATCCACATGTCGTCGGTCCCGGCATCGAAGGAAAAGCGCCAGGGATTGCGCACGCCGTAGAGGAAAATCTCGGGGGCTCCTCCTCCGTCGACGAACGGATTGCCATCGGGGATGAGGTACGGGCTCGTCTCGGTGGCGATTGGGTCGATTCGTAGGATCGACCCAAGGAGCGTGTCGGTGTTCTGGCCGTTGCCATCGGGGTCACCGCTCCCGCCGCCGTCCCCGACGCCGATGTAGAGGAATCCGTCGGCTCCGATGGCCAGGCTGCCGCCATTGTGATTGTTCGCTGGCTGCGGGATGCGCACGAGTTCGCGCTGCGAACCAGCGTTCGCTCGGCTGCTTCTGGCGATGTCGAACTCGGCAACGACCAACGCTCCCTCGAGGTCGGTATAGCTGACGAACAGAACGCGGCCGTCGAGCGAGAACTCGATGTCGAGCAGGCCCTGCTCGCCGGCCAGCGAGACGAGTTCGGAGATGTCGAGTACGACGCTGGTGTCGGCGGAGATGCGTTCGATGCCGTCCTTGTTGAACGTTCGTTGAATCCTTCGGACGATGCCGTTTCGCTGGGCGATCCAGAGGTCGGCGCTACCAGAGCGGGACTTCAGCGAGACTGGTTCGTCGTATTGGGCGATGACCACCGTCTCGAGACTGAGCTCGGACCAGGTCGGATCATCGAGGTCGTCGGTGGGCTCGTCGTCGATGAGCACCGGTCCGCTGACCTGTTCCTGGTCGCGGTCACTGTTGTCGGCCTCGACTCCGGATCCGTTCTCTGTTGGTTCTTCGGTCTCGGTTGCATCGATGGCGGCCTGACGCTCTTCGAAGGAGGGGATGCCGCACGCGCTTGTCAGCATTGCTGTCGCTGCCGCGCCCATCAGCCATCGTCGCCATGTAGATGTTGCTTGGTTCACTGCAGCCTGTTTCTCATCGTCGCCCTTGTCGAGTGTTCGTTGCCGGCGGCTCATCGCGAGAGTTCGCGAACGAGCCCCTCCTGCACGACTGACACCACCAACTGTCCATTCTGGTAGATCTGACCGCGGGCCAGGCCGCGGGCCCCAGCAGCAGTTGGCGTGTCCTGCGCGTAGAGGAACCACTCGTCGGCCCTGAACGGCCGGTGGAACCACATTGCGTGGTCGAGACTGGCCATCATCACGGTGCCGTCCATGAATGTCAGACCGTGCGGCCGGATCACGTTGTCCAGCAGCGTCATGTCTGAGGCATACGTGAGGACACACTGGTGGACAACAATGTCATCGGGCAGCGCACCGTCGGCTCGCATCCAAATGAAGTGCTCGAGATCGCCGTCGCTGCTTGGAACGACTCGAGTGTCGATCGGGCGAGGCCTCGTGTACCACTCACCCAGCTGATCCTTGTGCTCGAGGTTCCGTTCCTGGAAGGTTGGCAGGCTGTCAGGCGCGGGGAGGTCGCTCGGCGCTGCGTTCTGGTGTTCGAGCCCGTGCTCTGAGACGTGGAACGACGCAGAGAGATGAAAAATCGCCTGGCCGTGCTGGATGGCTACGACGCGCCGAGTGGTGAACGAGCGGCCATCGCGGATGCGCTCGACCTCGTACACGATGGGGATCGTGGGGTCGCCCGGTCGGAGAAAATAGGCGTGCAATGAGTGAACGAGGCCGGTCTCGACCGTTCGTGTGGCAGCAACGAGCGCTTGACCTGCGACCTGGCCACCGAAGACCCTCTGTCGCTTCTCGTCAGGGCTCTGCCCGCGGAACAGGTTCTGCTCGATTGGTTCGAGATCGAGAAGAACGAGGAGGTCATCGACCGGGGCGTGCGCCATGACGTCCCATTGTGGTCACAGAAACACTGAATGCGGCCGATGTGAACGCCGATTGCAGAAGAATGCTCAGGTAGCCTCTCGCCGTGCCCATGCCTGCCACCGATCTTGGTTCCGCGAAGGGAGCGACCGCCACTCGCTACCTCATGGTCTCTGCCTTCAACTTCGTCGGCCATCAGACGTTCTTGTTCCTTGCGAACAGCGTGTGGGGATGGTCCGGCGGCATTGCGAACATGTTCGCCGCGATCGTGATGTCGGTGCCCGCCTACTTGCTGAGCCGAGCCTGGGTCTGGGAGGTCGAGGGTGGCCACGACATGCGTCGCCACGTCCTGCCGTTCTGGGCGATCATGCTCGCTGGCCTCGTCGTTTCCTCGCTCTTCGCTGCCGCGGCTGATCGCAGCTTCGGTGCGGGCATCGCCGTGAACATCGCGAGCCTCATTGGCTACTTCATCGTGTGGGTGGCCAAGTTCTTCCTGCTCGACCGGTTGTTCAGCAGCCCATTCGTCGAGGTCGAGGTCGATTCATGACACCGACAATGCCGGCCGATGCCAAGGCTTTTGCCGAAGCGGCCCGGGGCTTCATGCCCCCTGACGAGGGTGTGGCCCTTTGGCAGTCGGCGCTCGACGCACCGGCTGGCCCCGTGCTCGAAGTCGGTTCGTACTGCGGAAAGTCGGCCTGCTACCTAGGCGCTGCGATTAAACAGCGCGGCGACTCCACGCTGTTCTGTGTCGACCACCACCGTGGTTCGGAAGAGAATCAGGTGGGCTGGGAACACCACGAGCCCGACCTGGTCGACCCTGCGGTTGGAAAGATGGACACGCTGCCGATCTTCCGTCGCACGGTGCATGATGCTGGGCTGGAAGACGTGGTGGTCGCCGTTGTTGGTGATGGGCCACGAATTGCCCGTTCATGGGCGATGCCGCTGGCGCTGCTGTTCATCGACGGCGGCCACGGCGAGGAGCCTGCTCGCCTCGACTTCGAATTGTGGACCCCGCACGTTTCCCTGGGCGGACTGCTCGTGATCCACGACGTCTTCCCCGACCCGGCCGATGGTGGTCGCCCGCCGTACGAGCAGATCTATCTGCCGGCACTGGCCTCCGGCAACTTCGACGAGATCGATGCCACCGGCTCGCTCCGAGTCCTCCGGCGCACGAGTCTCTCCCCCAAAATCGAGTCGTGAGCGCAAGCAAGCGATTCCAGCAATGCTCGAGGAGCGAGCGCCGACGTGTTCGCCCTAATGTGCCGAGGATGGCTACTGCAGAGATCAATGGCGTCCCGATCCGCTACGAAGATTCTGGAGGCGATGGTCCAGCCATCATCTTCAGCCACGGATTCATGATGGATCACACGATGTTCGACGCTCAGGTCGAACGCTTCGGGTCTGACTTCCGGTGTATTGCCTGGGACGAGCGGGGATTTGGCGAGACGCCTGCTCCGGACCACTTCAGCTACTGGGATTCGGCCGACGATGCTGCAGCGCTCCTCGACCACCTCGGCATCGAGCAGGCTGTGTGGGCTGGTATGTCGCAGGGCGGCTTCTTGTCGCTCCGCGGTGCTCTCGCTCACCCGGACAAGGTCAGGGCGATTGTGCTGATCGATTCGGATGCAGCCGTTGACCCGCCCGAGGTGATCGAGGGATATCACGGGATGATCGCCGTCGCCGATGGCGACGACGACGAGGCCTTTGAGATGGTGCTGCAGACCGTTGCAGGGATGATCCTCGGGACCGAGGAACTTGCTGCGGAGTGGATCCCGAAGTGGCGGGCCCGTCGCGGGTTGCATCAGCTGCTGATCCCCGGCACGACCCTGCTCAGCCGCGACGACGTGTCGGATCGAGTGGGCGAGATCACGTGCCCGGCGCTCGTGATCCACGGCACCGCTGACGTGGCGATTCCGATCGATCACGCGGCTGTCGTTGTCGAGGCGCTGCCTGATTGCCGTGGCTTCGTGAAGGTTGACGGTGCGGCTCATGCTCCGAACATGAGCCATCCCGACATCGTCAACGACGCGTTGGCCACCTTCCTCGCCGAGATTTGATCATCACTCGGCGAACGCCCGAGGCGCCCTACGCCGAAGCGTTCACGTTGGTTCGAGTTGAGAGCGCAGCGAGCAACTCGGGGAACGCCCGAGGCGCCCTACGCCGAAGCGTTCACGTTGGCTTCGGCCAAGGCGTTGATGGTTGCGGCCCGCTCATCGGGGTCTGGTGTGGGGATCACGGCGGTGAAGTCTGTTGCCCCGGACGCAGCGATGGTGGCCACGCCTTCTTTCACCTGCTCGGCGGTGCCGATGAGTGAGATGTCGGCCGGGCCTTCGACGCCTTCGATGTCGAGCATGGCGCGGTATGACGGGAGCTGGCCGTAGATCGTGAGCGTCTTGGCCACAGCGGCTCTGGCCGTCTCGGCGTCATCGGTGACCCAGACGGGAAGGCTGCAGACCACCGACGGCGTCGGGCGGTCAGCGGAGGCAGCGGCCTCGTTGATCTTGGGCACGATCTGCTGCTCGAGTGTCTTTGGACCGACGCACCACAGGATCGTGCCGTCGGTGCGTTTGCCTGCGATCTTCAGCATCTGGTCGCCGAGAGCGGCGAGCATCACGGCTGGTGCCTCGGTCGTCGGCCTGGCGAACTCGCCGAAGAAGCTCCACACCTCGCCGGTGACGTCAGCGCTTCCCTCTTCGAGGAGGGGTTGGAGAATGTCGAGGTAGTCGAGCATGTGGCGAATGGGCTTCTCCCACGTCATGCGCCAGTTGCCCTCAACTGACATCTGGTGGCCGAGGCCAATGCCCAGCACGGTGCGGCCGTTGGTCGCCGCTTGCGTGGTGAGCGCCTGGGCGGCGAGCGCTTGTGGGTGGCGGGGCCACGTTGGGATGACGGCTGTGCCGAGCGTGATCGTCGAGGTGTCGGCCCCGGCGACTGCGAGCGCCGTCAGCGCATCGACCAAGCCCGTCTGGGCCAGCCAGTAGGAGTCGAAGCCCTTGGCTTCCATGGCGGCGATGTCGCCTGAGATGGTGGGGAGGTCGGGACGAGCGAGGAGGCCGGAGCCATTGATTCCGATGCGCATGCCCGGACCCTATGCCAAGCGAGCTCGCTGAGTGCAATGTCCGCCGTTGCAAACCGGGGGCCCCAGCCATCGAAAGTGAGGGCCTCAAACCCGGGGTTTGGGACGTGTCAGTGGGAGGTGAAGAGGGCGGAGGTGGGGTTGGAGCCGTCGAGGGCGTCGGCCAGCAGGATCACAGCCGCTGCGGTGTAGGCGCTGCGCTCGTTGTCAGGGAAGTGGACCAACTCCGGGAAGACCTTGCCAGTGAAGTAGCTGCCATCACGGTCTCGAAGCGCTTGGACCCAGGAGAGCATGGTCAGGGCGGTGGATCGATCGTCGACGGCGAGATGGGCAATGGCGCACTCGCAGGTCTCCGCTGCGGTGACCCACGGGCGATCGGACACGCACCGCACGCCCTTGCCGGGCATCACGAAGGTGTCCCAGCCCTTGGCCAGCATCTTGCGGGCGTCGTCTCCAACGACGGCGCCGGTGAGCACGGGATAGTACCAGTCCATCGCCCAACGAGCCTTGGGTTCGAACGCATTTGGATGGTTGGCGATGACGCTCACCAGCCGGTCGCGCCCGTCAACCCAGTGAGGTCGAAGCTTGCCCAGTTCGTCGGCGATCCAGCTGGCACAGCGGAGGCTGTGGCAGATCGACGAAGAGCCAGTGAGAAGCGCATAGGTCCATGGCTTGCCCTCGGGATGCCTGGCCCAGATGATCTCGCCTCGCTTGGTCTGCAGGTCGAGCACGAACTCGATGGCAGGCTCGACGACATCCCAGTAGTCCTCGAGGAACTCGCGATCGCCAGTTGCGAGCCAGTGGTGCCACACGCCAGCGGCGATGTAGGCGATGCAGTTGGAATCGAGCTTGGAGTCCTCGATGCCATCGGCGGTGTAGTAGTTGTGCCAGCTACCGTCGGGGCGCTGGATGTCGGCCAGCCACTGGTACGCGAGCTCGGCCTCATGAGTGAACCCGCACGTGCTCAACGCCATGGCGGTCTCGACGTGGTTCCACGGGTCGGCGTGACCGCCGGGGTACCACTCGATCATCCCGTTCGGGAGCTGCAGGTGAACGATGCTCTCGCCAGAGAGCCGAACGTCGGACGCGGTGAGCAGCCCCTCGACGACGGGGATGGTCATGTCCTTCGATGAGGCAGTGCTCGATGAGGCTGCGGTCATCAGGCGTTGGCCAACGCCGAGGCATCGGACTCACCGCGGACATCGACCGCAGCGGGGCGGTCGGCGTACATCACGACAGACTTGCCCAAGACAGGATTGAGGATGCGTTCGGTGGTGCGAGTGAGCGCTGGTGCTTTGACGATGTCCCACGTCAACAACTTCAGGTACTGCTTGACGAGGAAGTTGTCTTCGTTGTCGAGGCCGACAGCGCACTTCAGCCACCAGTAAGGACTGTGGAGGGCATGGGCCCGGTGAGCGTCGCCCGGCGTGAAACCGACCGACTCGAGCTTCATGCGCAGTTCG
>RCMY010001965.1_pt1 | contig 18904 bp, 18 predicted proteins | sample 2041341 | NCBI WGS metagenome assembly RCMY01 (sample SAMN09708234, study PRJNA481090) | Marine sediment metagenome, whole genome shotgun sequencing project. | reverse complement strand
CGCTTTCAATATCAGAAAGATGCCAATCTGCTGATCGTCGGAGACGGAAAAGCCCTGACATTGATCGACTATGAAGTGAATCAGGTCCAACGCTGGCCGATCAGCAACAGCCCGCTCTCCGCGTTGCTCAATCCCGAACGGGACCTGTCCAAATATGGCAAGATCGTTCCGACTCGCAATCCCAACGTGTTGAGCGTTGAAGTCAACGACCCCAAACGTCCGGAATATGGCGTAATCACAATGGTATTCAGCAAAAAGCCGGGCGCGCCAGGCGGGTTGGCTCTCGATGGCTGGGTCTCGCTTGATTCGAAAAATAATCGCACGTCGATCCGCCTTTCCAATCAGAAATTCGGTGTTCCGGTATCCAATAGCAGCTTCAACTGGACCGATCCGCGGGTAAAAAGTCGCGGCAAGCGATGAAACGAGACGAACTACCGATCAGCAGAATATGATATTTTTTCTGTTCATATTCACGACAGAAAGACAGGACTATAACCGAACACAGGATGAGAAGAGGCAGTCAGGTCTTCCCCCTGTTACCTGACGAAATATGCCTCAACCCATTCTTTTGCGTGACGAACGCGAGTTTGCCCCCACCTCCTTAATGCCCCCGGAGGTGGGGGTTTTACATTTTCTACCGATAGAAATACTGCCCAACCCGATCGCCTTTGGGCTTGGGTTTCTTCGCGAGCGTGGCTAGTAGACTCGGCATGAGTGATACCCTGAAAATTGTAAGCTGGAATATTAACAGCATCCGCGCACGTCTCGACATCGTCGAGCGCTTCCTCACCGAGGAAGCACCCGATGTTCTGTGCCTGCAGGAAACCAAAGTGCGCAATGAACAATTCCCCGAGGGGATGTTCCGGCGCCTCGGCTATAATCATCAGATACTCAACGGCCAGCAGATGCACCATGGCGTTGCGATCATCAGCCGTGTGCCGCTGCACAAGGATGAACGGTACGACTGGCAGGATAATGGCGAAGCTCGCCATGTCGGCGCGGTGCTGGAAAATGGTGTAAGAATCGAGAATGTCTATATTCCCGCAGGCGGCGAAGTCGCCGACAGAACCATCAATCCCAAATTTGGCCAGAAGCTCGATTTCTTCGGGCGGATGACCGACTGGTCGACTAATCTCAAAGAACCGACGATCCTGATGGGTGACTTCAACGTCGCACCACTGGCCTCCGATGTCTGGAATCACAAGGCCCTGCTCAAGGTCGTCAGCCACACCCAGATCGAGATCGACCATCTTTACGCGATGCGCGACGCCCATGGCTGGGTCGATGTCGGCCGCAAGCTAATCCCGGATCCCGAGCGGCTGTTCACCTGGTGGAGCTATCGCGCCAAGGACTGGCGCGCATCGGACAAGGGCCGGCGGCTCGACCATGTCTGGGTCAGTCCGGAACTGGGGGACAAGGCGATCAGCCATTCGGTCCTCGAAGACGCCCGCAGCTGGGGCAAGCCATCGGATCATGCGCCATTGATCACGGAATTCGAATTTTGAACACAGCGCCTCTCGCTGAGGCCGACAAGGCTGCCGCCCGCAGGGCGGCCCGCGCGATAGATGCGCTCCGACGGGGCTGGCCGATCGGCGTGGAAGCGGAAGGCGAACGCCTGAACCTGCTGCCGGTGGAGACCGCTGATCTTGAGGCTGCCCTGCCCTCCTCCGGGACGATATCGCTGATCATCTCGGCCAGCCGCGCGGCGACGCTGAAACTGCTCAACCAGTTTGCCGCCGCCGACCCGAACCTGCCGATCCAGATCAGCCTGCCCGCGCCGGTAACGGCGGCAGAGATTATCGCGATTGTCGATCCGGTGCTCGACATGCGATATCCGATGAAAGGCCCGTTTCGTAGCGAGACGCTGACCAATGCGCCTGCCGCCACCGCAGCGATGGAATTGGCCCGCCACGGTGGCCTGCTCCCCGCCTTTGTGATTGTCGATGGCGCTGAAGATATCACTCAGGCGGAAGATGTTATAGCATTTGCCGACGCCGATGCGCTGATCATCAGCGCCCATGCAAAACTTCCCGTTGCCGCCAATAGCGAAGCGCATATCTATGGCTTCCGCAGCGATGCTGACTCCACCGACCATATCGCATTGGTTGTCGGCAAGCGTGACAGCAGCACGCCCATTGTTCGCCTGCACAGCGAGTGCCTCACGGGCGACGTCCTCGGCAGCCTGAAATGCGACTGCGGCCCGCAGCTCCACGCAGCGCTCGACCAGATGGGTGAAGCGACCTGGGGGATTCTCCTATATCTAAGACAAGAAGGCCGCGGGATCGGCCTGATCAACAAGCTGCGCGCTTATGCATTGCAGGATCAGGGCTTTGACACCGTCGACGCAAACCAGCGGCTGGGCTTTGCCATCGATGCGCGGGATTTTTCGATTGCCGCACGCATGCTGGATCTGCTCAACGTGCCCAAAGTCAAATTGCTGACCAACAATCCGGAGAAAGTGGAAGGGTTGGAGGCATGTGGCGTGACCGTGGAAGAGCGCCTGCCGGTAAAGATCGCCGCCAATCCCCACAATGAATTTTACCTCGATACCAAGCGCGACCGGACCGGGCATAAGCTTTAACGCTCGCCGCCAGTCGGCCCGAGCAACAGAAAAGAAATCCCCATGACACAGCTCACGCACGTCCATCTGATGACTCTGACCCTGTCGGTCGACTTCGCTGGCATGCTGATGATCGGCAAGACGCCGGCCGGATTGCGCCGTATCGCGCCTGTGACCGGCGGCCGCTTCTCTGGCGAGCGACTGAACGGCAAAGTCCTGCCCGGCGCCGACTGGGTAATCAACCGGCCCGATGGCGTGATGGAAATCGATGTGCGCTTGCCGCTGCAGACGGACGACGGAGCGATGATTTATCTCAGCTATCAGGGCCGGTTTCTCGCCGAGCCGGAAACCATGGTGCGATTTGCAAAGGGTGCGGTGCTGAAGCCGGAAGAATATTCGCTGGCAGTGACGGCAAAGTTCGAATCCGGCGCAGAGCAATATCTCTGGCTGAACAATGTTGTCGCAGCCGGAACCGGCGAACAGACCGCGGATGGTCCGATCTATTCCTTCTTCGAGATCGGTTGAGCAACCTGACCGGACGGCGCGCAAACTCAAGAACGGAGGGCATTTTTTGACTTTGCTGCTGTTTGCGTACTAAAAAACTCCTGTTTCCGGCTGCCAAAGACCTGGCGACAAACGGGAGGGGGAAGAAAATCATGTTACGCATCTTGAAAATCTTGCTTGTTTTGAGCGTCGCCACCTGGGCTGCTTTGGGCGTCTTTGGCAATATTCTCGACTGGAACGGCACGACGGGCGCCGTGGCTGCTACGACTTCCATGTCGACATTTGACGGAGGGGCTGACGACTGGCGAGCCACATCCAGTCCCGCGATAGTTCTGGCCGGTGCCTTGGCCATCATCTTGCTTAAATCTGTCAGCGCGATTTTGTGCCTGACCGGAGCGTGGCAGATGTGGACCGCGCGTACAGCTGACACCGTCGCCTTTTCAAAGGCCAAGACATATGCGCTCGCCGGTTGCGGGGTCGCGATTTTCATGCTGTTTACCGGCTGGATCGTCATCGCCGAAACATGGTTCGAACTGTGGCGATCCGAGGTCCTACGCGAAGCGGCGCTCGACGCTGCCTTCCGCTATTGCGGGATGATCGGATTGATCGCGCTGTTTGTCGGGATGCACGACGAATAGGGCGGCCATTTTCAACGGACACCAAACGGAAGCAATCTTGTCGGATGCCAGAACGACGGTCTATCGTCCATCAACACACAGACCGATGCCCGTTGCTGCCGTCCGTTCGCGCGCAAGGCGGCCGGCAATTTCAACGACAGAAACCGGAAGCGTCTCCGATTGCTCCAGATTGTCATCGTCAGCAAGCGCCTGATGATAAGCCAGTGCAAAATTTTCCGGCGGTTGCGCCAGCAAGCAAGAAAGTGACGGCGCCCCGAAACTGTGCACAATCTCGGCCGTCATTTGCTGACCGGTGAAATAGGACAGTTCGCCAAAGCTGCCGTCAAACGCCAGTCCGTAAATTTCCGGAAAACGTTCTTTGACACGCGCCGGATCATCGCCGATCGCCTCCATCAATATCCCCAGCAACTGGAAATTATATTCCAGATGCCGAAAGCTGCGCTTGGCCACGTCACGGGAATATTTGGCGTAGCGGCCATCTCCCTTGATGTCCCGCATGTCACCGACGAAGGATGCGCTGCCTTCGATTGCCAGCCGGTGGAACATATAGTCCCAGGCCTGAACATCGGTAGATACTTCCTCCTTCGTCGCCATCGGTTTGGAAGCGAACCCGTTCTGGATGGCGTGGTAGGTTTCGTGGGTGATCAGCTGGGCTATCGCTTCATATTCCCCTTCAATGTCCGGTGCGAGACAAGGCAGGTCGATGAAGAACAGTCCGCGATTGGAGAAGCCCCCGCAGGAGAAGCTGGCGGCGGCAATTATCGCTTTGCCTTCAAACTCCAAGTCGGCGGGCACATAAGGCAACAGATTCTCGTGAACCCGCTTGATCAGATCATCGCGATTGACCGTGAGATAGTCGATCGACTTCTCCATCAACGGCCGCTTCTCGACCAGCGACTTGAAACGGAAGGGGTCCGGGTCCGGCGTCTCGCATTTCGAAAGGGCGCGCAGTCCGACGAGGTAATTTTCCATTGAGAAGCGGGCGCCGAACTCCTGATGATGCTCTATCTGACTCTGGACTATAGGCGATTGCGTAAACTCTGAATCGACAATCTCTGTGCCGGAACAGGCGACCTCGAGCAGCCGTTGTGCCGCCGAAATATCGATATCAACATGGATTGCTTGTGCCGAAGCGGGTGCTGCAACAAACAGCGCTGCCAACGTAAGCCATAATTTCCACATGGAGTTTTATCCCCGACCAATGGTTCTGCCTGACCGGCAGATGTTATGAGATGTGAGTATTGCTGTATTACACCAGCAAGTCAATATTGCGACCTGCAGGCGGGCGGGGCCGGAGATCAGTAGCGGGCGGACGTTGGTGTGCCCGGACCTAATAGTCGAGACATTCGGCGCTGGTATAACAAAAAAACCGGCAACATCCGCTTTGGGGATATTGCCGGTTTTTCACGGATTAAAATCGAGCAAGAAACCTAGAACGGAACGTCGTCGTCGAGATCGTTGTCAAAAGCGCCGCCGCCCTGGCCGCCGCCGGAACCGCCTGAGCCGCCGCCGGTCTGGCCCCAGCTGTCGTTGCCACCACCGCCGGAAGGTGCGCCGCCGCTTTGGCCGCCACCCCAACCGTCGTTGGAGCCGCCGCCCTGACCGCCGCCGCCTGGCTTGCTGTCGAGCATTTCCATTTTCGCGTCAAAGCCCTGCAACACGACGTCGGTCGAATAGCGGTCGTTGCCGGACTGGTCTTGCCATTTGCGGGTCTGGAGCTTGCCTTCGAGATAGACTTTGCTGCCTTTGCGGAGATATTTTTCGGCAACGCCGGCAAGGCCTTCGTTATAGATCGAGATATTGTGCCACTCGGTCTTTTCCTTGCGTTCGCCGGTCGATTTGTCTTTCCAGCTTTCCGATGTCGCGACGCTGAAATTGCAGACTTTTCCGCCATTTGCGAAAGTACGCACTTCCGGATCCTTGCCCAGATTGCCTACGATGATAACTTTGTTGATGCCGCCGGCCATTTCAAATTCCCCAAATAATATAACGTGATTATCGATTCTTGAGGACTCTATAGACCGAGGGCGACGGCACTCCAATATGTAATACCGGCCGCGACGTAAGCGAGCGCAAAAAGATAAGCGAGCATGAAGATCGGCCATTTCCAACCGTTGGTTTCGCGCTTGGTCACAGCGATCGTCGAGATACATTGCGGTGCAAAGACGAACCAGGCGAGAAAGGCCAAAGCAGTCGGCAGCGACCAGCGGCTCTGCAGCCGCTCGGTCAGCGACTTGGCTTCCGCTTCTTCGTCCGGCGCATCGATCGCGTAAGTAGTGGCCAGCGCTGCTACCGCGACTTCTCGTGCGGCCATCGCCGGGATCAGGGCCAGCGCGATATCGCGATTGAAACCGATCGGTTCGACGACAGGGGCAATGACATTGGCGATCCGTCCGGCGACGCTATAGTCGACTTGGCTCATCAAGCTGTCTTCGGGAACCTTCGGGAATGTGAGCAACAGCCAGAGAACCACGGTGGCGGCGAAGATGATCGTACCGGCGCGGCGCAGGAAGATCCACGCGCGCTGCCACAGACCGATCAGCACGTCTTTCATTCTGGGCAGCTGATATTTCGGCATTTCCATCAGGAAGCCGCTATTCGGCCCCTTGGTCACTGTCGAACGCAGCACCAGCGCAACAACCATCGCGCCAACAATGCCAAAGACATAAAGCCCGAACAGCACCAGCCCTTGCAGACCGATGCCAAGCCCGACGTTGGTTGGCGGAATGAACGCGCCGATGATGATCGCATAGACCGGAAGCCGCGCCGAACAGGTCATCAACGGTGCCACCAATATGGTGGTCAGCCGGTCCCCGGGATCGGAAATGCTGCGCGTCGCCATGATGCCGGGAATGGCGCAGGCGAAGGAAGACAATAAGGGAATGAAGCTGCGTCCGGACAGGCCGACACTGGCCATCATCCGGTCCATGATGAAGGCCGCGCGGGTCATATAGCCGCTCGCTTCGAGCAACAGAATGAACAGGAACAGGATCAGAATCTGCGGCAGGAACACCACCACCGAACCGACACCGCCAATGGCGCCCTCGATGATGAAGTCGCGCACGAAGCCCGGCGCCATATTGGATTCAACGGCAGCAGCCACCCATTCGCTAGCGCTTTCGATCCAGCCGATCGGCGCCTCCGACCAGGCAAAGACCGCCTGGAACATGATGAACAGCACAGCAAACAGGATCAAAGGTCCGGCGAAAGGATGGAGGAAGACACTGTCCGCCCGCTCTGACCAGCGCCGGCCAGCGGTTTCGGCAATGATGACCTGATTGGCGATCAGCTTGGCCTGTTTGCGCAAGCCATGATCGCGCGTCTTGCTAACCACCGGTTCGGTTACGCTGGTTTTTTGCTTGAGGCGATTTTCCAGTGCCGCTGACAATTCTTCCAGCCCGCGCCGGCGCACCGCCACAGTCGGAACCACCGGAACCCCCAAAGCTTCGGACAGTTTTGCCGGATCGAGAGTCAAGCCGTCGCGTTCCGCGAGATCCATCATGTTGAGCGCGACAACAACCGGCTGGCCGAGGGCGATCACTTCGAGCGCAAAGCGCAAATGGTTGTCTAGATTGGCGGCATCGAGCACGATTACAATCGCGTCAGGTTTGCGTTCGCCCTGTTGCAGCCCGGTGATGACGTTGCGGGTGACTTCTTCGTCAGGGCTGGTCGGGTCGAGACTATAGCTGCCTGGCAAGTCGACCAGTTCGGCTGGTCGGCCATCGGCAAAGGTAAAATGACCGGATTTGCGCTCGACGGTCACACCGGGATAGTTTGCAATCTTCTGCCGCGCGCCGGTTAAGGCGTTGAACAGGGCACTTTTGCCCGAATTGGGGTTACCCGCAAGGGCAATGAGAGGAGCGGACTGGGTCATCGATCAGGCGGGGATCGATACCGGTGTTAACTGCACGGATATCGCCTGCGCATGGGATTTGCGGACAGCTATCATCATCCGCCCGACTTTCAGCGCAATCGGATCGTTCAAACCAAACATACCCTTATAGAGTTTCTCGACCGCGATACCTTCGTCAATGCCGAGCGCCCGCAAGCGACGGCCCTCGCTTTCGGAAATGGCGGCCCAGTCGATTGCCACTATTTCAGCGCTTTGCTTCAGTGACAGCTGGTCCAGGGTTGTGGCTATTGGCATATATCGCAACTCGATCCTACTAGTTGCGACTGATTATCATTATTGATTAGTCTTGGCGAGTCTTTTTGTGGAATTTTACGCGCCGCGATAGCGTAACCGGCCGACAAAGCGTGCCATGCTGAAACCGTCACCGCCACGGCCTGTGACTTTGGCTTTGACCTTTTCGAACTGCATGACATTTTCGATCCGGCGATCCAGAAACGCGCGGGTTTCGGAATAGCCTTCGCTTTCGTCATCCAGGAAGACACTGATCGTGCTGCCGTAAACCCCGGACAATAGAGTCCGCTTGGTATAATGGTTATAGTCGGTCGCGGTGTCACCAGCGAGCCGCCACATCTTGTCGGCTGCCCGCCAACCCATTTTTGCGGCTTTTCGCAAATGAGGCGGAGCCGCCAATATCGCCAAAGCGCGGCGCAAGCCCTCGCGATCTGCCTCCAACGCTTCCAGCCTGGCTTCGACCAGCGCCTTGATTCGTTGCCGTATTTTCATCGCGCCAAGTTCATCGGCGCTATATTTCGCCGCCATCTGCGCATCAACCGCCTGAAACCAGGCGTCGATCATATCGACCGGGCCTTCATTAAACGCGAGTCTTGCAAGGTCAGGATCGACTCCGACCAGCTCCGCTGCCGCCAGCACCGCTTTCTCGTTCCAGCCGTCAAACGCCGCCTGTGCGGCTAGTCCAGCCGCGAGAACGGCACGCACTTCATCCAGAGTCGGATCTTCGGGAAGCGATACGGGCATGTGGGTTCCTTTGAAATCAGAGCTTTCGATATAGACAGAAATTGCTTGGGTTCAAACCATTGCATTTGAACCATGCGCATCTTAATTGTCTGATTAACAATTCATGCCTCTTGCTTCAGGGAATTCCATCTTGACCACTTTATTCGATCCCATCACAGTCGGCGCCATCGAGGCCCCCAACCGCATGTTCATGGCGCCGCTGACCCGCTGCCGCTCGACCGCCGACTTTGTCCCCACCTCGATCATGGGCGAATATTATACCCAGCGCGCCGGCGCAGGCGTGATCATTTCGGAAGCCACCGGAATCAGCCAGCAAGGTCTCGGCACACCATTTGCTCCCGGCATCTGGACTGACGAACAGACTGAAGCGTGGAAGCCGGTGATCGACAGCGTCCATAAAGCGGGCGGCAAGATCATCTGCCAATTGTGGCACATGGGCCGGATCGTCCATCCCGATTTTCTCGGTGGCGAAAAACCCGTCTCCGCTTCGGCGACGACCGCACCGGGCAGCGTCCGGACCTATGTCGGCAAGAAAGATTATGCCGAAGCACGGCCGCTGGAAGTTTCGGAAATTCCCGCTCTTCTCGATGATTATCAACATGCTGCGGAAAATGCCAAAAAAGCGGGCTTCGACGGGGTGCAGCTGCACGCCGCCAATGGCTATCTGATCGACCAGTTCATCCGTTCCGGCACCAATTTGCGGACCGATGAATATGGCGGACCAATCGAAAACCGTATTCGCCTGCTCGGCGAAGTGACCCAGCGACTGGTCGATGTCTGGGGCAGCGACCGGGTTGCCGTGCGCTTGTCCCCCAATGGCGATTCACAGGGTGCGGATGATGCAACACCGGTGGAAACCTTTACCGCTGCGGCAAAATTGCTCGACCAGATCGGCATCGCTTTCCTCGAATTGCGCGAACCACCAGCCCACGGCACCTATGGCAATACCGACATCCCGCCGGTCAGCCCCGACATCCGTCCGGTGTTCAAAGGTCCGCTCGTGCTCAACAGCGACTATTTCTATGACAATGCGACTGCGGCTTTGGCTGACGGCAAGGCCGATGCAATCAGTTTCGGACGGACGTTCATGACCAATCCCGATCTGCCCGAACGGTTCCGCGCGGGCGCAGAACTCAACCCGATCGACTTTACCCCGAGCTGGTATAGCCAGGGGCCAGAGGGCTATATCGATTATCCGACGATGGAAGAGAAAGAGACAGCGTCTGCCTGAACGACTGAGCCTCGACTAGAAGCTGCTTTGCAGTCGGCGGAACATATCCTGGACCGCCGACTCGGCTTCCATTTCCCGCTGCAGCCGCGCCGAGAGGCGTTGCAGGCGCTGGAACAATTCTTCGCTGGCCATGATGATCTGGCGGGCTTCCTGCGGAAAGCGATCGACCATCGGATGGTCGGTCGCCGGGGCATAGCCAAGCGCGCGGTCATGGTTCCAGACCTCGCCTTCGGACAATTCGCCACTGTGCAAGGCCTTCTGGTTTAGCAGCCAAGCGATGCAGTGCATCAATCTCGTGGTCACTTTCAGCGATTCACAAGAAAAGGACACGGCAAGATTAACGTCGTTTTCGGAATCTTCGTTGAATCGACCCGATTCAAAATAAGACCGTGCCTCGTCCGCCAGCACCATCGCTTCGGTATAAAGCGCGTCCAGTAATTTCAGCGTCAATAGTGATTCACGATCTGCCATATTTGCTTCGTAGCAAAAAATTACCGAAGTTGGACAGGTTAAATCGGGCCCCAGACGATCCGGAAGGAGCTTGTTCCAAACTGATACGCAGATGTTTCGGGGGTTAACTGGTGGACAGTCGTGGTTAACGATTCACCATCCCGCACTATAGCGTTGCATCAGGCTAAAATGTCGGGAATGAGTTGATTCTCGAGCAGGATGATGCGGTCGCGCAACTGCAATTTTCTTTTCTTTAACCGCGCCGCCCGGAGCTGATCCGGGTTACCGGCTTCGATCAGCGCAATAATGGCCTCGTCGAGATCACGATGTTCAATTTTCAGCAGTTCAAGCCGCGTCTGCAACTCTTCATCGCTCATACCCATTATGGTTCAATCTCACCCCTTGCGCCGATGCAACAATTTTGCAATCTTACTTCTATTGATGGTTCATGTCGAAACCAAGACAATTAAACCGTCTAGCCCGATCGCCAACGGATTTTGGCGACTGCAGCAGGAAAGGAAGCTTTCGTCCTCTTTCAATTTCAAAATCAACAGTTTTGAGGAGATCTTAATGGATAAGAATCACACGTCAGCATTGCGCAACAAGCATGAAGCACTGGACCGCAAGATCAATGATGAAGAAACCCGACCACTTCCCGACACGATTCGAATCCATAGTCTCAAGAAAGAGAAGCTTCGACTGAAAGAAGAGCTGCTCGATTCAGCCTAATCGACGACATCGCGCGAACTAAACCGGTAGGCCAAATCTGTTCTGGCCAATAGACCGTTTTCGATATCGCACTTACTGGGCCTTTCTGCTAGGCGAACGTCATGCCCGCAACTGATCCAGCCAGTACCAAGACCGCCCGCAGCATCCTGACCGGGTTGCGGGCGATCATGGCATCGCGCGGAAACGCCCAGATCAAGTTGAACAAGGTTGTCGATACGATCGCCGACGCGGTGAGCAGCGAAGTCTGTTCCATCTACTTGCGCCGCGAAGGCGTGTTGGAGCTATTTGCCACTCGCGGACTCAACGCAGAAGCGGTTCACGTGACCAAACTCGCAATGGGCGAAGGCCTCACAGGATATATTGCCAAAAACGTCGAGACGCTGAATCTCGACGAGGCAGCCAGCCATCCTGATTTCCAGTATCGGCCGGAAACCGGCGAAGAAAAATTCCACAGTTTTGCCGGCGTGCCGATCATCCGCAATCAACAGGCTATCGGCGTTTTATGTGCCCAGCATGTTGAACCGCGGCGTTATTCCGAAGTCGAAATCGAGGCATTTCAAACCGCCGCGATGGTGTTGTCGGAACTGATCACCAGCGCCGAATTTGTTGACGACAATATTGCTGAGGAATCAGCCGCGCTCGACAATGGCGCCAATCGCCTCAGCGGCTTGCAACTGGTCAAGGGCAAGGCTAGCGGTCACGCCGTATTTCACCAACCGCGGGTAAAAATCGAACATACGGTGGCGGAAGACACCGAGGCGGAACGGCATCGGGTCTATTCTGCGTTTGACAAGATGCGCGCTCAGATCGACCAGATGACCAGTCAGGCAGAATTCGGTGTCGGCGGAGAGCATGAGGAAGTGCTCGAGACCTACAAGATGTTTGCTTATGATGAAGGCTGGAGCCGGCGCATCAACGAAGCCATCGACAGCGGACTGACCGCTGAAGCGGCGATCGAAAGAGTGCAGCAGCACACCCGGATGCGGATGCGGCAGATTGACGATCCGTTGCTGGCGGAGCGTATGCATGATCTGGAAGATCTCGCCAACCGTCTGCTGCGCACCGTGTCTGGCCAAATGGGCACAGCAGCCAAAATGGGTTTGCGGCAGGACACGATCCTGATTGCCCGCAATCTGGGTCCCGCGGAACTGCTCGAATATGACCGGCGCAGATTGAAAGGCGTGGTCCTCGAAGAAGGCTCGCTCACCGCCCATGTCACCATCATTGCCCGCGCGATGGGCATCCCGATCCTCGGACAGGTCAAGAATATCCGGCAAGTGGTCAGGGAAGACGATCATCTGCTGCTCAATGTCGATGATAACGTCGTATTTGTGCGGCCTGGCCCCTCGGTCGAGGAAGCGTTTGAAGCACAGCTGGAACTTAGCCAGAAAAAGCGCGCTGCTTATTCCGAACTGCGCGACAAGGAAGCCATCACCAAAGACGGCGTGCGGATCACCGTCAATATCAACGCCGGACTGCGCGACGATCTGGCGTTGCTCAATCTCACCGGCGCCGATGGTATCGGACTGTTCCGGACCGAATTTCAGTTTCTCGTCGCCGCGACCATGCCCGGCCGCGCCGCACAGACCCGTTTCTACCGCGATGTGCTGGACGCCGCCGGCGAAAAGCCGGTGATATTCCGCACCGTCGATATCGGCGGTGACAAGCCTTTGCCCTATTTCCAGGCCAGCGAGTCCAAGGAGGATAATCCGGCCATGGGTTGGCGGGCGATCCGTATCGGGCTCGAACGCGATGCCCTGATGAAAGTACAGGCCCGGGCCTTGATCGAAGCGGCCGCAGGACGGAAGCTGAACGTCATGTTCCCGATGGTCGCGGAACCTTGGGAATTTGATGAAGCCAAAGCGGTCTTTGAAGCCCAGCGCGACTATCTGCGTAGCCAGAAGAAGATGCTGCCGTCGCAAATCCGCTATGGCGCCATGCTCGAGGTTCCGGCTTTGGCCGAATGTCTGGATTTGATGGCAGACCGGCTCGACTTTCTGTCGATCGGCACCAATGATCTGACCCAGTTTCTATTCGCTGCCGACCGGAGTAATCCTAGACTGGCCGAACGGTTTGACTGGATGAGTCCGGCAATCCTCAGATTCATCCACCGCGTGTCGGGCGATGCCGAACGGTTCGGCATATCGCTTAGCGTGTGTGGAGAAATGGGCGGACGTCCTCTTGATGCTCTGGCGCTATTGGGCCTGGGCATTCGCTCTTTGTCGATCACGCCGGCCTCGGTTGGTCCGATCAAGGCGATGGTGCGTTCTCTGGATCTCGGTCAGGCCAAGCAGGAGATCGAAACCATTTTGAAGGAAGCCCCGGCGGAACCGAGAATACGTCTGGAACAATGGGCAAATCGGCACAAGGTGGACTTGGACTGATCGCTATTCAGACGATTAGCCGTCAAACCTCCCACCAAATGGTCGAAAATCGTAAAATGCGATACATCGACCATGATAGTCATTGACTTTTGCCGTCCAAACTGGCTTTTTTCTAGGAATATCCGGGGGCGTGCGAAAAGGGTCGCAAGATGATCCGGCCAAGGGAGTATTGAGTGGCCGAAGAAGCAAAAGACGACGAGAATGTCGAACCACATCTGCAAAGCACAGGCGCATTATTGCGTCAGGCGCGCGAGCAGAAAGATATGACTCTGGAAGAGATCGCGAAGAAAACCCGCATTCCGCAGCGCCATCTCGCGTCGCTCGAAAGCGGTGACTTTGGTGCTCTTCCCGGAAGAACCTACACGATCGGATTTGCCAAATCTTTCGCACGATCAGTCGGGCTGAGCGATGCTTCCATTGGTAGCCAGTTGCGCGAAGAGATGGAAGATCAGGGTCACGGGGCCTATCAGCCCGAAATGAGCGGATATGCGCCGGCCAATCCCTCCAGCATTCCACCACGCTATCTGGCATGGACCGCTGCCGGGATCGGAATATTCGTTCTGGTTGGCTATCTGGTTTGGCGTACCCTGATCCTCAATCCGGGCGAAATAACCCAGGTTGCCGATAACGACACTGCGGCAGAAGCAGGACCGGATACTAGTGCTCAGCAGACCATCGACGACAGCGGCACCACGCCGTCCAGCGAAGGAACCGTTGTCCTGACCGCAACCGAGACGGTGTGGATGAAAGTTTACGACGCCGAGGGCAAACGTCTGTTCGAAAACCAGATGGCGGCCGGTGAGACTTTCACGGTTCCCGCCGATGCCGACAATCCGCAGATCCTTACCGGACGTCCTGACGCATTGACCGTCACCATCGACGGCCAGGTGGTCCCGCAACTGGGAACCGCCGAGCGTACCATCAAGGATGTCGGGGTCAGTGCAGCAGCATTGCTTGCTCGGGGAGAAGCCAGTAATCCGGCAGAAGACTTGCCAACGGATTAAGGTTGCTATTGAGGCTTGAATGAACCGAATATAGGGCGTCGGACGATCGATTTCGGGCGACTTCACGATATAATATTCTTTACTTTTCAGCATGGTATATGGTTAATATACAGTATATTCAGCGGAGGCTTCGATGAAGACATTCGGTATTACATTCCTGCTCGCCAGCTTGGCCATCAGCGCGCCGGCATCAGCACAGAACGCAAATACGGACAAGCGCGTGGATCGGCTCGAGCAAGAGATGCGCGCGGTTCAGCGCAAGGTTTTCCAGGGCGGCTCGACCCGCTATTTCGAACCCGAGATCACTGCTGAGAACGGCCCGGCATCACCCAAAACGGTGAACACGACTTCGGCCGTCACCGACCTGATCGCACGGGTCGATGCGCTGGAATCCAGTCTAGCCAACCTCACCGGTCAGGTTGAGGAAAACGGATTTCGACTGAAGAAAATCGAAGATAAGCTGGCCGCGGCGGAAACGCAGACAGTCAAGGCCAGTAGCCCGACCACATCAACGCCAACCGCCGCCGGATCGAAACCCAAAGCAGCACCAGAGGCTGCGCCCGATCCCGAGCGGGTCGTTGGCGTCGCGGCGATTATCATGCCGGATACCGGGGATGTTGCAGAAGATTCATATATTTATGGCTACCGTTTGTGGGAAGCCAAATTCTATCCCGAAGCCCAGACCCAGCTGAAGAAAATGGCAGAGGATCATTCTGCCCATCGCCGCGCCAGCTTCGCCCAGAACCTGCTCGGCCGAGCCTATCTCGACGATGGCAAGCCAGCGCTGGCATCGGTGGCCCTGTACGAAAATTATCAGAAGAGACCACGCGGCGAACGCGCACCGGATAGTCTCTATTTTCTGAGCACAGCCCTCGTGCAACTGAAAAAGAAGGCCGACGCCTGCCGGGTTCTCGCCGAATTGCAGGATGTCTATCCCGAGGTTGCGAGTGGCCGTCTCGCCGGTCAGATAGCATCGGGCAAGACTGCCGCCAGCTGCAAGTAGCTGATGGGCAGTGGAACCGCCTCGCTCGACAAAGATTTTGTCGATGCACTTCACCGGCTGGTTCCCGAGTTCAAAACCAGTGACCAGAGATTGGGTCTGGCGGTTTCCGGCGGTCCCGATAGTCTAGCCTTGCTGCTGCTGGCGGCTCAGGCCTGTCCGGGCAGGGTTGCCGCAGCGACCGTCGATCACGGCTTGCGCCCTGCCTCGAGCACAGAAGCAGAATTTGTCGCTTCAATCTGCGGCGAGCGCGGTATCCCCCATGCGATCCTTCGCCCGGTTGTTCCGATCCGCGGCAGCATCCAGAGCGCAGCACGACGCGCGCGCTACGGGCTGCTGCACGACTGGATGAAGGAACAGCATATCGACTGGCTGGCGACCGCCCATCATGCCGATGACCAGCTGGAAACCATGATCATGCGGATATTGCGCGGCAGCGGTATCGACGGAATGTCGGGTATCAGGGAGAAGCGGAGCAATATTATCCGGCCTCTGCTCCATTTTCAAAAATCGGCATTGGAAGCTTACGTCACCGACCACGGCATCGACGCGGTCAACGACCCCTCCAATCGCGACCAGGGTTTTGACCGGGTTCGAGTGCGCTATGCGTTGAAGGATCTCGAGGGCTTTGATACCAGCCTCGCCAGCCAGAGCGCGAGCGCGTTGGGCGCGGCTCGCGAAGCCATTGAATGGCATGTAGAACAACTTGCAGCGGAACATGTTGAAGGCACGGATAACGGCTGTTCTCTGGGAAAGACCAGCTTTCCGCACGAAATCCAGCGGCGTCTGCTGCTCAAATGCCTGCATATTTGCGAGCCCTCGCTATCCCCTCGCGGTCAGCAGATTGACCAGACGATAGCCGCTCTCGAACGCGGCGAAACCGTCACCCTGGGCGATATCCTGTGCCGGGGCGGAGAGCAGTGGACGTTCCAGGCGGCTCCCAAGCGCCGGACCAACTGAATCGTCTGACTCCTGCTTGTCCCGCAGCGGGTCAATCACTGTGATCGGGAAAAACATTGCCGTTCATATTGTCATCCGCAGCAAAAGGACTATCTTTAGAGGATTGAGAAAGCTGCGGCTTGATGCCCATCATCCGCGGCCAAAACGATTACAGGACAAGATGCGCAATGAATGACGAACAGGATCCCAAAGAAAACCCGTGGATGAAGAGCATGTTCATCTGGGCTGGCGTCATCGTTGCGCTGCTGCTCATGGTATCGATGTTTGGTGCCGGTGCCTCAAGTGACGCAGGATCAGCAATCAGCTATTCCTCGTTCCGCAACAAGGTTGAAGAAGGCAGCGTCAAAAGCGTCGCCATCGCGCCTGACAAGATTACCGGTGAACTCACCAATGGCGACATATTCTCGACCACTCCGGTTGGCAGCGACCCCACGCTGGTAAACCTGCTGGATGACAAAGGCGTCGAATATAGCGGCAAGGCTCAGGAACAGGCGAGCATCTGGCAGATCATTCTGGTTCAGTCCCTGCCCTTCCTGCTGATCATCGGCATTGCCTTTTTCGTGCTGCGGCAGATGCAAAAAGGCAGCGGCTCCGGAGCGATGGGCTTTGGCAAGTCCAAGGCAAAGTTGCTCACCGAAAAGCAAGGCAAGGTTACCTTTCAGGATGTCGCCGGGATTGATGAAGCCCGCGAAGAGCTGGAAGAGATTGTCGAATTTTTGAAAAACCCCGGCCGCTTTGCCAAGCTTGGCGGACAAATACCGAAGGGCGCGCTGCTCGTCGGTTCGCCAGGTACCGGTAAGACCCTGTTGGCTCGCGCGATTGCCGGCGAAGCAGGCGTGCCGTTTTTCTCCATCTCCGGCTCTGATTTTGTCGAAATGTTTGTCGGTGTCGGTGCAAGCCGCGTCCGCGACATGTTCGAACAAGCGAAGAAAAATGCCCCGTGCATCGTTTTCATCGACGAAATCGATGCCGTCGGCCGCCATCGTGGTGCCGGTCTCGGCAATGGCAATGACGAACGCGAACAGACCTTGAACCAGCTACTGGTCGAAATGGACGGATTTGAAGCGAATGAAGGCATTATCATCATCGCTGCAACCAACCGCCCAGACGTGCTTGATCCCGCCCTCCTGCGTCCCGGTCGTTTCGACCGGCAGGTGGTCGTACCCCGTCCCGATATCGAAGGCCGCGAGAAGATCCTTGCTGTCCATATGAAGAAAGTACCGCTGGCTCCCGACGTCGACCCGCGCACTATTGCTCGGGGAACACCCGGCTTCTCCGGTGCCGATCTGGCGAACCTGGTCAACGAGGCTGCCTTGATGGCTGCACGCCGTGGCAAACGGATGGTTGCGATGAGCGAATTCGAGGATGCCAAAGACAAGGTCATGATGGGCACCGAACGCAAGTCGATGGTGATGACCGAAGACGAGAAGAAGATGACTGCCTATCACGAAGCCGGCCACGCGCTTGTTTCGGTACACGAGCCAGCTTCCGATCCGATTCACAAGGCGACAATCATCCCTCGTGGCCGCGCGCTTGGCATGGTCATGCGCCTTCCGGAACGCGATAATTACAGCTACCACCGTGACAAGATGCACGCCAATCTGGCTGTGTCGATGGGTGGACGCGTCGCCGAGGAAATCATCTTCGGCTATGACAAAGTCTCATCCGGCGCATCCGGCGATATCCAATATGCGACTAAACTCGCCCGCGACATGGTCACCCAGTGGGGCATGTCGGACTTGATGGGACCGTTGCAATATGAAGAGGAGCAGGGTGAAACCTTCCTCGGCTATTCGCAGTCCCAGCGCGTCCATATGTCGGACGAAACCGCGAAGAAGATTGATCTGGAAATCCGCAAGCTGATCGACGACAGCTATGACCGTGCGAAGCATGTGCTGACCACGAACGAGAAACAGCTCCATGCCCTCGCCAATGCGTTGCTCGAATATGAGACGCTGTCAGGCGAAGACATTGATGAGCTGGTCGAGACCGGAAAGCTGGCACGTCCGAATGGGGATGTTGTCAAACCAGCTGCTATACCTTCGGCTGGCGCGAGCATCCCGAAAGCGGGACGGAAAAAGAAGGGCCCGTTTGGCGATCCCAAACCGCAAGGCGCTTAACCCCCGCCTGCCAATGATAGAATAAGAAAAGGCCGCTCGGAATATTTCCGGCGGCCTTTTCTTTTGTCTCGAATAGTCTTGCGCGGTAACGCAGTTCGCTTAACGGCGACCATAGTCTCCGGAAACACCGGCGCTGCGTGGTGGTGCAGCAGCGGTCAGACGAAGCGCTTCAGCCGACTGGCTGATCGAACCGATTTCATCCGGCGTATCATCATCGTCGATGAGAACCTTCTGCAACGATTGAATCAGGCTTTCTTCCAGATCCTTCGGCTTGACGGTTTCTTCTGCGATTTCGCGCAGCGCCACAACCGGGTTTTTATCACGATCGCGGTCAACAGTCAGCTCTTCGCCGCCTGAAATCTCACGTGCGCGCTGGGCAGCGAACAACACCAGATCAAACCGGTTTGTTACTTTATCGACGCAATCTTCAACGGTA
>RCMY010001961.1_pt1 | contig 18909 bp, 18 predicted proteins | sample 2041341 | NCBI WGS metagenome assembly RCMY01 (sample SAMN09708234, study PRJNA481090) | Marine sediment metagenome, whole genome shotgun sequencing project. | reverse complement strand
GTCGCTGGCGTTGGGCACACCAAGTCGGTGGCTCTCGACCAATTCGGTCAGTCCGGGCACGACATCGCGAGCGTCGTGGAACATTGCCTGGCTCGATCGCAACGCCATGTCTGCGAGCAACAGCGGCTGATGGGACCCGAGTGACGCCATACCCTGCGCGAGTGCCATCGCCATCGTGCTCGTACCCAACCCGCCCGCACCGGTGACCGCGACGATGCGCCCTTGGCTCGTCGCTGAAGGATCGGTGATGGTCGTGTGGTCGGCTGCCGAGACCGTTCGCCCAATCGGCTGAGCGACCTCCTCGAGCAAAGCTCGAAGATCACTCGCTTCGAACCGTTCGGGAATGACCGCACGCGCGCCGAGTTCGTTCCAGTCACGGTCGACCAGTCCATGGTCGACGATGATCGGGCTGCACCCGACGGCGTTCGCGAGATCGAGAACGTCTCGGTCGAGCCCCGATGAAGATGCATCGGCCAAGAGAGCCGAGAAGGGACGACCCGACTCGAGCCTCGACATCACTTCCGTCGTCGAAATGCACTTGATGAATTCGACGGGAAGGGTCGCGTCGTTCGCCCACCGTCCGACGCGTCTGAACCATTCTCGGCGAACTGGTGCTACCCCGAGCACCACGAATCGTTCGTTGGTAGCCATCAGATTCTGCGTTCGAGCACCGAGGTCATTGGCTCGTCGTCTCGGCGAGCTGCACCGACCCGGCGCCGGTGACTCCGATGATCGAGATTTCACCGGTTTGGGACGCGTTCACGATGGTGCTGGCAACCTGTCCATCTGCCAGTCCGAGGCGAAGCACGGTATCGGTCGTCGAGAAGTCGGATTGACCGTCGGTGTACGACAAGACGACGACTCGGTCGGCGATCAGACGGGTCACCGAGACGCCATCGCTGTCGAAGGTGGCCAGAATCGAGACCAGTTCACCGGAGGCCAGTGTGGCTGGCGCCCGTTCGGGTTCGATCGCGATCGACACCTCGGCGAGACCCGACGGGACCGAACCTGATTCGGTCTCGGCCACATTCGAACGCTGCACGAACTCGAGTCGTCCGACGGGACCGAGGAGCACGGACCCGATCACCTCTTCGGTGGTGGGTATGACCCAGTCGGCGCTTTCATCGAGCCGCAGGCGAATCTGCGCGACATGTGCGGCTTCGATGACCGTTCCGGGCGCGAGATCCTGCCGAGCGACCACAACGTTTTGGAACGTCGCATCGTCGCCGAGTCGGCTGGCGAGCAGCACGCCGAGAACCGCCAACGTGATGAGCAAACCACCGAGAACGGCGCGTCCTGACGGCAGTTTTCGTTTTGAGCGAAGCAGCGGCTGTTGCGGATCGGTCATCGAATGCCTCCAATCAACGGGGGTCCAAGTGGGCGAAAGGTGGAACGCCGAGAACAGCTCAAAGGGGCCGAAATGGTGTTATGTTTCTTCTCATGGCGCACGCAGACGGAGATTGGTTGTCCACCAAAGAAGCAGCGTCTGCCCTTGGCCTGACGCCGCGCACGCTGTATCGGCTCATCGACGAGGGGCAACTCCCGGCGTATCGATTTGGGCGAGTCATCCGGCTCAAACAGTCCGAGATCGACCAGTTCGTGGGAACGAGTCGAATCGAACCGGGTTCGCTCGAGCATCTGTACCCCGAGCCGTCCGCGACTGAAGAACCTTCCGACGTCTGACGTTCGTCCACTCATCGGTCGATCACCGCCTCGTCAATTGCCCGAAGCGGAATGGTCAGAGCGTCGGCCCCGCCATCGAGACGAAGGACGAGTTGATCGAGTCCGACACGTTCGACGACACCCATCACCTTGTTCCCGCTCGTCAAGGTGATCGCCAATCGGTCGTTGTTCTGGGCGAGTTCGTCGAGGAGTTCTCCCCACGAGGGGCCCGAGGGTTGCTCATCGACTGTGCGGTCGTGGCCGGAACCGCTCTCGCGAAGCGCCTCGATTGCCGACCCACGGACCAGCGTTCGTGTTGCTCCCGCTGACTGCACAACCACGACATCGACCCCGAGGGCAACGATCGTGCCGCGTATGTTGCTCCCCGATCTGGTGAGAATGGCCGTTGCGGCCTGCGTCTCGACGAGTTCGGCGAGGGTGCCCGCAAAGTTGGCCGACAACGAAGCTGCGAGTGAACGATCGGACCGTTGAAGGCGTGACCGTGTCGCTTCGGCGCGTCGAGCGTCGTCGGTAAGCAGCCCGAGTTCTTCATCGAATGTGTTTGGTTGATGGGCCACAGCCGCGGGATGCCTTCCTCATGTTGTGAGTCCCCGCTTCGATGCTTCTACGGGCTTTGGGAGCTCACAATGGGTCCGTCGGCCCTAAGACGAGTCGGACGCTGCAGAACAATGGCCACTGGTACGCTTGATGTTTGCTGTCAAACCACCGATCGAGCTCACACGTTGCCTGAACAAACTGTCACGATTCACGTCACCGGAAATCACTTGATGACCGGCTTGCTCGGCGAGCGAGACGAGTACCTGCGCATCGTTGAAGATCGCTTCCCCGACACCGCACTTCATGTCCGGGGCAATCAGGTCACGATCAGCGGACAGGGCGCAGAAGAGGCTGGCAAGGTCGTCGAAGAGTTGGTTCTGATGCTCGAATCGGGGCAGGCACTCGACGGACGCACCGTGACCCGCGCCGTCGATCTCGTGGCCGCGAACGAACGACCATCCGAAGTGTTCAACTCGACCATTCTGCAGACGGGTTCGGGCAAGACGATCCGGCCGAAGTCCGCAGGACAGCAGCGGTATCTCGAGGCGATTGCTCGGAACGTGATCACCTTCGGCATCGGTCCTGCCGGAACTGGAAAGAGTTGGCTGGCTGTCGCTATGGGACTGCAGGCGCTCCAGGCGGGCACCGTCGAGCGCATCATCTTGACCCGGCCAGCGGTCGAGGCCGGCGAACGGCTCGGGTTCCTCCCGGGAGATCTCATGCAGAAGGTCGATCCGTACCTTCGGCCGTTGTACGACGCCTTGTACGACATGACCGATTCTGAAGGAGTGCAGCGTCTGCTCGAGAAGGGCACTGTTGAGGTCGCGCCGCTCGCCTTCATGCGAGGGCGCACGCTCAACAGCAGCTTCATCATTTTGGACGAAGCACAGAACACCAGCCCGGAGCAAATGAAGATGTTCTTGACGCGCATCGGGTTCGGCTCGCGAGTCGTCGTGACCGGCGATGTCAGTCAGGTTGATGTCCAGGGTGGTCGAAGTGGTCTGCTCGGGCTCGAGCCCATCCTCAAAGGAATCGAAGGGCTCGAGTTCGTGCGCCTCAGCAGCCGAGACGTGGTGCGACACTCGATCGTTCAGGCGATCGTCGACGCATACGAGACAGCGGACGATGCAGGGAGCTCTCGTTGAGCGAACTCGTGGTCGTGACGATCGACGACCAGGCCGCGCCTTCTGTCGACACCTCTCGGTGGAGCTCCCTGGCCGAAGCGGTGCTACGCGACGAGGGCGTCGAGGGTCCGTGTGAACTGAATATCACTTTCGTCGACATCGACGAGATGACCGCACTCAACGTCGAGCACATGGAGGGCAGCGGGCCGACCGACGTCTTGTCGTTCCCCCTCGATGACGACAAGCGCGACGTGTTCGATGGTCAGCCACGACTGCTCGGCGACATCATGATCTGTCCCGAGGTCGTGCAGAACCAGGCACCCTTCGACGCAGAAGGCGAGGTGGCCCTCATGGTCGTCCACGGAATATTGCACATCTTGGGGATGGACCATCAAGACGCCGACGATGCGATCGAGATGAAAGCGGCCGAACAACGCCACCTCAGCCGTTGGCGCAGCGGAGATGACGACGAGGTTGCGTCGTGAGCGACCTGGTCGCAGGGTTTGTGGGGCTCGGGCTCGTTGTGCTGCTCGTCGGACTGTCTGCAGCAGAATCCGCGCTGAACGGCATCAGTGCGTCTCGAGCCGAAGCGTTGGACGAAGCGGGTGTGCCCGGCGCGGATCGGCTGGTTCTGGGTCTGACCGATCGTCGTCGACTTCTGGCACCGATTCTCGTGCTCTCGCTGGGAGCGCAGCTCTCGCTCGGTGCGATCGTCGCCGTGGTCATCGAGCGCCGTTGGGGCGGAGCGTGGGTTGCGGTGGGAATCGTCCTGCTGCTCCTCGCAATGTTCGTCTTTGCGGAGTCGGTCCCGAAATCATGGGCACTGCGAAACATCGATCGCGTCGCCCCGGCTGCGGCGTCCGCGAGCCGTGGTTTCATGGCGATCCTCCCACTGCGCTGGCTGATCGAAGCATTGGGTTGGGTGGGTTCGCAGGTGCTTCGCCGGACGTCGCTCAGCTCGGGCGCCGTGACGTCTGAAGAGGAGATCATGGCGATCACCGATGCGGCGGTCGCGGCGGAGGTTCTCGATGTCGACGAGGGCGAGATCATTCAGTCGATCGTCGACTTCGGCGACACCATCGTTCGCGAGGTGATGGTTCCTCGCCCCGACGTGTTGGCGGCATCGGCCGACACAACGGTCGATGAGGCAATCGTGCTGATGGTCGAACGCGGGGTCTCACGTATGCCGATCTTCGGAGACGACATCGACGACATTCGCGGCATCGTGCACATCAAGGATCTCTTCGCAAGGATGCAACGGGGACGTGGCAGTCATTTCGTCTCGATCGCCCAGCGCAAACCGATGTTCGTTCCCGAAACCAAACGCGCTGCAGACCTACTTCGTGAGCTAAAAGGAGTCCGAAGCAGCATGGTCGTCGTGATCGATGAGTATGGGGGTATGGCAGGAATCGTCACGATGGAAGATCTCATCGAGGAGTTCCTCGGGGAGATCATCGATGAGTTCGACGCGGATGAAGAACCGCTGCTCGAGCCGCTTCTCGGCGGCGAATGGCGGATTCACGGCCGAATACCGATCGATGCGTTCAACAGCCTGACCGAAGCCGAGTTGCCCGACGACGATTGGGACACCGTCGGCGGTCTGATCTTCGATGCCCTCGGGCACGTTCCCGAGATCGGGGAGCAGATTGTTCACTCGGGGTTGTTGCTCGAGGTCGAAGCGATCGAGGGACGGCGAATCACACGCGTTCGTGTGGCACCGATAGCTGACGTCGACGAAGACGATCCATCGAAAGAGCTGGCGCACAATGAGTGAATCGCCAATGGAGTTCAACGGCTTTCATTCTGGCTTCGTCACCCTTGTCGGACGCCCCAACGTCGGCAAGTCGACGTTGCTGAACAACATTCTCGGCGAGAAGGTTTCAATCGTCTCGGACAAACCGCAGACGACGCGTAGCCAGGTGCGCGGGGTGCTGCACCGCAAAGATTGCCAGCTCGTTTTTGTCGACACACCCGGCATTCACAAACCGCGCGGACCGCTCGGCAAACGCTTGAACAATTCGGCAGAGTCGACGATCGGCGATGTCGATGCCGTCTGTATGTTGGTGGACGCGACACAACCGATCGGTCCTGGCGACCGGTGGGTGGCCGAGCGGTGTCCGAAGGACACGATCCTCGTGGTCAACAAGACCGACATCGCCAAACCCGAAGAGATCCTCAGCCAGCTTCACGAAGCTGCGGAGTTCGAATACGAGGCGTACTTTCCCGTCTCGGCACACACGGGGGAGGGTGTCGACCTTCTCGTCGACCACCTGGCGGCTCGGATGCCCGAGGGGCCGCCGTATTACCCCGAGGACATGACGAGCGACGCCGCCGACGCATTCTGGGTGGCCGAGCTCGTTCGCGAACAGTTGTTGGCAATCCTGCGAGACGAAATGCCGCACTCGATTGCCACTCGTGTCACGGAGATGGAATGGCCGCACGTGCGCTGTGAGATCCTCGTCGAACGGGATTCTCAAAAGGGAATTGTGATCGGAAAGAAGGGCGCGGTCATCAAACAAGTAGGCATCGGTGCTCGGGCTCAATTGCGAGAAGGCACGTACCTCGAGCTGAACGTGAAGGTCGCGAAGAACTGGCAGACGGAGAAGTCGATCCTCGACGGCCTCGGGTACTGACCAATCGAGCCACATGTTGCTTCAGGGCGCGGCGACCTCTGCCGATAGGCCCATGTGGAACGGGAACTGACAGTCGACGTCAAGCAGGTCACACGCCGTTTCGGCGACATCGTTGCATTGCGCGACCTTGACCTTTCGATACCCAAAGGTGCGATAACCGTGTTGCTCGGCCCGAACGGGGCCGGCAAGACCACGGCGATCCGCATGATCACCGGTGCCTTGGCTCCCGACGAAGGAACGGCGCGCGTCTTCGGCCTCGACCCTGCCAGCGACGAGGGCGAAGAAGTTCGCCGTCGATGTGGTGTCGTCTCGGCCAAACCCTCGTTGTATGACCGGTTGAACGGCTGGGACAACCTGCGTTATGCCGCCGAGCTGTATGGACTTGGACGGGGTTCGACCGCCGATGCCACGATCCGTGAGGCAGCATCGATGTTCGCCATCGAGGAATCGCTCGGACTGCAGGTTGCCGGGTACTCGACGGGTATGAAGACTCGCCTTGCGCTGGCTCGCTCGATCTTGCACAAGCCGGATCTGTTGTTACTCGACGAGCCGACGTCAGGCCTCGATCCCGAGTCTGCGCTCGCCGTGCTCGAACTGATCCGAAACATGACGAGCGATGGGCAGACCGTGTTGATGTGCACACACCTCTTGCTCGAAGCGGAGGGTCTCGCCGACGAGATCGTGGTCATGCAGGCCGGAACCAGCCTGATGGCGGGCAACCCAGCCGAACTTTCACGGCATTACTGGCCGACCCAGCAGCTGCGGGTCTCCTCGACCATTCCCGAGGCGCTCGACGTTCTCGCGAACCACGAATCGATCCTCGCCTACGCCCGCAGTGGAGACACCGCGGTGCTCGAGGTATCGGACCTTTCAGACATCCCGGGCATCGTCGCCCATCTCGCTGACCACAACGTGCCGATCCAAAGTGTGGTCCCGTTCATGCCGTCGCTCGAAGAGTTGTACTTCGCGATTCGTCGTGATCACGGCTCGGTCGAAGGTGAGATGGCACCTCCTGGCGGCTCGTCGGGCCGACCTGTTCGCCACGAGATTGCGAGCGCCGCATGAACCCGATCGTCGCGCCCCAGCAGCCGACCACCCCACGAAACCCCGGAGAGATCGCATGAACTGGTCACGAACCCTCACTGTCACACGAACCGATCTCAAGCAGCTGATGCAGGCTCGCGACTTCTGGGGTCCGATGGTGATTCTCGGCGCGCTCTTCTTTGTCGTCCTTCCGACGATCTTGCTCACGCTGATCACCCAGATCGGCTCGGTCCGTATGGTGTCGGAGATCTCCGAGACGCTCGATGTGTTGCCGATCGAGACGCAAGAGCAGTTGCAGGGAACGTCGCCCGAGGGCAGAACCGGGTATGCACTTGCGGTGTTCTTGTTCGCTCCGGTCGCCGTGGTCGTGCCACTGACGATCTCGACCGCCGTTGGCGCAGCGACGATCGTCGGCGAACGCGAGAAGGGCACCGGCGAGTTCTTGGCCAACTCTCCCGCCGGAGTCAAAGAGATCTACATCGGCAAACTTCTGGCGAGCCTGATTCCGGGATACGTGACGACCGCGGTCGGCTTTGGGTTGTATTCGATCGTCGTGAACCTCACCGTCGGGCCCGAAGTGGGCGGCTGGTTTTTCCCAACCGCGCAGTGGTGGGTGATGATCGTGTGGGTGCTGCCACCGTTCTTGGCGATCTGCCTGAGTCTCGTGCTGCGCCTGTCGGCCAAGGTGCAATCGACGGCGGCCGCGCAGCAGGCATCCGGCCTGATCAGCCTTCCGCTCATCATGATTGCGTACGGGCAGGCAACCGGCGTGTTGCTCGGCGCTGGATGGGTGCCGCTGGCGCTCGGTGGTGTGGCGTGGACGATCGCACTCTTCAGTTTGAGCCGGGGTGTCAAGTCGGTGACACGTTCTCGGCTACTCGGCGTCGCCGGAAACTCCTGATTCTCCGCTGTCGCGAATGGACTTGAGAAAGTCTGTCGTTTCGTCGCGCGACTTTGTTCGCCGTAGTGGCGGAAGTGCCTTGATGAGGTCCCACCGATAACTCTTCGAATTGGAGAGTCGACTGTCGAGCACGGCGACCACGCCATGATCGTCGGCGGATCTGATGAGTCGGCCGGCGCCCTGCGCAAGCAACATCGCCGCTCGCGGAAGGTCGATCTCACGAAACGCCGCACTGCCGATGAGGTCGCGGCGCGCGCCGAGGAGGGGATCGTCGGGTCGCGGGAACGGCAGCCGGTCGATGATCACGCAGCTGAGTGCCCGGCCCGGAACGTCGATGCCTTGCCAAAAGCTCATCGTGGCGAAGAGCACCGACTCTTCGTCGTCCATGAAGGTGTCCATCAAGACCTGTTTGGGCGAATCGCCCTGCGCGAGCAACGTGTACGGGATGCGATCGAGCAAGTGTTCCTTGGCCAGGTTCATTGCCCGCCAGGAGGTGAAGAGGACAAGCGTGCGACCTCCGGCGGCCATGATCAACGACTCGATCTCGGCGTGGAGCGCGTCGCGGTACTCGTCGGATCTGGGATCGGGCATGTGCGCTGCGCAGTAGAGCAGACCCGCTGATTCGAAGTCGAAAGGGCTGCCGACATCGATCTGTGTGTGTGGGAATTCATCGAGGCCGATTCGTGCGGGGAGGTTGGCCGGAATGGTGGCGCTGGTCAACACGGCCGTTCGTGTCGACCACAAGTTTTCGGCGAGGACCTTCGAGACGTCGATCGACGCGACCTTCAGCGCAGGGAACCGTTGCCCTTCGACCCAGGCCACCGTGCCCTCGACCATGTCGAGTGCGATGTCGATGTCCATGACGAGATGGGTTGCAGCTTGCGTCGCACGTTCCTTCCGACCGATCACTTCGGCTTTGGAGTCCTTCGGTATCTTTCGCAGAGACTCGAGAGCTCGGTTGGCCCTATCGCGCGCCCGGTTGAGGGAACGGCTGAGGTCGTCGTCGAGTTGGTCTTCGAGCCGCTTGCCCATGTGTGGTTCGAGGTCGTCCGACAGTTGGTCGCCGATGTCGATGAGGTCGGTCACCAAGTCGTCGTCAGCGATGATCGACTTGATCGTGATGGCGAGGTTCCTCAGTCGCCCGCCGGTCAACTCGAAGCCGGCTGCGCCAGCAACGATGTCTTCGATCTGGTGGGCCTCGTCGATGATCACCACGTCATGTTCGCCGAGGATCACCCCTTCGGTCACGAGGTCGAGCGCGTAGAGATACGTGTTGACGACGACGACGTCGGCCTCGGCCGAGCGGTGTCGTGCCATCTCGGCGAAACACTCGCCGCCTTTTGGACACTTGGCTGCGCCTGGACACTCGGTGGGTCCAACGCTGACTGCAGCCCACGTGCGGGCGGAGGGTTCGATCGGGAGCTCGGCTCGATCGCCGGTGCCGGTGCTCTTCACCCACACCAGAATCTCCTCGAGGTCATCGGCATCGACGGTGTTGTCGTCGCTGACATCGAGCCCGAGTTGTTGGCCGTCATCGTCGAGTTCGCTCAGTCGTTGGCGACACACGTAGTTGGAGCGACCCTTCAGCACCGCGAAGTCGAACGGAGTGTCGAGATGTTCTTGGAGAAACGGCAGATCCTTGTTGGCAAGCTGATCTTGCAGGGCCTTGGTCGCTGTGGAGACGACCGTGCGTTTTCCGCCAAGGATTGCCGGAACAAGGTAGGCAAGTGACTTTCCGGTGCCGGTACCAGCAGCGACGACCAGGTGCGTCTCGGTGGTGATCGCGTCGGCAACGGCCTCGGCCATCTCGACCTGACCCGGTCGGTTTTCGCCGCCGCCGGGTAGTTGTTCGGCGACCGCAGCGAGTGCAGTCGTCACTCGCTCGCGCAGATCCATCGGCGTGACTCTAGGACACGTGCTGGCAGAAGCGGTCGAATGGTCGGGACGCAAGGCGGAGCGGCCGTGTCTGAAGAGTGGCGGAAGTGTGGCTGCGTAAAGAGAACGTTCCAATACGTCGCCAGACCGAGGTGACGGGAGTAACTTGCCCTCTGATGATTCCAATCGATCTTTCTGCTGTGCCGCGACACGTCGCGTGTGTCATGGATGGCAACGGCCGGTGGGCACAACAGCGCGACCTTCCACGTATCGAGGGTCACAAGATGGGCGAACATGCGCTCTTCGAGGCGGTCGAAGGGGCACTCGAACTCGGGATCGAATGGTTGACGGTGTACGCATTCAGCACCGAGAACTGGAAACGACCCGCCGACGAGGTGAAGTTCCTCATCAACTTCAACGAGGACATCTTGACTCGGCGTCAACAAGAGCTTCACGAGCGGGGTGTTCGAATCAGGTTTGTCGGCCGCAACGACTGGCGCGTGCCGAAGAGACTGCTGAAACGTATGGACGAAGCTCGTGAGCTCACGAAGAACAACACGACACTGACGTTCACGATTGCGTTCAACTATGGCGGTCGCGCCGAGATCGTCGACGCGGTGAAGAGCCTCATGAAGTCGGGGATCGCACCGGACAAGATCAACGAAAAGGTTCTGGCCCGCCACCTCTACGATCCGCAGATGCCCGATGTCGACCTGATGATTCGCACGTCAGGCGAGTACCGGACATCGAACTTCTTGTTGTGGGAACTCGCCTACTCCGAGATGTGGTTCACCGACACCCTGTGGCCCGACTTCACGCGTGAAGATATGTCCAAAGCGGTGTACGACTTCCAGAATCGGACTCGCCGCTACGGCGGTGTCACTGCGTGAGCAGTCCGATGAGAGACCGCAGTGTCGGGCTCTATCGCGACAACGCCGTCGTGCTTCGGTCGTGGAAGCTGGGTGAGGCCGACCGGATCGTGAGCCTGATGACGCAGAACAACGGCAAGATCCGCTGCGTGGCAAAGGGTGTTCGCAAGACCAAGAGCCGTTTCGGTTCTTCGGTCGATCCGACCAACCACATCGAGGTGCAGCTGTATCGCGGCAAGGGCGAGCTCGACACGCTGACACAAGTGCAGAGCATCGACCGCTACCCAGAACTGCGCCAGGACTTCGAGCTGTTCGCACGAGCGTCGTCCATGCTCGAGGCCGTCGAAATCGTGTCGCAGGATAGAGAGCCAAACGAAGCCCTGTACACGATGCTCGCTCGGGCGCTGCACACGGTTGCTACGTCGAAAAGTCACCTCGTCGTTGCCGGGTTCTTCCTCAAGTTGCTCGCACAATCGGGGTTCTCACCATCGGTCGACGTCTGTGTGCTCTGCGGATCGACGTCGGATCTCACACACTTCTCGATTATCGATGGAGGAACGTCGTGTGGCGCCTGTCGCACGGGGTTTCCGATCAGTGTCGAGGCGACGGCGCTCCTTCATCTGACGTTGCGTGGGCAGATGGGTGCGGTGCTCAACCAACCAGCGTCGCCCGGTACGAGAGAGTTCGATTCGCTCGCGACCCGACTACTCGAGCACAACCTGGAACGCAGGTTGCGGTCCTCGACCGTCCTCGAACAAGCCTGATCGTCCCGTCCTCTCCAAAATTTGTGCACTACACCACCGTTGCGGTGGTCAAGCGCACAAAGAATGGAGAGTTGACACTGGCTTACTCCGCTCTCAGCGCCTTCCAAAGCTTTCGAAATGGACCATCGGGAATACGCGACAGCGAATACACCTTGACGTCGCCAAAGGCTTTTCTGGCAGTGATTCGTACGGTCGGTGAACCGTCTCGAGCCGGTGCGAGGTCGGTGCGACGGCTGCCGAACAGCACGAGTGACTCAACGCTGGCCCGCACCCCGTCGGCCAGGATGACCGTGGTGTCGCCGAAGAGTGACGTCGCGGTGATTTGGACATCGTCAGGAAGCTCGGCCGACGACAGATCGATCACGATGTCGCCGAACAGCGCTCCGTAGTTGAGATCGCTGTCGACGGCCACCCACCCGCCGACTTTGAGATCGCCGAACAGCGAGAAACTCGAACTCGGCAGAAGATGCCCTCGAACGGCGGGCCTGGGAGCCGGAGGCTGTGGGAGATCGGCGACCACTGCGGCGAGGTCGGCTCGGGTCTCGGCCCGATAGATCGCAGCAAAGCGGTCGTCGAGTTCGTCGAACGTGATTGCATCGTCGACCATTGCCCGCTGGACGAGTTCGACCGTCAGCTGGCGATCTTGTGCACTGGCCGTGTCGTCGGCATCTGGCATTGGAAGCGGTGCGTCATTCATCGTTTCGAGACTAGCGAACATGACCGTTGGCACAGACCCTCGCCTGGAGTGCGGAGCAGTTACAGATAACCTCAACGCCCATGAGCGAAGCGCCTGATCCCGAACTGTTCGACAAGATTGTGAACCTGTCCAAACGACGGGGAATCGTGTTTCAGTCGGCCGAGATATACGGCGGCTTCCGTTCGACGTACGACTACGGCCCAATCGGTGTGCTGCTGCTGCGCAACGTGAAGGAACAGTGGTGGCGTTCGATGGTGCAGATGCGCCATGACGTCGTCGGCCTCGACGCCGCAATCCTGTCGCCACCTGCGGTCTGGGAGGCATCTGGTCACCTGTCCAACTTCAGTGACCCCCTCGTCGACTGCACGAACTGCAACACCCGTCACCGCCTCGACAAACTCGATGATCCGACGACCTGCCCCGAGTGCGGCTCGGTCGGAAAGTTCACCGAACCGCGCGAGTTCAACCTGATGTTCAAGACCCATGCCGGTCCCGTGGAAGGCTCGGGCCACGAGGTGTATCTGCGCCCCGAAACCGCGCAGGGCATGTTCGTCGATTTCATGAACGTACTGAACACGAGTCGCAAGAAGCCACCGTTCGGAATCGCCCAGATCGGCAAGAGTTTCCGCAACGAGATCACGCCGGGAAACTTCGTCTTTCGAACGCGAGAATTCGAACAGATGGAGATGGAGTACTTCGTTCCGCCCGAAGATTCCCAGCAGTGGTACGAGTATTGGAAGGCGGAGCGTATGGCCTGGTATCTCGACCTCGGCATGCCCGAAGCCAAGATTCGCATGCGTGAGCACGACGCCGACGAACTGAGCCACTACAGCACGGGCACCGCTGACGTCGAGTACCTGTTCCCGTGGGGTTGGGACGAACTCGAGGGAGTCGCCAACCGCGGCGATTACGACCTCACACAACACGCCAAACACTCCGGCGAGCGCATCGAATACTTCGACCAGCAGGCGAACGAGCGGTGGGTTCCGCACGTCATCGAACCCGCTGCTGGCGCCACCCGCACCGCATTCGCGTTTCTGCTCGCGGCGTATGACGAGGAGACGGTCAATGACGAGACCCGCACCGTCTTGCGCCTCGATCCGCGCCTCGCTCCGTACAAGGTGGCCGTGCTGCCGTTGTCGAAGAAAGACACGCTGACTCCGACCGCCCACGAAGTGTTCGACCTCGTGAAGGGTCACTGGATGACCGACTACGACGAGACGCAGTCGATCGGAAAGCGTTACGCCAGGGCCGACGAGATCGGCACGCCGTACTGTGTGACCGTCGATTTCGAGACGCTCGAGGACAAGGCGGTCACCGTGCGCAACCGCGACACCCGAGAGCAAGACCGGGTCGCCATCGACCAGCTCGTCAACTACCTGAGCGAACGCCTCCCCAACTGACCGTTCTCTCCAAAATTTGTGCACTAGACCACCTCAGAGGTGGTTGATCGCACAAATTATGGAGCGACCGCTTCGGTTTGCCAGAATGACGAGATGTTCGCGCCCATCGCCACCGAACACGTCCTGCTTCGCCCAGTTCGTGCTGACGACGTCGAGGCTCTCGTCGAACGGCGTAGCGACCCTGAAGTGGCGCGATGGCAGGGCTGGCCGGCGCCGTACCCGCACGCGCAGGCGACGAAACTCGTCGAGGCCGTGCTCGAGATGTCGGGCCCAACGAACGAATCGTGGTGGATGCTCACCATCGCCGACCTGGAGGACACGGTCATCCACGGTGATCTGGGCGTGCTGCTCACGAATGACGGGCGGACGGCCGAGCTCGGGTGCACGCTCGCGCGACGCAGTTGGGGCCACGGAATGGCCACGGAGGCAGTCGGTGGCCTGCTCGGCTGGCTCTTCGATCAGCAAGTTGTCAGCCGCGTCTCGGCGACGTTGCACCCCGACAACCTTCGGTCGGCCCGCGTCCTCGAGCGGTCAGGCTTCGACTTCGAAGGCCACACCCGCAACAGCCATTGGGACGCCAATGAAAACTCCGACGATTGGATCTACGGCCTCACCCCGGAACTTCGAACGCAGTGGGCTGATCGACCTCGACAGCGACCCGACCGAGTCGAGTTGGTCGAGCCCAGCCCGACGGGTCTTCGCCACGTTCTGGAACTTCGCACACATCAATCGCAGACACACTTCGTCGCGCCGATTGCGGTGTCACTGGCTCAGGTCGCCGTTCCCCCGATCGAGAACGGGGTGGCCCTCGAACCGTGGCCGCGGGTCATTCACGCCGATGGTGAGCCGGCCGGTTTCGTGATGCTGACGCAACCGACGACCAACAACTCCACGCCGTTGCTCTGGCGGCTGCTGATCGATCGGCGACACCAGCGGCGCGGGATCGGCTCGCGGGTGATCGACATGGTCGTCGAGCAGGCGCAATCGTGGGGCGCTGACGCGCTGATGGTGTCGTGGGTCCCTGGTGTTGGCTCTCCCGAGCCGCTGTATCTTGCGAAAGGTTTTGTGCCGACGGGCGAGATCGACGATGGAGAGATCGTCGCAAAACTGGTGTTCTGAAATTCTTTGAGATTCACGGAACCGGTCGAGGCGTTCGGGCGTCGAATGAGCATGGATGCAAAACGACTCTCTCGATTTCGGTTCGTGGTGGCCATGTTCGCTCTCTGCACGTTCGCGACCGCGTGTGCCAGCGACACGGTGGTCGATACCGGGTCGCCAACCACGGTGACCGGGTCGAATGGTGAGCCGTCGGACGATGGCGCTGCCACCGACCCGGCCGTACGACTCGTGCAGGCTCGACAAATGTGGGCCGACAACGGACCGTCGTCGTATGCGATGACGACGCAACTCCAGTGTTTCTGTCCGATGATCGAGTGGAAGAACATCGTCGTCGACGGCCAGATCACGAGCACCGTGTCGACCGGCGAGGATGCGTTCGTCGAGCCGCAGCCGCAGACGATGGAAGACCTCTTCGACGAAGTCGACACGGCCATCCGAGATGGTTATGCCCGTCTCGATCTTGAATTCGATGCCGAGACCGGCGCGCTCCTCAGCTATTGGGTCGACGTCGACGAGATGATCGCCGACGAGGAGCACGGCCTGATCGTCACTCTGTCATCGATCGAGGACGACGTCACCGAGACCACCGTTCCGCCCGAGACCACCGTGCCGCACGAGGCCATCCCGATCGATGCCGAGGCGATGGCCGGCCTCCAGGACGACTACCCCTGTGGTTTCGGCTTCGCAAAAGGAAATTCGACACAGACGCTTGCCCTGATCGTGTATTCACAAGGTGGCTACTCCGAGACTGGTCCTGATGTGTCGAGCCCGATCGAGTTCCCGAATGACGACTGGGTCGGCGAACTGCACACGGGGTCAGACCTCTTCGCCAACTGGTGCGACGACGTGATGGAGGAAGGCGAGCCCATTCCAGAAGTCCACGAAGTGTGGACCGTCGTCGCTGGCACTTTGACGGTGACCGAAACCGACTCGGCAAACGTCGTCGAGGGAGTGCTCAGCGATGTCGTTATCGAATCGCCGAGCGGTGAACGCCTCGAGGTCGCCGAAATAGCGCTGTCCAACACCGGCTACGGGTTTTTCGCCGGCTGAACGCCTGATAGTTGCTCGAAAGGGGCCTGACCCCTTTTTTCAAAAAGGGGTCAGGCCCCTCAGCGGGTGTCGACGTGTATGTGGCCGGCCTTGGTGCGGCTGATCACGTCGTACACGCCAGCGGCTCGAAGGCAGTAGCAGAGCTTCTGAGCGGCCTCACGGCTCATGTCGCTGCGGTCGGCGATGTCTGCCGTCGTGAACTCGTGGGGCAGGTCTGGCGGTGCGAGGGCTGCAACGTCGTCGATCGTGCGAAATCGCCTGGTCTCGACGATGTCGACGAGGTGGCGGTCGACGGTTCGCCATCCACCTCGGCGTCGACGAAGTGACGGATCGTGAATCTGTTTCTTGACCTCGGTGTGCAACACGACATCGAGTTCGAGGTTCGGGTGATCGAGCATGGTCGGCAAACTCACCAACTGATCGAGGAGCTGGTAGATCGAGCCGCGTTTGGGTGAACGGCGGCCGCTGCGGTCGGCACGTTCGAGGACGGTCGACACCGCAATGGGGTACACGAGAAGTATCCGGTGGTCCTCGAGCAGCCGATCGAATTTGTTCCCCAGTGCACCGAACGAACCGGTTTGAATCTCGATGAGCTGTTCACCCGCGAGGTCTTCGTCGCGAACGATGTCGATCACGAAACCATTTCGCGGAACTTCGAACGAATCACCGGGTCTGGCATAGACCCGTTTGAGCGATGCGTGAAGCGACCCTTCATTGAGGGTGCCGATGCCAGCGTCGAGGTCGAGGTCGTCAGTCATGCGATGTCCGGGGACGTCACGATCGTAGTTGGCGGGGCATTGCTCGCCTGACCAAACGTCGGGGGAGGGGAGTAGCTTCTGATCATGGGGATCGTGGACGAGGACGTGGAACGGGTCCGTCAATCGACGGACATCGTGAAACTCGTGTCCGAACACACCCAACTCAAGCGGGTCGGGCGACGGTGGAGCGGCTTGTGCCCCTTCCACAACGAAAAGACCGGGTCGTTCTCGGTCAACGCCGAAGAGGGGCTCTACCACTGCTTTGGGTGCAAAAAGTCCGGCGACGCAATCACGTTCGTTCGCGAGCTCGAACATCTCGACTTTCCCGGTGCGATCGAACATCTGGCTCGGAAATCGGGAATCGCGCTTCGGTACACCGATGCCAACGAGGGCGCGGCGAGGAACAAACGTAAAGAACTGATCGGTCACGTCAACCGTGCCGCAGATCTGTACCACGAGTGGCTGCTGACGCACCCGAGCGCCCGCGAGGCGCGCGGGTATCTGCGTCAGCGCGGCTTCGACGGCGACATGGTCCGCGCCTACAAGGTGGGGTACGCCCCAGACACCTGGGATGCGCTCGCGAAGAAACTTCGCATCAGCGACAAGGACCTCGTCGATTCGGGTCTCGGCAAGATCAACTCGATCGGCAAACAGATGGACTGGCAACGCGGCCGCATCGTGTTTCCGGTGTTCGACGAGCGAGGCGACGCCGTTGGGTTTGGGGGTCGCATCATGCCCGGCGGGGAAGGTGCGAAGTACATCAACAGCCAGGAATGTGCGGTGTACTCGAAGAGCCGGGTGCTCTATGGCCTCAACTGGGCCAAGGAACACATCGTTGCCTCGAGCGAGGCCATCATTTGTGAGGGGTACACCGATGTCACCGGTTTTGGACGCGCCGGAATCCACAACGCGGTGGCGACCTGTGGAACTGCGCTGACCGACGACCACCTGAAATTGCTCAAACGGTTCACGAATCGGATCGTGCTCGCCTTCGACGCCGATGACGCAGGCAAGGCTGCCGCAGATCGTGTGTATGAGTGGGAACAGAAGTACGAGATCGAGGTGATGGTCGCGGATCTACCGACGGGCGTCGATCCTGATGACCTGTCGCGCACCGACCCCGAGCGGCTGCAACAGTCGATCACCAACGCTCTCTCGTTTCTCGAATTCCGACTCGATCGCGTCCTTGGACGCCACACGATGGATTCGATCGAGCACCGCGCTCGAGCCGCTGAAGATGCTCTCCACCTGATCTCCGAGCATCCAAATGCGCTCGTTCGTGACCAGTACGTCATGACGATTGCCGATCGTTGCCGCATGGATGCCGATCGACTTCGCGAAATGGTTCGGAACCCGAAACGCCGCCGTGCCGCCGGCGCCGACGCGCCGACCTTTCCCGCTCCACAGCAGGGATCGGACAATGTCGAAGATCAGGCGATCCAGCTGATGATCGGCGATGAGCACGACATCTCGAAGCTGTTTTCGGAGAGTCTTTTTGTCACGCCCATGCGTCGGGAAATCTTCGCAGCCGTGCGGGATGCCTCTTCCGTGCGCGAAGCTGTCGACATGCTCGGTTCCGATGAGTCCAACCTGCTCATTGAACTCGCGGCGTCCTCGGACGACGATCTCAACGCGTCTGCGGTGGCCTCTCGACTGCTCGGGAAGGCTGCCGATCGTCTTGCGGTGCAACTCGAGGCGGAGGCCCGAGCGACCGGAGAATTCGAGTTGCTGTTGCCCGATGTCAAGTTTCTGCGGCAGTGGGCCATCGACCTACGAGAACCAATATCGGACCTCACGCAATTGGCACCACTTGCCGATTGGGTAGCTATGAAGTCGGCCACCGAGAGCGAAGCGGCATGAGCGACATCGCGAAGGCCCGCGAAGCCGATGCGGTTGGCGCGGCGCGCGAACGTCGCGAACGACTCCACGCCCTTTCGGGAGATCGAACGTCCCGTTCGACCGACTCGACGCGTGTGTATCTGAAAGAAATTGGCCGAGTTCCCTTGTTGACCACGGCCGAAGAAGTCCGGTTGGCCGAGAAGGTCGCCAAAGGCATGAAAGCCGAAGAGGAGCTCGCGCTGCACGCTGCAGCCGAAACGCTCGATTCGATCGAACCCGGGCGCCGATCGCTGCTCGAACGGACCGTTCGTGCTGGAGACGTCGCGAAGGGCGATCTGACCCAGGCCAATCTTCGCCTCGTCGTTTCGATCGCGAAGCGATATTCGGGACGCGGCATTCCGCTCCTCGACCTCATCCAAGAGGGAAACCTCGGGCTGATGCGAGCGGTCGAAAAATTTGACCATCAGAAAGGTTTCAAGTTCTCGACGTATGCCACGTGGTGGATTCGCCAGGCGATCACGCGGGCCATTGCCGACCAAGCACGGACGATTCGTATTCCCGTGCACATGGTCGAGATCATGAGTCGTGTTCGGCGTGAGCAACGTCGCCTGAC
>RCMY010002256.1_pt1 | contig 18917 bp, 16 predicted proteins | sample 2041341 | NCBI WGS metagenome assembly RCMY01 (sample SAMN09708234, study PRJNA481090) | Marine sediment metagenome, whole genome shotgun sequencing project. | reverse complement strand
TGTTTATTTAGAACAAAAAAAGTATCAAAAAGCAATTACAGCTTTTACTATTTTAAGTTTGAAATATCCCGAAAAAAGTAGTTTCTTTGCAAACCAAATTGAAGCAATAAAAAAATTAGAAGAAAAATAAATTAATTATTATGTCGTACTTTTTATTTTTAGTATTAATTATCATCGTATCGTTATTACTTATTTTAGTTATCATGGTTCAAAACCCAAAAGGTGGAGGTTTATCTTCTTCATTTGGCGGTGGGGGTACTCAAAACATCGGTGGCGTTCAAAATACCACTAACTTTTTAGATAAAAGTACATGGACTTTAGCTATTGCCTTATTTGCTTTGATATTGCTTTCTAATTTTGCAATTCCAAGAAATAATGATGTAGATTTAAAATCTGCAACCGAAAAAATAGTAAATGACAGAGAAAGTTTTGAAGCTCCGGCAACATTAGATACTTCTAAAGAAATAGATACAACAAATTAATTGTATTTCACAATTAAAAAAATGCCAACGTGTCACAACGTTGGCATTTTTTTTTGCCATTTGTCAGGTATTTAAGATTGGCAAACTATTTGCAACCTACCTTACCAAATCATAAATAACTTAAAAATTTTATATAATGAGTAAACTAAGTATTAAACCACTTGCAGATAGAGTATTAGTTCAACCTTTAGAAGCTGAGTCAAAAACAGCATCGGGTATTTATATTCCTGATTCTGCGAAAGAAAAACCACAACAAGGCGTTGTTAAAGCTGTTGGAAAAGGTACAAAAGATGAGCCTATCACCGTTAAAGTTGGTGACAACGTGTTATACGGGAAATTTGCGGGCACTGAGTTAAAATTTGAAGGTATAGATTACTTAATCATGAGAGAAAGCGATATCTACGCTATTCTTTAATACATGCAATCATTAAAAAAATTAATTAAATCATACATTTAAAAATGGCAAAAAATATAATATTTGATATTGAATCACGCGATGGATTAAAACGTGGTGTTGATGCTTTAGCAAATGCAGTTAAGGTAACTTTGGGTCCGAAAGGAAGAAATGTAGTAATCGGAAAAGCTTTTGGTGGTCCGCAAATCACTAAAGATGGAGTTACTGTTGCAAAAGAAATAGAACTAGAAGATGCTCATGAAAATATGGGTGCTCAAATGGTAAAAGAAGTTGCTTCAAAAACAAATGATTTAGCCGGTGATGGAACTACTACAGCTACCGTTCTTGCTCAAGCTATTGTGAAAGAAGGATTGAAAAACGTTGCAGCAGGTGCTAACCCATTAGATTTGAAACACGGTATTGACAAAGCTGTTACTGCTGTAATTGCTGATTTGAAAAAACAATCACAATTGGTTGGCAACAACTTAGATAAAATCAAACAAGTTGCTTCTATTTCTTCGAATAACGATGAATCTATTGGTGATTTAATTGCGCAAGCTTTTAACAAAGTTGGCAAAGAAGGAGTAATCACAGTTGAAGAAGCCAAAGGAACGGATACTCACGTAGATATCGTTGAAGGAATGCAATTTGATAGAGGTTATTTATCTCCATATTTTGTGACAGATTCTGAAAAAATGATTACCGATTTAGACAATCCTTATATTTTATTGTATGATAAAAAAATATCATCTATGAAGGATTTATTACCGGTATTAGAGCCAGTAGCACAATCGGGTAAACCATTACTAATTATTGCAGAAGATGTTGACGGCGAAGCCTTAGCTACTTTGGTTGTAAATAAATTACGTGGCTCTTTAAAAATTGCTGCTGTAAAAGCTCCAGGTTTTGGTGATAGAAGAAAAGCGATGCTAGAAGATATTGCTATTTTAACTGGCGGAACCGTAATTGCAGAAGAAAGAGGATTCACTCTTGAAAATGCTACTATGGATATGTTAGGAACGGCAGAAAGAATTACGATTGACAAAGACAATACAACTGTTGTTAATGGTTCAGGGAAATCAGCTGATATCAAAGCAAGAGTAAGTCAAATTAAATCTCAAATCGAATCTACTACTTCTGATTACGACAAAGAAAAATTACAAGAACGATTGGCTAAATTGGCTGGTGGTGTTGCAGTTTTATATGTTGGTGCAGCAAGTGAAGTTGAAATGAAAGAGAAAAAAGACAGAGTCGATGATGCATTGCATGCAACAAGAGCAGCTGTTGAAGAAGGCATTGTTGCCGGTGGTGGTGTTGCTTTAGTAAGAGCGATTTCTATTTTGAGTAAAATCGCAACTTCTAATGCTGACGAGGCAACTGGTGTTAAAATCATTGCCCGCGCCATTGAAGAACCATTACGTCAGATTGTAGAAAATGCAGGTCATGAAGGTTCTGTTGTGGTTGCAAAAGTTCTTGAAGGTAAAAAAGATTTTGGTTTCAATGCAAAAACAGATGAATATGTTAACATGTTCAAAGCTGGTATTATTGATCCAACAAAAGTTACGCGTATTGCTTTAGAAAATGCAGCTTCTGTAGCTGGAATGATCTTAACAACCGAGTGTGCTTTAGTTGAAATTAAAGAAGATTCTCCTGCGGGAGGAATGCCTCCAATGGGTGGTGGAATGCCAGGAATGATGTAATTTAAATCACATCTTTTATTTTATAGAAAAATCCGCTTTTGAGAATTCATAAGCGGATTTTTTATTGCAATTTTTTTTAGGCTTAAAGCATTCCTAAAACCTCATCCAAATTAGATCGTTTGGTATAATCCTTATCATATTGTGCATACATGATTTTACCATCGGTATCAATTAAATAGGTTGCCGGAACAGGTAATACGTTATTATCACCATTGCTTTCTTTCACCTTTTCAGAAACAATTTTGTAATATTTGGGTACATTTTCTTCATTTACCTCAAAAATCACTTTATAATCTGTCATAATTTTGTTATTCGGATCATGAACTATGGAGAAATCTGTTTTGAATTTTTCGGCAGTTTCTTGCGTTTTCTCAACTGTTTCGGGAGTTACAACAACAACGAAAACTCCCTTTTCGTTAAATTCATTCAAATGTTCTTGCAAAGAGCCTAAATGTTTTTTACAATGCGGACACCAATTTCCACGATAGAATACCAATAAGATTTTGTTTGTTTTTAATATTTCGTTGGAGTTTATCGATTTTCCATTATGATCTATTCCAATGATTTCAGGTGCCATATCTCCTTTTTGTAAATGCTCCATGTCAATTTGTGCATAAGAAGAAAATGAAAACACCAATAAGAAGGTAATAAAGTTACATAATTTCATAAAGTAGTTTTTAAATTTATGACACTATAGTCGAAAAAAAACTAGGAGTTTACATTTTTATCTTTAGAATTATCAAAAGAAATTTTTCCACGTAGTAAATGAAAATACATTCTAAAGTCTGATGCCAAACTCCATAACGGATATTTAAAAGTTGCAGGCTTGTTCTTTTCATAAAAAAAATGACCAACCCAAGCAAAACCATAGCCTGCTAAAGGAACTAGCCACCATAACATAGGCTTCTGCAAATAAATCGCTGCAAAGGCACAAACAATCACCAAAGTAGTACCGATAAAATGAAGTATTCTACAAGTTTTATTGCTGTGTTCTTTTAAGTAAAAAGGGTAAAATTCACTGTACGACGTCATTCTTTTTTCCATACTAATTTCCTGAAAAGGAAAAATACAAAAAATTCAATGACAATCTTATCCGCATTTATGAATTATTTAAACGTATACTTCAAAACAAAAAAAGCATTGCTGGTAGGCATAGGAACTAAATTTGTTTCGGTATATTCTGCATTAAAAATATTATTAAAAAAAGCAGAGAATTCCATATCCTTATAAAAAGTTGTGAGCCTAAAGTCAACAACTCCGTAATTAGTTCCGTCAGGTCGCTCAACAAATTTATAAACCAAACTTTGGCGTACAAACTTTAAAAATTGGGTATCTAAAGATGCTGTAACATGATTTTTAATAGAATTTAAAGAATACTGCGAGTATGGAATATTTTGCTTTTTAATATCATCTATTAAATAGGTATAGCCCAAGTTTAATTTCTGATGATAATCGAAAAAATTAAAACTATATTGAGCAGAGCCTTCAAAGCCTTTGGTGGTTACATTCGCTAAATTTTGTGCTTGCCAAATATCAGATTCATTCTCTTTGACATAATCAATTAAATTATCGGCATTTCTATAGAAAATTGCAAGATCTGCTGTGAAATTTCTCTTTCTATATTTCAATCCAATTTCCTCAGATAAGGCCCGCTCCGGCTCCAAATTTTCATTACCTATAGAAGTTCTACTATTATAATATAAATCGGTATAGGTAGGAATTCTATAGGTATAGCCCATATTTCCGTATACTTTAACGGCTTCATTTATAGAATATCCGATATCGATTCCCGGAAAGGCATGAAAATCAAAATCAGAAAAATAATTTAACGCAACGCCTGGTGTAATATCAAGTTTATCATTCAATAGCGAAAAACGATGTTCGATAAAAGTAGTAACCATAGTACGCTCATGATCTCCTAAATTATTGCTCGAAATAGATACTTTTGCCAAATCTACACCGAAACCAGTTATGCCTAACCTAGAGTCGAAGGAAGTGTTAACCTCTGCTCCAACTTTATTTGTAATATGTAAATTTCGGTAAAAATCAGGGTCTTGCCTTAAATATAAGTACATATCTTGTCCCCTTTTCCAATAGATTCTTGGTTTTATCTTAAAATTATTTTTCATGAAACTTGTAGAAACCCCAACCAAACTTGATTGCGTTTCTTCATACTGATCAATAGCTTCTGGGCTAGCATAAAAACCATTTGCGCCAAATTTTCTATCGATAAAAGTTCCAATTACATCGATGGAAGAGTTCTTGGTATTAAACTTACTTTTAATAAAATAATTCTTACTATCGAAATCTGTATTATACCGGTAACCATCTGAGGTATTTCTTGAAATATGAACTTGATGTGATGATTCTTTTAAATTTACACTTGCTGTTAAAGCCAATTTATCTGTGCGATAGGAACCATATCCCACTTCACCTGTTAATTGGTTATTCACACTTTTCTTAGTAATTATATTAATAGCTCCGGTGAATGCATTCTGACCAAAAACCCTAGCAGCCGGACCTTTAATAATTTCAATTCTTTCAATATTTTCTATCGGAATCATCATGTTTAGAGTATGATGCCCAGTTTGCGGATTTTCTGTTTTAATACCATCGATTAAAACTAGTGTTTGGTCAAAACTTCCACCACGAATATATAAATCGGCTTGCATTCCGTCAATTCCTCTTTGTCTAACATCGACCCCTGCATACTGTTGTAAAAGGTCCGCCATATTTGTAGCTGTACTTTTTTGAATGTCTTCGCTGGTAATTACAATAATGGAGTTTGAATTTTCGTTAAACGGAATTTCAATTCTATTCGAATTCAAAATAATTTCATTTAGGTTCTCCACCTTTTCTTCTTGAGAAAATAGCATATTTAATGAAGCCAAAAAAACAACTAAAGTTAGGTGATTTTTAATCATTATTACATTTTATAATAAGTGTGCAAAACTACTAAAAGCATATGTAATAAGTAGGGAATGTCAATTAAAATAAAATTACTTCTGATTTAAACAAAGGGGGGTATTTTCTTTTTTTATTAATAAACTCAGATGTACCCCTAAAAAAATACCAAAAACTGCGAGATAGGCATAAAATAATAGCCACATTATTCCTATGTTTAAAACTGTTGAAGAACCTACGGGAAAAATTAAAAATAACTCAGAAGCAATGACTGCTAAGGCATAAAGTATCCAAAATATCGCTATCATTCTTACTTTCAAAAAAATCCATGTAAATGGGACATACATTCCTAAAAACAATAAATGAAGCCAAGCAATTAATACGAATCGACTTTCAATAGCTAAATTGGCAAACAACGGAAAGCTTCCTGCAATATTGAAAATGGAAATCAATAATATTATGAAATACAAATAATTCTCCGCGATTGGTTTCTTAATAAATGATTGATGAATACTAAAAAGAAGTATTCCTAAGGAAATAGATCCTATTGCTCCTGAAACTTGAATCAACCAATGGTTGAAACTATAATCCAGAGAATGTGCATATCCAAGAATCAAAGAAAAGGTAATAATGAAAAGAAAACGTTTTGAGATTTCAAGATGTACTTTTTGAAATAATAGTGCCAGCATCCAAACAAAGTAAGTTCCAAAAAATTGAAAATGTAGATAGAAGAAAATAGCTTGCTGATACCATGGCGAACTTTTTAAATCTAACACCATCAATGGGCCCAATGCATAAGGCCCCAAAGAAGCCAAAAAATGAAAGATTATTCCTGTTTTGATGAGCAAAACCAAATTAGAATCTCCCTGTAATCTCTTCCATAAACGAATCAAAAGCACATAACTAATCCATAAATGTAAGGTTGAAAATAGAATGGAATAAAATGCATAGCCTTGCAAAATAAATGCAATAACCATAATTCCCATACAAATTTGGAGAGCGATAAAATATCTAAAAGATAGCTTATCCATGCCTTTTGTAAACCGAATCCAAACAAAAACAAGCAAAGCGTTAAAAATAAATCCCAATAACAAAACATGGGAATGGGCATGAAGCATATTTTTAAACGGAAACGCATCTAAACTTCCCGTATAAGCAAAACGTAATAGAAGTCCTACAAAGACACCTATTACACCATAAATTACCGGATAAATCCAAAGAGTTTTTTGTGGCATCTTCAAAAATAAAAAAATCGCCGAACAATGTCCGACGATTTGATTTTTTATGCTTCCCCAGTAGGTCCGAAATTCATCGGAATTGGTGGCTGATCATAATCTTTTATTTCTCCGTGATTTTTTTCAAATCGCCGAACATTATCCGCCAAAGCTTTCATCAATCTTTTCGCATGTTGTGGCGTTAAAATTATTCGGGATTTTACTTTAGCTTTTGGTGTACCTGGCATCACGTTAATAAAATCAACGACAAATTCAGAAACAGAATGATTTATAATAGCCAAATTTGCATAAGCACCTTCTGCTATTTTCTCATCTAATTCAATATTTATTTGATTTTGTTTTTCTTCTTTTGCCATAATTTTTTAGGAATTAAAAAAAGCGTGTTTTACAACACGCCTTTATATTTAATTTTCCATATCTTCATTAAGACCTACAATCATATTATCATATTCTCGCATACCTGTACCTGCAGGAATACGTTTACCAACGATAACATTTTCTTTTAAGCCTTCTAGATAATCTTCTTTTCCACTAACCGCAGCCTCGTTTAATACTTTGGTAGTTTCTTGGAAAGATGCCGCAGAAATAAACGATTTAGTTTGCAACGATGCTCTTGTAATACCTTGTAAAATAGGCTCTGCTGTCGCAGGAATTACATCTCTAGCTTCTACTAAATTTTTATCATTTCTTCGTAAAATCGAATTCTCATCTCTTAGTTGACGTGCAGTAATAATTTGACCTGGTTTTAACAAATCAGAGTCTCCTGAGCTTTCGACAACTTTCATTCCGTAAATATCATCATTTATCTCAATAAATTCATTTTTATGAATTAATTGCCCTTCCAAGAAAATAGTATCTCCAGAATCAACAATTTTAACTTTACGCATCATTTGTCGAACTACAACTTCAAAGTGCTTATCATTAATTTTCACCCCTTGTAAGCGATATACTTCTTGAATTTCATTTACTAAATATTCTTGCACTTTTGCAGGACCTTCAATATTTAAAATATCAGAAGGAGTAATTGCCCCATCAGACAATGGCATACCAGCTCTTACAAAGTCATTTTCTTGCACTAATATTTGATTCGATAATTTGATTAAATATTTTTTAATATCTCCAAGTTTAGATTCAACGATAATTTCACGATTTCCTCGTTTAATTTTACCAAATGAAACTACTCCGTCAATTTCAGAAACAACTGCTGGATTAGAAGGATTACGAGCCTCAAACAACTCGGTTACACGTGGTAAACCTCCTGTAATATCACCTGCTTTTCCTGAACGACGCGGTATTTTTACTAAAATCTGACCTGCTTTAATTTTTTGGTTTTCTTCAACCAATAAATGAGCTCCCACAGGTAAACTATATGAACGTAAAGTTTCACCTTTACTGTTTTGAATATGTAAAGTAGGAATTACTTTTTTTCTTTTAGAATCAGAAATAACCTTTTCTTTAAATCCGGTTTGCTCATCCATTTCAACTTGAAAAGTAATACCTTCTTCAATTTCATCGAATACAGCCTTTCCAGCAAATTCAGAAACAATTACACCATTATACGGATCCCATTGACAAACAATATCACCTTTTTTAACAGTAGCTTTGTCTTCAACAAAAACATGAGAACCGTAAGGAATATTATTAGCACTTAATACCAAACCTGTTTTTTTATCTAAAATCTTAAATTCTGTAGTTCGAGAAATAACTATTTTAATTTTGTTACCTTCATTATCAACACTATCAACAGTTTTTAAATCGTCGATTTGAATCTCACCGTTGAATTTAACCATCAATTTATTTTCTTCGGAAATGTTACCTGCAATACCACCAACGTGGAATGTTCGAAGCGTTAACTGCGTACCAGGCTCACCAATAGATTGCGCTGCAATAACTCCTACAGCTTCTCCAATTTGTACATTTTTGTTTGTTGATAAACTTACCCCGTAACATTTGGCACAAATTCCTTTTTTAGATTCACATGTTAATGCAGAACGCACTTCAACGGATTCTATAGCTGCTTTATCAATTTTCTTTACAACAATATCTGAAATTAATTCGCCTGAGCTAATAATTAATTCTTCCGTTTCTGGATCATAAACATCCTGTAAAGAAATTCTTCCTAAAATTCTTTCACCTAAAGTTTCTACAACTTCGTCATTATTTTTAAGAGCTTCAACATCTAATCCTCTTAGAGTTCCACAATCTTCTTCATTAATAATAACATCTTGTGAAACATCTACCAAACGACGAGTTAAATACCCGGCATCTGCTGTTTTTAAAGCCGTATCCGCCAAACCTTTTCTCGCACCGTGTGTAGAAATAAAGTACTCTAAAATAGATAAACCTTCTTTAAAGTTTGATAAAATCGGGTTTTCAATAATTTCACCACCTGCAGCAGTAGATTTTTTAGGCTTAGCCATTAAACCACGCATACCTGTTAACTGACGAATTTGCTCTTTAGAACCCCTTGCACCAGAATCTAACATCATATACACCGAGTTAAAACCTTGTTGATCTTCACGAAGACGTTTCATCGAAAGTTCAGTCAAGCGATTATTGGTAGAACCCCAAATATCAATTACCTGATTGTAACGTTCTTTATTAGTTAACATCCCCATGTTATAACTAGCCATGATAGATTCAACCTGAACATTGGCATCAGCTATCATTTTTGTTTTTTCCTCAGGGATAATAATATCACCTAAACTAAAAGATAAACCACCTTGGAATGCAAATTTGTACCCCATGCTTTTTATCGCATCAAGAAAATCTCCTGTAGTTGGAACATCTGTAACTTTTAAAATATTACCAATAATATCTCTTAACGATCTTTTTGTTAAAACTTCATTGATATAACCTGCTTGCTCAGGAACAACTTCGTTGAATAAAACTCTACCAACAGTAGTTTCAATAATTTTATTAACTAATTGACCTTCTTCATTAAGATCTTTTGTTCTTACTTTAATCGAAGCATTTAATTCTGCTGCTTTCTCATTAAAAGCAATATTTACTTCTTCTGGTGAATAGAAAGTAATTCCTTCTCCTTTCACTTTATGCTCCGGAGTAGATTTTCTTTCTTTGGTCATATAATACAATCCAAGTACCATATCTTGCGACGGTACTGTAACCGGAGCTCCATTTGCAGGATTTAAAATATTATGTGACGCAAGCATTAATAACTGCGATTCTAAAATTGCTTCTTGACCTAATGGTAAATGCACCGCCATTTGATCCCCATCGAAATCCGCATTAAATGCAGTACAAACCAATGGATGTAATTGAATTGCTTTACCTTCAATTAATTTAGGTTGAAAAGCTTGAATACCTAAACGGTGTAAGGTAGGAGCACGATTTAAAAGAACTGGATGTCCTTTTAATACATTCTCTAAAATATCCCACACTACAGGTTCTCTCTTATCTATAATTTTCTTTGCAGATTTAACTGTTTTTACAATACCTCTTTCAATTAACTTACGAATAACGAAAGGTTTGTATAATTCAGCTGCCATATCTTTTGGCAATCCACATTCGTATAATCTTAATTCTGGTCCAACAACAATTACCGAACGAGCTGAATAATCAACACGCTTACCTAATAAGTTTTGGCGAAAACGACCTTGTTTTCCTTTAAGGGAATCGGATAATGATTTTAACGGACGGTTAGATTCTGTTTTTACTGCAGATGATTTACGCGTGTTGTCAAATAAAGAATCTACCGATTCTTGCAACATACGTTTCTCATTACGTAAAATAACTTCTGGAGCTTTAATCTCCATCAATCTTTTTAAACGATTGTTACGAATAATAACTCTACGGTATAAATCATTCAAATCGGAAGTAGCGAAACGACCACCATCCAAAGGTACTAACGGACGTAATTCTGGTGGAATAACCGGCACAACTTTCATAATCATCCATTCCGGTTTGTTCGGTTTACGTGTATTTGCATCTCTGAAAGCCTCTACAACATTCAAGCGCTTTAACGCTTCCATTTTTCGTTGTTTTGAGGTTTCGGTGTTTGCTTTATGTCTTAATTCATAGGATAACTCATCTAAATCAATTCTCTCTAAAAGCTCAATTAAACATTGCGCTCCCATTTTAGCAATAAACTTATTTGGATCGTTATCGTCTAAATATTGATTATCTTGAGGAATTGATTCCAGAATATTCAAATATTCTTCTTCCGTTAAGAAATCCATTTTTTGTAATGGTTCTCCTTCTGCTCCCAATGCGACACCTGGTTGAATTACTACGTAACGTTCATAGTAAATAATCATATCCAGCTTCTTTGATGGTAAGCCTAAAAGATATCCCATTTTGTTTGGCAACGATCTGAAGTACCAAATATGTGCAACAGGAACAACCAAGTTGATGTGCCCAACTCTATCTCTACGAACTTTTTTCTCGGTTACCTCAACACCACAACGGTCACAAATAATACCTTTATATCTAATTCGTTTGTACTTTCCACAAGCACATTCATAATCTTTGATTGGGCCAAAAATTCGTTCACAAAACAAACCGTCTCTTTCTGGTTTATGTGTACGGTAATTAATGGTTTCTGGTTTTAAAACTTCTCCTTTTGATTTTTCAAGGATAATCTCAGGTGAGGCTAAACCAATGGTTATTTTATTAAATTTTTTTACAGTGTATTTTTCTCTTTGTCTTGCCATGGTAATGGAATAGAATTAAATTGTAAAAATTATAAGTTGATAGTATGGAGATGGAACACACCTCCATACTAGTTTATATATTGCTTGTTATTCTTCTAACCTTAGATCTAAACCTAAACCTTTCAATTCGTGCATTAATACGTTGAAAGATTCTGGTAATCCTGGTTCTGGCATTCTTTCTCCTTTTACGATAGATTCGTATGTTTTAGCTCTTCCCATTACGTCATCTGATTTTACCGTTAAGATTTCTCTTAAAGTTGCAGATGCACCGTAAGCTTCTAGAGCCCAAACTTCCATTTCACCAAAACGTTGACCACCAAATTGAGCTTTACCACCAAGAGGTTGTTGCGTTATTAATGAGTATGGTCCGATAGAACGAGCATGCATTTTATCTTCAATCATATGACCTAATTTAATCATATAAATTACACCTACAGTTGCCGGTTGGTCAAATCTCTGACCTGTACCACCATCGTAAAGATAGGTGTGACCGAATTCAGGAATACCTGCTTTTTTGGTAAGCTCTGTAATTTGATCAATTGTTGCTCCATCGAAAATTGGAGATGCATATTTTTCGCCCAGTTTTTGACCTGCCCAACCAAGAACAGTTTCATAAATCTGACCAATATTCATACGTGAAGGTACCCCTAACGGGTTCAATACGATATCTACAGGAGTTCCATCTTCTAAGAAAGGCATATCTTCATCACGAACAATTCTCGCAACAATACCTTTATTACCATGACGACCTGCCATTTTATCTCCTACTTTTAATTTACGCTTTTTGGCAACATAAATTTTAGCAAGTTTGATGATACCTTTTGGCAATTCATCACCAATTGTTATAGCGAATTTTTTACGACGTAAACCTCCTTGTAAATCACTCACTTTAATTTTATAGTTGTGAATTAATCTATTGATCAAGTTGTTTAAATCTTTATCTGTGGTCCAAACACCTTTTGTTAAATGCTCAAAATCAGCAACAGAGTTTAACATTTTCAAGGTGAATTTTTTCCCTTTAGGTAAAATTTCTTCTTCCAAATCATTCAAGACACCTTGGGAAGTTTTTCCGTTGATCAGGTTAAACAATTTATCGATAAGTTGATTTCTTAATTTATCAAATTCAACTGAGAATTCAACTTCCAAAGCATTGACATCTTCTTTATCTTTAACTCTTTTCGCTTTATCTTTAATAGCTCTTTGGAATAATTTTTTATCAATTACAACACCTCTTAATGATGGAGAAGCTTTCAAAGATGCATCTTTTACGTCTCCTGCATTATCACCAAAGATGGCTCTTAATAATTTTTCTTCCGGTGTTGGATCTGATTCTCCTTTTGGTGTGATTTTACCTATCAAGATATCTCCAGGCTTAATCTCTGCACCGATTCTAATCATTCCATTTTCATCTAAATCTTTGGTTGCTTCTTCACTAACATTCGGTATATCCGGAGTTAATTCTTCTGCACCTAATTTAGTATCTCTAACATCTAATGAATATTCATCAATGTGAATAGAGGTGAAAATATCTTCACGAACAACTCTTTCAGAAATTACAATCGCATCTTCAAAGTTATATCCTTTCCATGGCATGAAGGCAACTTTCATATTTCTACCAAGTGCTAATTCACCTTTTTCAGTAGCATAACCCTCACACAATACTTGCCCTAATTCAACCTTATCTCCTTTTTTTACAATTGGATGTAGGTTGATAGAAGTACCCTGATTTGTTTTTCTAAATTTAATTAAATCATACGTTTTATTATCATCATCAAAACTTACGATTCTCTCGTTATCTTCTCTTTCGTATTTAATTTCGATTTTATCAGAATCTACATAAGTAACTATCCCATTACCTTCAGCATTAATTAAAATTCGAGAATCTTTCGCAACTCGACGCTCTAAACCGGTACCAACAATTGGAGATTCAGGACGCATCAAAGGCACTGCCTGACGCATCATGTTTGATCCCATCAAGGCTCGGTTCGCATCATCATGTTCTAAGAAAGGAATCAATGAAGCAGAAATAGATGAAATTTGATTTGGAGAAACATCCATATAGTTAATTTCTGCTGCAGAAACAACTGGAAAATCTCCATCAACTCGAGCTACTACTTTTTCTAATTCAATATTTCCTTTTTCATCTAAATCTAAATTCGATTGGGCAATTTTCTTACCTTCTTCTTCTTCAGCACTTAAATAAATAGGTATTTGTTTTCTGTCGATATTACCATCATGAACTTCTAAATAAGGAGTTTCGATAAATCCTAAATTGTTCACTTTTGCGTAAACAGCTAAAGAAGAAATCAAACCAATATTTGGACCCTCAGGAGTTTCAATCGGGCAAAGTCTTCCGTAATGTGTAAAGTGAACATCACGAACCTCAAAACCAGCTCTTTCACGGGAAAGACCACCTGGGCCTAATGCTGATAATCTACGTTTATGCGTAATCTCTGCTAATGGATTCGTTTGATCCATAAATTGAGATAATTGGTTTGTGCCAAAGAAAGAGTTAATTACCGATGACAAAGTCTTGGCATTAATCAAATCTATTGGAGTAAACACTTCATTATCACGAACATTCATTCGCTCACGAATAGTACGAGCCATACGAGATAAACCAACACCAAACTGACCTGCAAGTTGTTCTCCTACTGTTCTTACACGACGGTTAGATAAATGGTCAATATCATCAACTTCCGCTTTTGAATTAACCAAGTTAATCAAGTTTTTAACGATAGTAATGATATCTAGTTTTGTTAATACTTTTTCGTCAATATCAACATCTAGTTCTAATTTTTTATTCATTCTATAACGTCCAACCTCTCCAAGATTGTATCGCTGTTCAGAAAAGAATAATTTATTAATGATACCTTTAGCTGTTTCATAATCAGGCGGTTCTGCATTACGAAGCTGACGGTAAATATGTTCAACGGCCTCTTTTTCAGAGTTCGTTGGATCTTTTTGTAAGGTGTTATGTATAATTGCATAATCACCAGATTCATTGTCTAATTTATGTAATAAAATAGTTTTCGCACCTGATTCGATAATCTCTTCAATATGCTCTTTTTCAAGAATAGTATCTCGATCTAAAACTATTTCATTTCTTTCAATCGAAACTACCTCGCCGGTATCTTCATCAACAAAATCTTCAAACCAAGTTTTTAAAACTCTCGCTGCTAATTTTCTATCCAATACTTTTTTAAGACCACTTTTTGAAACTTTAACTTCTTCTGCAAGGTCAAAAATTTCTAAAATATCTTTATCTCTTTCAAAACCAATAGCTCTGAAAAGGGTAGTTACCGGTAATTTTTTCTTTCTATCGATATAAGCAAACATTACTTGGTTGATATCGGTAGCAAACTCAATCCAAGAACCTTTAAAAGGAATTACCCTTGCGGAGTATAATTTTGTTCCATTAGCATGAAAAGATTGTCCGAAGAAAACCCCTGGAGATCTATGTAATTGAGAAACAACAACACGTTCTGCACCATTGATACAAAATGTACCACTATGCGTCATATAAGGAATTACTCCCAAATAAACGTCTTGTACAATAGTTTCAAAATCTTCGTGTTCAGGATCAGTACAGTATAGTTTTAAACGCGCTTTTAACGGTACACTATAGGTTAATCCTCGCTCAATACATTCTTGTATGGTATATCTAGGTGGGTCAACAAAATAATCTAAGAACTCTAAAACAAAATTATTTCTAGAATCTGAAATTGGAAAATTTTCCATGAAAGTTTTATACAAACCTTCATCACTTCTTTCATCAGATTTGGTTTCTAACTGAAAGAAATCTTGGAAAGATTTTGTTTGAATATCCAAAAAATCTGGATAATCAGTAATCAGTTTAGCTGATGCAAAGTTTACTCTCTGGTTTTTTAGTTTCGTTGCCAATGGAGAAAAATTTAAATTAAATTATAAGAACGAATATATATGCAAAATGGTTTAGGTCTAAGGGTGTTAACCTCAAAGACCTAAACCTTAAGTGTTTATTAAAAAAGTAGACTACTTAAGCTCAACTTCAGCTCCAGCCTCTTCTAAAGATTTTACAAGACCTTCGGCCTCATCTTTAGAGATACCTTCTTTGATAGGCGATGGTGCACTATCAACAATTTCTTTAGCTTCTTTCAATCCTAAACCAGTTAATTCTTTAACCAATTTAACAACTGCTAATTTTGAACCACCAGCTGCTTTAAGAATAACATCAAATTCTGTTTTTTCTTCTGCTGCTGCTTCTCCTCCTGCTGCTGGACCTGCAACTGCTACTGCTGCTGCTGCCGGCTCAATTCCGTACTCTTCTTTTAAAATCTTTGCCAATTCATTAACTTCTTTTACTGATAAGTTAACTAGTTGTTCTGCGAAATCTTTTAACTCTGCCATTTTTCTAGTGTTTAAATTTTAATATATAGTTTATTAGTGTGTTTGTTTACTTTTCTGATAAAGTCTTAATTATACCAGATAATGTATTACCGCCTGATTGTAATGCTGAAATAACATTTTTAGCAGGTGATTGTAAAATTGTAATGATTTCACCAATCATTTCTTCTTTAGATTTAATACTTACTAAAGCATCTAATTGATCATCCCCAACATAAATAGCTTCTTCAATATAAGCTCCTTTTAAAATTGGTTTTTCATTACCTTTACGGAATTCTTTAATTACTTTCGCTGGTCCATTACCAACTTCTGAAAACATAATAGAACTATTACCTTTTAAAATAGTAGGTAATTCTCCAAAATCTTTTTCAGATCTTTCCATTGCTTTTGAAAGCAAGGAATTCTTAACAACTGCCAAATTAATGTTTGCTTTAAAACATGCTCTACGCAAGTTTGATGTTTGCAATGCATTTAATCCAGAAATATCTGCGATATAGATAATATTATTATCAGTTAATTTGCCAGTTAAAACTTCTATTACTTGTGATTTTTCTTCTCTAGTCATAATTCAAATATTTTAACTTGCCTTAAACTGTTTTTGCATCTATGGCAATTGAAGGACTCATAGTACTTGATAAATAAATACTTCTGATATAAGCTCCCTTAACAGTTGATGGTTTTAATTTTAATAATGTTTGAATTAATTCGTTTGCATTCTCTGCAATTTTATCTGCATCAAATGATACTTTTCCAATTGCTGCATGAATAATTCCGGTTTTATCAACTTTAAAGTCAATTTTACCACCTTTAACATCTTTTACTGCTTTTGCAACATCCATGGTAACTGTACCTGTTTTTGGGTTAGGCATTAATCCTCTTGGTCCTAAAATTCTACCTAAAGGTCCTAATTTACCCATTACACTTGGCATTGTTACAATTACGTCAACATCTGTCCATCCTTCTTTTATTTTTTGAAGGTACTCATCTAATCCTACATAATCAGCACCAGCTTCTTGAGCTTCTGCTTCTTTATCTGGAGTTACTAAAGCTAAAACTTTAACATCTTTACCAGTACCATGAGGAAGGGTTACAACACCTCTTACCATTTGGTTTGCTTTACGCGGATCTACACCTAATCGAACTGCAAGATCAACACTTGCATCAAATTTCACGTTGGTGATTTCTTTAATTAAAGAAGAAGCGTCTAATACATTAAGTGCAACATTAGCATCAACTTTAGCATGTGCTTCTTTTTGTTTCTTTGTTAGTTTTGCCATCTTCCTTATACTGTTTTAACAGGAGCTACTCCCTTTACTTTTAATCCCATAGATCTTGCAGTACCGGCAACCATCAACATAGCAGATTCAATTTGAAATGCATTTAAATCTTGCATTTTATCTTGTGCTATTACTCTGATTTGCTCCCAAGTTACTGTTGCAACTTTCTTACGATTTGGCTCTCCCGAACCTTTCTTTACTTTCGCTGCTTCTAATAATTGAATTGCTGCTGGTGGAGTTTTTACAACGAAATCAAATGATTTGTCTTTAAACACTGTGATAGCAACCGGTAATACTTTACCAGCTTTATCTTGAGTTCTCGCATTGAATTGCTTACAGAACTCCATAATGTTAACTCCGGCAGCACCCAATGCAGGTCCTACAGGTGGCGAAGGGTTTGCTGCTCCTCCACGTACTTGTAATTTTACTACCTTAAATACTTCTTTTGCCATTTTTTAACTTAATTTAAGAAAATACACTAAATTGGAAGCTAATGTATTCACATAATTCATGTAACAATTATGAAATTTTTTCAACTTGCATATAGTTCAATTCTAGTGGAGTTTTTCTTCCAAAGATTTTAACCATTACTTCAAGTTTACGTTTTTCTTCGTTGATGTTTTCTATAGTACCATCGAATCCGTTAAACGGACCATCGATAACTTTTACAGTTTCACCTTTAATATATGGAATAGCAACGTTTTCATTTTGAACTGCTAAATCATCTACAGTTCCCAACATTCTATTTACTTCAGATTTTCTTAATGGAACAGGATCTCCACCTTTTGTTTCTCCTAAAAATCCAATAACACCGGTAACAGATTTAATTACGTGAGGAACTTCTCCACTTAAATTTGCCTGTACCATAATATAACCAGGAAAATAAACTTTTTCCTTATTATATTTTTTTCCATTACGGATTTGGATAACTTTTTCGGTTGGCACTAAGACTTGGCTAACAAAATCGGATAAACCTACACGAGCAATTTCATTCTCAATATAAGTTTTGACCTTATTTTCTTGTCCACCAATAGCTCTTACAGCATACCATTTCATTACAGAAGAATCTGACATCTTTTTATATTAATTAAAAATATTAAAATATTTTTCTAAGCCCATTTGGAAAAATTTATCCACTAAAAATACAGCTACAGCAAAGATTATTGTGAAAATAGCAACTACAACAGTAGTTTTTTGTGCTTCATTTCTCGGTAACCAAGTAACGTTATTTGTTAGTTCAGCAAATGATTCTTTAATATAATTTACTACACCCATTATTATTTCTATTTACGCACGGGTGGAGAGGCTCGAACTCCCGACACCTGGTTTTGGAGACCAGTGCTCTACCAACTGAGCTACACCCGTATTTAACATCTTTTTAATTGAAAAAAGTTGTCAAACTATTATTTTTTAAAATTATCTTTAAAACTAACTGCTATAAAGAATAACAAGGTGCTTCTTTCAAAGAAGCACCTGATATTAAAAAATTTTCAAAAGATTGAATTAATCAAGAATTTCTGTTACTTGACCAGCTCCTACAGTTCTACCACCTTCACGAATAGCAAAACGTAAACCTAAATTCAATGCAATTGGTTGAAGTAAATCAACAGTTACAGTTAAGTTATCACCTGGCATTACCATTTCAACACCATCAGGTAAATTAATTGTACCTGTAACATCTGTAGTTCTTACATAAAACTGTGGACGGTAGTTTTTATGGAATGGAGTGTGACGTCCACCTTCTTCTTTTTTCAAAACGTAAACCTCAGCTTTAAATTTAGCATGTGGTTTTACAGATCCTGGTTTACAAATAACCATACCTCTTTTGATATCTTCTTTTGCAATACCTCTTAATAAAATACCTAC
>RCMY010001959.1_pt1 | contig 18929 bp, 27 predicted proteins | sample 2041341 | NCBI WGS metagenome assembly RCMY01 (sample SAMN09708234, study PRJNA481090) | Marine sediment metagenome, whole genome shotgun sequencing project. | reverse complement strand
GATCTAGGTCTCACCGTGTATATTAATCTTACTCCTCTCTTTTGTTCTTTCTATTTTAAACCTAAAATACTAACTTTTGCAAACTTAAGACGTGTATAATTAATTGCTTTAAACCTACTTTCGAAAATTGCTAACGCCAGTTCGCTGCGCTCGTGTCTCGCAGATTTTCTATTCGGTTTTTATTTGCTACATTAGTTGTTTAACCACGGAACATACCATATACAAACACGTTGTGCTTCATTACGAAAACCAAACTATATGATTCCATTCTTTAGAAAAATAAGAAAACAATTTGCAGATGACAATAAACCAATAAAGTATTTGAGATATGCCTTTGGTGAAATAATACTTGTGGTTATAGGGATTTTAATTGCACTACAGATCAATAACTGGAATCAAGAGCGTATTCAAGTAAAAGAACTGGATGGTCTTAAGAAAAGCATTTCCAGTGCTATTCAATCAGATATTACATATCTAAAATTAATTCGAACGGGAAGAAAAAATATTGGTTTAAAGGCAGATTCTATTTTTAGCACCTATATAGTTAATCAAAGTCCAGTTTTCGCTTTTAATGATTACGCTTTTATAGCCAGTACATTTCGTGAATTGAATAACATCATTTATTACCAACCTAATCTTAGTGCTTTTGATGCTTTAAAAAATTCAATTTATTTAAGTAAGCTCCAAGGTACGGATATCGAATTATTACTTAATTCGTTTTATGCTGCAGCCGAACGATTACATAAACAGGAGGAAGATTATAATCAGTCCCTTAAAACTGATTATAAATCATGGTCCAATAAATTCAGGAATAACGACGGTTTGCTTTTTACGAAATATTGGGAATATATGGAATCTGGAAATTTTCATGAACGGTTTGTGAAAGTCTTTAACGATAATTATACGAAAACTCTACTGGAAAAAAGCTTTGAAGAATTAGATATGGTTGATTTATACGACCAGCAAATCATTCTCGGAGAAAAATATATTGAAATGGTCGAAAAAGGGGAAATTAATTTTGACACACAGACCAAAATAGATTTTAGTGGTACGTTCTTTTCCTATTCTGAAGTTGACGTTTTAAATCTAATGGTCAATGGCGAAATCCCTTCAGATTTCGGAGTGATATATGCACAATCCAGCGACAGATATTATCACGGGATAAAGTTCGAGGACAATGCCATGATCTTGACCTATCCTGAAAACACGTTTGACTGGGGCTCACCCTTTTTCACCATTAATGCGTTAAATGATCGTGTGAAAGAAATGGATTTTACAAAATACAAAACGATCACCCTTGAAATGAAGGGGGCGATTGGTGGTGAACAGTTTGCCTTAATGATGAAGGATAAATATGATCTTCCTGATGGCAAGGAATCAAGAGTTGATATTACAGTAACCAATACGTGGGAAACCTTTGAAATACCTGTGGAAAAATTTGAAACTGCAGATAAGAAAATTATAGAAACACCTCTGGGTTTTGTTTTTTTAGGCGGTGAAGGAAAAACGATTTATGTACGATCAATTCAGTTTAATTAGGTTAAAGTGAATTGAATGAATAAATAACAAAAGCACAACAAAAATATAAACCAAAACATAAAGCTTTTGAATGTGCGTGTCGGAAAGTAAACACTAATTTGCCCCGTCTCTTCATAGCTTAGACCTTAGTAAACATTAAAGAAGACCCTCGATGAAAAGAAAAATCCTAAAAACATTATTAATTATTATAGTAATTTTTATTGGATTCACCTTCTATATGTCACCAAGTTTCGGTGGACTTATTTATGGAGGAAAAGAGGAACACGATAAAAACGTAGAAAAATTAGAATTCACAAACGACAGAAATTTTAATTATCAAATTGAGTACAAAACATATTCTGATGAACCTGATTTAATAAAATTGAAAACCGATTTTAAATTAGACACTATTGTAAAAAACGCCAAATCAGATTTTGAAAAAGTCCTTCTAATTCAAAGTTGGGTAAATAGTAGATGGAAACACGACGGAAATAATTCGCCAGAAAAAAATGACGCGTATTACATACTTGAACAAGCTGAAAAAGGTGAAAGGTTTAGGTGTACTGAATATAGTTTAGTCGCATCGGAATCTTTAAAATCTTTAGGGTTTAAAGTTCGGAGTGTTGGGCTAATGACAAAAGACATTGATGAAGTAAATTCAGGTGGTGGACACGCTGTAAACGAGGTTTTTATTCCGGACTTAAAGAAATGGATTTTTATTGACCCACAATATGACATTATGGTTACAGAAAATGGTTTACCATTAAATGCTGTTGAGTTACAAAAAGCTATTGCAAATAAAGAACTTATCGAAATAATAAATCCAAACAAAGTAATCGAAAAAGAAGAATATATTGAATGGATTGGACCATATTTATACTATTTTTATACAAGCCTGAATAAAGGAAAAGTTAGTGTTTGGGACAGAATTATAGGAAATAAAAAGCAATTGACTTTAGTTCCAGAAGGGAAAAAAGAGCCAAAGTATTTTCAACGAATTTTTAGATTAAACAATATGTATTTCACAAATTCAACAAATGACTTTTATCAAACTGAATAGTAAAATAACGATTTGCCAACACTATGTAAAAATAATCACCTAGTTATTAGACACTTGCGAAAATGCTTACAGATTTTCTATTTGGTTATTATTTCCTAAATTTCGTTCTTAAACAAGGCAACTAATATTATACAAGCCAGTTGTAGGTTATTAAAAAAGAGAAATTATGAAAAAGCTTTTTAGGGCAGAGAACTATCTTGAACCGATCTTAGTACTCGATTACGAAATAGATGCAAACTGTAATTCTGTTCACAATGCTTGGACAGATTTAGAGATATTTCAAAAGTGGTTTTGTCCAACAGGATTTTCAGTTGCTCGAGCAGAATTGGTTCCACATGCTGGTGGATACTTTAGAATTCATATGAAATCCCCAGAAGGCGAAATTTATCCCACAAAGGGAGAATATATTTTGCTAGACAAACCAAATCGAATCGTGTATAAAGATTCTTGGGATGACAACAGAGAGAACAACGAACCAATTATTACTGAAATAATTTTCGAGCCACTAGGTAAAAAAACCTTAATGAAAATATATTCAAGTTTTGCGACAGAGCAACAAAAGGAAAGTGTTCTCAATTCAGGAATTGTAGATGGTTGGAAAATGTTTTTTAACAATCTCAATATTGTGTTAAAAGAATAAACAACCTACAAAACAAAGTATTGAGCATACCTTACGGGCTACGCACCATACACTAACTTTTAGTGATAAGGCAAACCGAAAAACTATTATGACTAAAGAAAAAAAATACTTAAGTAATGGATAGTTTCCAAACTAAATGGAGACATCTAAACACAATTATTCCTATGAAGAGTATATATGTAAATTTTACTTTTTTACTAATTTTAGCAGTATGCCAACTTGGTTGTGACTCGAAACAATCGACTGAAAACCCAATTATTGAACAGGATTCTTTGGTGGTGTTCTTAGTAAGGCATGCTGAGAAAGTTGATCAAACTAAAGATTCTGAACTATCTGAATCTGGCAAAGAAAGAACTTTGGAGCTGGCAAAAGTTTTAAGAAGCGCAAATATAGAATATGTACATAGCTCAGATTTCATTCGAACACGAGAAACTGCTGCACCCACTGCCAACGAGTTCAGTTTGACAACTGAAATCTATGATCCAAAAAATCTTGAAGCATTGGCACGAAAGATAAGAGGCAAAGGTGGTAATCATTTGATAGTAGGTCATAGTGGTTCAACGCCAAAAATGGTTCGATTACTTGGAGGCGACGCAGTGTCGGAAATCAACGAATCGGAAGAATTCGACCGGCTATATATTATCAATGTTTCTGGTAATGGCAGTGTGAGTTCGATATTGATGAGATATGGAAAACCATATAATACAAGTAATGGGATTTAGAACAAATAGAACAATAGTATAAAGGCTAGAACAATGTGTGAAAGAATAACTGGTTGAGGTGTAAAATCACGAATTATACCCCGCTTCAATTTTCATGTAACTTGACAAGAAAGTGCCACGAAGCTGGCTACTATTAAATACTAACCGTTGTTTACTATTTTGACCCATACCGATAAAAGGCTACATTGCTCTAAACGAAATAATTAGTTAATGGAAACACGATTATTAAGAGAAAAAGAGGTTTATCCAAATAAGGAAGTTTTAGAAAAAGCTCTAGGAGAAAGTTATTTGGTGTTTAATGAATTAATAAAAATTATTTCAAATGAAAAATATGCTCTAACGCCAGATTGGAGATATTATAAAGATGGGCAGTCTTGGTTATGCAAAGTTTCCAATAAAAAAAAGACGGTGTGTTGGATTTCAGTTTGGGACAAATTCTTTAAAGTAGGATTCTATTTTACCGAAAAAACACGTTTAGGAATTAATGAATTAAATATTGAAAATAAAATTAAAGAAGATTTTATTCGAAGTAAAAATATTGGTAAACTAATCCCTTTAGTGATTAATTTCTCAAGAAAAGAACAAATTGACGATGTGCTTAAAATAATGGAATATAAAAAGAAATTAAAATAGCAGTATACCTATTTCGATTAAAAAATTGAGTACAATAATAGCTATAATTCAGCGCTGAGAAAGTGTAAAAAATAAAACAAAAAACTAGCTTGATTTCTATTAGGAATAGTCCTTAGATCGTTTCCACCTCAAAATGACAACCGAAGCGTTGGTAGCCATATTAAAAAAGCCCTATCGTTGTAGAAAGGCTTTTTGATTGCTTTAGTCAGATTCTTCAAGAGAAAATATTTCATTAACAGTTTTACCAAAAAATTGAGAAAGCTTAAGTGCAAGAGCCGTTGATGGCACATATTTATTGAGTTCAATTGAATTAATTGCTTGTCTTGTGACGCCAATTTTTACTGCCAATTCTCCTTGAGTTATGTTTTTAATAGCTCGTTCAACTTTTAGATTATTTTTCATGGCTTAATGATTTTTTTGTCTTGTATAAGATATAGTAGAAACGAATGATAAAAAAGATGAGAACCGTATACATGTTGAATATCATCACAATTAGGAATTCCAAATTAAAAAAGAAGAGAGTGCAAAATGCTAAAATTGCATAGTTGACATAAATTGCCCAGACTAAAGATTCTAATCTAGTTTTTAATATAAACTCATCTTCATGTTTTTCTTTGGAGAATGCAACCAAAATTGCTCCGATTAGAAATAGAATTCCTGCTATTGTGTTGACATAATTGCCATCAAAAACACCCATAATAGTTTTTTCAACGCCAAAACCATCAGAATAAAATGTAAAAACTTTTGAGTCTAGAAATTTGAATTTTGAATCAAAGAATAAGATTGAAATTCCTAGGATTGTGGACGGAATTAGCAAAATCCAACCAATACGTTTGTATTGATTAGGAAAAAGAAATTTTGTTTTCATACATCTATATTTAAGATTTACAACACAAATGTAATGAATAGATTACAAAAAAGCAATTATAAGTTACATTTAGTAATATATATATTACATTAAATTTGTATGTTATAGATTGCAGGAAAACTATAATTGATTGTGGTCATCCAAATTTGCAAAAAAACGAACCAGCAATTATGGAGAAAAAAGCGATAGTACTTGATGATGCTGAATTGATTTTAGCCGAAAAATAACTGTGACTAAGAAAGAACTGACTTAAAAACCAAATAAACTTAGGTAGTTTTATTTTAAGTCAAATAGAATATTTTTTTAATTTAAAAGGCTTTAGTATTGTTTTTTTTCTATTTATAGAACGATAAACAAGACTCTATGGCTGTTAATCTTTACGAAAAACACATTGGTATAAAAGAAGTCTCCAAGAAGAATAAAGCCGACAGATTTCAATTAGATTTTTATCATGGTAGTAAAAATCTCTTTTAATGTAGCTAAACTAAAATTTAAAGATCTACAAATAGCACCAAATATGCATAAATATTAAGCAGGTTTGTGTTTTCGAATTATAGTTTTTATATCAGGGATTAATACAATAATAAATGCAACAAGAGAAACAAGTATTACCACTAAAGCAACACTTCTAAAATTAGAGGTAAAACCTAATAAATAGCTAATGCTTCCTACCATTATCATAACCATGTAATCAACAATGAATAAAATAGGAATAATAAATAATGATTTTAATGCTAAATTTTCCATTTTCAATAGGTTAAATTATACTCTTATTTAATAGTATAAAACTAGATAAAAATCTATGGAGATTAAAGAAAAAACGACCACAACATTTCACTAAGTTTAATGCAATTTTCAACTGTTTTTGATGTGGTTTTAGTTTGTCAATAATGAAAAATGGGATAAAAGGAGTAAATAATTGATTAAGAATGGTTTCATTAAAAATAAATAAATCAAAGAAGGTATGATTATATAAATGTTCTTATCGTTAATCTAAATCTATTTCCGTGAAAACGCGAAAATTAAAAATCATATGAAATTAAAAAGGAGCCCCAAAAAAGAGACTCCTTTTATCGTTACATACAATATGTAACACCTTTAATAAAATAAACTCAACAACAATAAAAATCTAAAAATCCAAAATTTTGGAGAGGAATCAAACCAAAATTTTGGATTTTTAGATTAAAGCAAACACTAAATCTTAATTTAATTTAATTTGTTGTAAAACGCTTTTTACATCTTTAAAAATAACAACAACGAATACCAATAAAGAAAAAGCAAGTAAGAATTTACCTATAATACAATAGGTACAGTCATAAAAATTATTTGTGAAACCGAATAAACAGGTTGCACATCCTAATAACATCATGACTAGATAATCAAAGAAGATTAATGCAGGGAGTAATACAGCAGATTTTAAAATTAAATTTTTCATTTTTTTTACTATTTAGTGTTTGCTTTTCATGAAGTAAAATTAGTTGCTTTTGCTCTCTTAATAAAGTAACAATTGTCACGAAATTATATTCTTTTGCATGGGGTTTTTGCTTTATAATTATGTAATTTTACCGTATTAACCATGTAGTTTTACACCATCATAGCATAATGCCTGATTTTCTGCAAAAAAAGAATGATTTTGATTATGAATTTTTAGATGCGAAAGAATGTTTAAATATTCTAACGGATGCTGAAAAGAACGAATTGTTTGAAAATAAATCAGATTTGGAGTTCCAACCGGGAGAGATAATCGTAAAAAGAGGAATCTTAGCAAACGATATTTTGTATGTTACGGAAGGATTGGTAAAAATTGAAATTTATAATGACGGTAAACCTTTTACGCTTGGTTTAATTAACTCGCATTCGTTTATCGGAATTATTTGTTGCTTCGCTTTTACAAAATTTGATTTTACAGCTGTTGCGTTAGAAAAAACAACGGTAAGTTTTATACCGATGGATATTTTTGAAATGTTCATTAAAAATAATGGTGTTTTTTCTTTAAATTTAATCAAGCATATGTCAGGTGTGGCAAACGGTTTGTTTCACCGAATTACAGCACTTTCTCAAAAGAACATTGACGGAGCGTTATCGATGTTGCTACTCGATTTTGTCAATATTTATGGTAGTAGTAAATTTACTTTGCCAGTGGTTCGAATTGAATTGGCTAAACTTTTAGGATACTCTAAGGAAAGTGTTATCAATACTTTATCAAAATTTAATAGAGAAGGAATAATAAAAGTTTCTGATAGAAAAATTGAAATCTTAGATTTGAAACAACTCGAACAAATAAGCAAAACCGGCTAGTTTTTATTTCATTTTATTGAAATAAAAAATAATTTTTCAAATCGTTATTATTATATAAATTTGTGCCAACCAACCTTTACATATTTTAATTTGTTTATTCGTTTTAATTTTAAGGTTCTTCGCAATGAAAAAAGTCACTCTCTTTATTTTAGTTTTAATCAGTTTTTTAGTATTGGGATGCAGTTCAGATAATGATCCCGATACAATAAACTTTGAATTTGAAGCTACTGTTTTGGGTAAAGGAATAGATTGTGGAAGTTTTCTTGTTAATTTGAGCAAAAAAAATGGCGATTCCGACATAAAAAATGGAACATATTATGTCGATGATCTACCGGCAGATTTACAAATAAAAGGCTATAAAATTAAGTTGAACTGCCGTCGACCTACTCTTGATGAAAACTATGCTTGTACAACCTTAGGTCCAGATTATTTTCATTTGATAGCACTCGAAAGTGAACAAAAGTAATTCTCTTTTTTGGCATTACTAAAATGCAGGTAATTTGTGCTTTTTATCTTTGTCATATCCTTTATCTTAAAATTTAATTATCATGTTACCAGAAGTATTATCACTCGAAAGTCCGGACAAAAAATCAACCATAAAAATTGAATCAGGTGAATTAATCAGTTTTCAAAAAAATGGGGAAGAACTAATACATAAAAAAGGCGAACCTGGTTGGCGAAATTCTGATACCGAAATGTTTCCTATTATCGGCCCTACAGAATCGAATAATTTTAGCGTTGTCACGGATAGAGGGACTGCAAAACAAGATCAGCACGGTATTTTAAGAGAATTGAAATATATGTTGAATAAGAAGTCTAAAAACTCAGCGGTTTTTGAAAAAAATTATGTCGCGAACACAAAAGTTAATAACGCAAAGTTTCCAGAAAAATCTACACAACAAGATGTATTTTGGCCTTATAATTTTCAATTTTCGAAAAGTTTTCTCTTAACGAATGAGGCTTTGCAGGTTCATTTTGATATTATCTCGGAAAAAGGAATGCCTTTTATGTTAGGCTATCACCCGGCGTTTAAACTTTCAGGTGATAACGTAGAATTGGTACATACAACTGAAAAGCAAGTTACATTGCAGGATATTCTTAAGGTTGGCGACCTTGCCTTACCATTTTTAGATACCAGTAGGATAACATTGGTGAAAAAATCTGGTTTAAACCTTAAAATTGAAACAAAAGGCTTTGAACATTTCATGTGTTGGACTCCCGTACCCAACATGCTTTGCATCGAGCCAATTACCAAATATCCTTATACAGGCCAGAAGGAATTGAGACAAGAAATGTTTGAGATTTCTGAAGGAATAGAGCATTTTGAAGTGTCAATAATACCTTTTTATTAACCATGCTTTTTTTTATTTAATTTTTTTTTCATTTTTCATTTTTTTTAAAAAGAGATTGAAATATAAATTATATTTGATGCGTGAAAAAAGAGTTTAAATTTTTTAGTATCCTATTTTTTACAGTACTCTATTTTTTTATAATTGGAGCTGTAAATAATGTTGCTTTAGGTTATAATTATGCTAGTCATCAAGAGGTTAAAAAAGTTAGCTTCGCTTTGGCGGATATATCTAATGTCTCTAATTATGATTCAGAGAATTCAGAGATATTCGTTGATTTAAATCCAAATTTCACCTTAAAAAAGCCTTTACAAGACTATTTAACTATAGAAAAAACTTTATACGATAACTTGTCGGTAGAGTTTACTTTATACACTTCTGTTTTAAGAAAGTTTATACTTAAATTTCAAAAAATAGATATAATTTTTCCTTTCCATTTTTTTTGGTAATCCAATTTATTTCAATTTTTTAAAGATTTTTTACAGGATTTGTGTCGTAACAAAACCTGTCAACTTTGTATAAAATAATTTAAATAAAATAAAATGGATTTAGGAACATTAGAAATAGCATTAGTTTTAGTTGCAATATGCATCGTGCCTTTTATAATTTTGGGCAAAAATAATAAGAAAAGAGACAAACAATTGTTGCAGTCACTTTTAGATTCTGCGAGTAAAGAGGATTGTAAAATCACCCAATCAGAGTATTTAAATGATGTAGCAATTGGTTTAGATGAAACTAACAATAAGCTCTTCTTTTTTAAAAAAATAGAGTCCACTGAAATCGCACAACATGTTAATCTTTTAGAAATGAAAAGTTGCGGAATTTTAAATTCAAACCGACCGATGAATTCTAAAAAGCATAAGGATATTATTATTGAAAAAATTGGAATGTCTTTCACTCCGCTAGATAAAAATAAGGCTCATGAAATTTTTGAGTTTTTCAATTCTGAAGAAACAATGCTATTAAGCGGTGAGTTACAATTGGCACAAAAATGGGTGAAAATTGTGAACAACTTATTACAGGCAATGCCCGTAAAAAAGGATCAAAATTTACATAAGCAATTTACTCAGAACAAACCGGTGGCTGTTGCCAATAAACAAGAATTGTTGGCTAGCTAATTATTAGTTATTTCAAACAAAAAGCGGATGTAAAGTGGAAACTTTTATCCGCTTTTTTTTTGTTCTTGAATGTTCGTGCTTAGATATTTTCAGTATTTTCGATTGAAATTAATTGGTATAAAATTTTGCTTTTAGATCAATTCATAACCTTAAAAATAAATAAAAATGCCGAATAAAACCCAAAAATGGAATTCCATTTTATACAATAACAAGCATGCTTTTGTATATCAGTTTGGAGAACAGCTTATTCAAATTCTAGAACCAAAAGAGAACGAGCGAATATTAGATTTGGGTTGTGGTTCCGGGCAACTTACAGCAAAAATTAGTGAATTGGCAAAAGAAGTAATCGGTATCGATAAATCGCCCGAAATGATCGCCGATGCTCAGTCTAAATTTTCTAAAATTGAATTTCAAGTAGCTGATGCAGCTTCTTTTAGCTTTAGGGTTAAATTTGATGCTATTTTTTCAAATGCAGCATTGCATTGGGTTAGCGATTATGAAAATGCGATTTATTGCATGTATTCTAATTTGAAAGAAAATGGCAGAATAGTGCTTGAATTTGGCGGCAAAGGAAATGTGCAAAGGATTATTAGTCAACTAAGAATTTCATTAAAAAAAAGGGGTTACAAAAAACAATCGGCTTTGCGATTATGGTATTTTCCTTCTATTGGAGAATATACCACCCATTTAGAAAAAGCTGGTTTCAAAGTCATTATGGCACAACATTTTGACAGACCTACGGAGTTATCAGATGAGAATTCCGGAATTAGAGATTGGCTCTCTATGTTTGCCGATGGTTTCTTTGAAAATGTAAGTTTCGAAGATAAACTTGAAATAAAAAAGGAAGTCCAAAAAGAAGTACAATCCGATTGTTTAATAAATGGAAAGTGGTTTGCCGATTACAAACGAATTAGAATCGTTGCTATCAAAGAATAGAATTGATTGCAAAACAAGGCTTTTTACTATTTCCTTTTAATGAACAAATTGATAATCAAGCTTTGCTTACTTTCGCAACATGGGTATTTTATGTAATTTAAATGGAGTACATTGGATTTAAAGTTGTCAAATTCAGAATGACATTTCGTAAAACCAAGTATCTTTATAACAAAAATAGATGGGATTATTCAATAAATTACTTGGCAACGCGAGTGAAGTTTCTGTAGAGAAACTAACACAAAAATATGGTCGATTACTTACCGATAGTGAACAAATAGAACTTGGTTTTAATTTAATTCGTGATGTTTTTATGTTCACGAATAAAAGATTGATTATAATTGATATTCAAGGTATTACCGGTAGTAAGATTGAATATAAATCGATGCCATATAAAAATATTTCACGATTTTCTTTAGAAACTTCTGGTACTTTTGATTTGGATGCGGAATTGAAAATATGGATTTCTAGCGAAAATACGCCAAGTGTGAGCAAGAAGTTTAACAAAAGTGTCGATGTGTACGAGGTACAAAAATATTTGGCAGATAAAGTAATGTAATCAAAAGTATGCATGGTAATTTTTAAAACCAAAAGACTAACCGTTCGAAAATTGAATAAAATGGATAAAGATTTCTTTACGGAATTGTTATCCAATCCTGAGATTATCGATCCAATCCCACATAAAGCATATCCTCAAGAAGAAATTGATAAACGGTTTCAAGAATTTTTATCCGCTTCAAGCGAAATTAAAGAGAATAAAACAAATGTTTGGGGCATCACAGAAAATGGTAAAAACGAATTGATTGGTCTCTGTCTTTTTTTGACAAATAATGAAAACGATAGAGAATTGGGTTATCGATTTCGAAAAGCATATTGGGCAAAAGGTTTTGGTACCGAAATTGCAGAAGGAATCATTGATTTTGCCTTTAACGAACTAGAACTTGCGAAAATTACTGCTGATGTTTGGGTAGAAAACAAAGCTTCGACAAAGATTCTAGAAAGGTACTTGATTCCTGTAAAAGAGTTTTATAATGAACGCGATGCATGTACCGATCGCCGATATGAAGTCACTTTTGAAAAGTGGCAAAAAAGGAATCCTATTTAAGATTGTTTAAGACATTTTTTGGGTGAATAAATAATAAACAACAGTATAATTGCTGAATTTCAAATAAATATTATTCTCATAAATCTAAATTTTAATTTTTTTTACTAAAAATGTTAACCTTTTCAAATTAGAAACACTAATAATAAAAAAGAACAAAAGTTAAGGCTTTATACAAATTTGGGTATTACTTTTGACATTGAAAACTAATAACATGAACAACAACGACGTACTTCGCCAGATACGGTACACTTTTGATTTTAATGACACTAAAATGATAGAGCTATTTGCTTTGGCAGATTTAGAAGTTAATCGCTCGCAAGTGAGTAATTGGTTAAAGAAAGATGAAGATCCGGCATTTCAAGAAATTACAGACCATGAATTAGCTATTTTTCTTAATGGTTTAATTAGCGATAAACGCGGGAAATTTGAGGGGCTACAGCCTGAAGCCGAAAAAAAACTCAACAACAATGTAATTTTTAGAAAATTGAAAATTGCTTTGGAACTTCGAGATAATGATATTTTAGACATGTTTCGCTCGGTTGATATGAACATTAGTAAACATGAATTGAGCGCCTTTTTTAGAAATTCGAAACATCGCCAATACCGTGAATGTAAAGATCAGTTTTTGCGTAATTTTTTATACGGAATGCAAAAAAAGTATCGCGATTCTAAAATATAAGCGTGCATAAATTCTACATAACTTCATAAAATAGTTGTATTCGTTAAAAGAATTATCTGTAATTTAACAATTCGTTTAAAATTATTTATCGTAATTCTTTATGTCGAATATTTGTCCGCTTTGTGAGCATTCTTCCAATCTTTTTCGAAAAATTGAATCAAAAAATTATTACCAATGCACCAATTGTTTTGGTGTTTTTTTAGATTCGAATTTTTTACCTAGTCTTGGTGATGAAAAGATTCGCTATGAAAAGCACAATAATGATGTGAACGATGTTCGATATCAAAAGTTTGTTTCACCAATAACCTCGAGAATTTTACAAGATTTTACACAAGAAAGTAAGGGACTCGATTTCGGAGCGGGTACCGGGCCGGTTATAACGAAAATGCTTGAAGAACAAGGTTTTTCTGTAAAATCGTATGACCCGTTCTTTCATAATTTTCCGGAATTGTTAGGGAATAAATATGACTATATTGCTTGTTGCGAAGTGATTGAGCACTTTCATCATCCTAAAAAAGAATTCCAATTATTATACAATTTACTGTCTCCAAAAGGGAAGTTGTATTGCATGACAGAAATGGTAACCAACGACATCATTTTTGAAAACTGGTATTATAAAAACGATCCGACACATGTATTTTTTTTTAGTCAAGAAACTATGAAATGGATTAAAAATAAATACCATTTTTCTAAGGTTTCTTTTCATGAAAGGTTGACTATTTTTACGAGATAAATTAAATATTATTAATGAAAACACTAACAGTAAAAGAGATTAGGCAAGAGTTAGGATATCTTTCTCAAAAGGAAATGATTGAAATATGTTTGCGACTTTCTCGATTCAAAAAAGAAAATAAAGAACTATTAACCTATCTTCTGGTTGAAAAACAGGACGAAGAGACTTTTATTGAAGGTGTCAAAAAGCAGATGGATGAACAGTTTGAAAATATAAATACAAAGACCTTTTATTTTATTAAGAAAAGTGTGCGAAAGATTTTAGCTTCTACAAAAAAATACAATCGATATTCTCAAAATAAAGAAACAGAAGCGGAATTATTGCTTTATTTTTGCCATAAATTAAAAAAATTCAGACCATCTGTTTTAAGAAGTTCTCCCATGAAAAGTTTGTATTTACGTCAAATGGATGCTATAAAAAAGTTAGTTTCTAACTTACATGAAGATTTGCAATATGATTTTCAAATTGAAATCGATGAATTGGAATTGAAAAATTAGATTTTTAGTCAAAAAATGTGTTAATGCTTCCAAAAAAGAAAGAACATCCTAAAGAAAAATCAAAGCTACATGAGAGAAATAAGCATCGATTTCGCTATGATTTTAAAGTATTAATAGCAAGTTGTCGTGAATTAGCTCCGTTTGTTTCGTTGAATAAATACAACGATGAGTCGATTGATTTTTTTAATCCGGAAGCAGTAAAAGCACTCAATAAAGCCTTGTTAAAACACCATTATTCTATAGAAAATTGGGATATTCCACAAGGCTATTTATGTCCGCCAATTCCTGGGCGAGCAGATTATATTCATCATATTGCCGATCTTTTATCCGATAGTAATGGGGGCAAAATTCCAACAGGTAAGACCATTAAAGTATTAGATATTGGTGTTGGTGCTAACTGCGTTTATCCACTAATTGGTAGCAAGGAATACGGCTGGTCTTTTGTCGGAGCAGATATTGATGAAGTAGCTGTGGCATCTGCAAATAAAATTTTAGCATCAAATTCCATTTTAAACGATAGAATTGAAATTCGGCTACAATCTAACGCGAAAAATGTCTTTTCAGGAATTACCCAAAACGGAGAGCAATTTGATTTGACTATTTGTAATCCGCCTTTTCACGCTTCCGCGGAAGAAGCTGCTGCCGGTACGATGCGAAAACTTAAAAATTTAAAAGGCAAGAAAGTCAAAAAACCAACTTTGAATTTTGCAGGACAGAATAAGGAATTGTGGTGTGACGGAGGTGAAGTGCAATTTGTAGAAAAAATGATTGAAGAAAGTGTGCGATTTGCAACTTCTGTTTTTTGGTTTTCAAGCTTAATTTCAAAGGACTCTAATCTAAAAAAGGTGTATGCTGTTCTTGAAAAGGCTGGAGCAATTTCCGTGAAAACGATACCAATGGAACAAGGGAATAAAATAAGCCGCCTTGTAGCTTGGACATTTTTAAACGACGAACAACAAAAGAAGTGGAAAGAATTAAAATGGTAAAGAATAAATGAATGACAACAACAAAGATAAGCAACAGGTTAACAACCCGTTACATGGGGTGAAATTGGCCACTATTGTAGAGTTTTTAGAAGAGCAATACGGTTGGGAGGCTTTGGGAAACAAAATTAATATTCGTTGTTTTACCAGTAATCCTTCTGTAAAATCGAGTTTGAAATTTTTGCGAAAAACGCCTTGGGCAAGAGAAAAGGTGGAGAGCTTATATTTAAAATCAATTAATAAATAGCATGTCAAAATTATTTGAGAAACCTAATTTTTATCAGGTAATTTTAGTTTTGGATATGTTATTTTTGTTACATAAAAATAAATAATTATGAATAGTATGAAACCAAAAAATAATAAAATTCTAGTACTACTGCTGTTGGCCATATTTTTAGTTGTTTCTTGTAACAAGAATAAAAAAGAATATTCGCCTATGCTAGGTCAAAAAGGTATAGCTCATAAAGTTAAGGTAAAAGAAGTATTGCAAACAAGTGCTTATACTTTTTTAAATGTTATCGAAGATCAGGATGAGTTTTGGATGGCAATTGGTAAAACGGATGTGAAAGCCGGCGAAGTTGTTTACTATGAAGACGCTATGGAAATGAAAGATTTTAAAAGCAAAGAATTGGATCGTACTTTTGATCGAATTTTATTTGCAGAAGGGGTTAGTAATGCTCCTATAATTTCAGAAATAACAGCTGAAGATTCTCTTTATCATCAAAAAGTTACGAAAAAGAAGGAGAAAATTGATGAAAAAGATATTCACGTAGAGGTTGCCGAAGGTGGTATTACCATCGCGAATTTATATAAAAACGGTAAAAATTATGAGAATAAAAAAGTACGGATTCGAGGTCAAGTTGTAAAAATCAATAATGGTATTATGGATCGAAATTGGGTACACTTAAAGGATGGAACAAATCATGATGGTAAATCAGACCTTACATTTACTACTCAAGAATTGGTAAAAGTTGGTGATGTAGTTACCTTTGAAGGAGTTGTAGCTTTAGATAAAGAGTTTGGAGCCGGTTATGTTTATCCTTTAGTTGTTGAACAAGCAGTGCTAAAATAATTTTGAAATTCAAATAATAGTAGTATTTTTAGAAAAAAATAAACGAACAATGAAATACATTTTTTCTTTACTTCTGGGATTTGGTTTAATCTCAGGGGCTTACTCACAATCTATTGTTGGAAAATGGAAAACAATTGATGATGAAACAGGTAAAACAAGGTCAATAGTTGAAATTACTGAACAAAACGGTAAAATTTATGGGCATATTTTAAAGCTCTTTAAAGATCCAAATGAAGATCAAGATCCGATTTGTGATAAATGTCCGGATGGTCGAAAAGACAAAAAAATTATTGGTATGGAAATCATTTCTGGCTTAGAAAAAGATGGCGATAAATGGGAATTAGATGATGGTATATTAGATCCTGAAAAAGGTAAATTATACGATTGTAAAATTTGGTTAAAAAGTGAAAATGAATTGGCCGTAAGAGGTTATATTGGTTTTTTCTATCGCACACAATCATGGTTTAGAGCGGAATAACACATTATTTAAATTATAAAAAAAGGAATCACAGAAATGTGATTCCTTTTTTTGTTTTCGGACAAGAAGTAGTATTTTTAGAGAAAATAATTAGAATTATAAGCTTGGGTTAAAACCGATTCCAAATGAAAAAAATAATACTGAAAATCTTAGTCCTTTTACCACTAATAAGTTGCGGACAAGATAATTCTGAAGATCCAAAAGAAATGATTACTAAAAATGAAATAAAGTTTTTGGCTTTAGGCGATAGCTATACCATTGGAGAAAGTGTGACAGTTGACGAGCGATGGCCCGTAATACTCGCAAATGATTTGAATCAATTAGATTATGAAGTAAGTAACCCAGAAATTATTGCAAAAACCGGATGGACAACCGATGAATTAATGGATGTCTTAGAAAAGCAGCAAGTTGCTACAAATTTTGATTTGGTTAGCCTATCAATTGGAGTAAACAATCAATATAGAGGTCGTGATTTGGAAGAATTCAGAACCCAATTTATTGAATTACTCGAAATGGCAATACACTATGCAAATGGAAATGCAAAAAATGTGTTCGTAGTTTCGATTCCGGATTGGAGCGTTGTTCCTTTTGCAGCAAGTCGTGATCAACAAAAAATATCTCGTGAAATAGATCAGTTTAATGCCATAAAAAAAGAGGAAACACTTAAGCGGAATGTAACTTTTGTGGATATCACACCGATTTCAAGAAAAGCAAAAGGAAATGCTGAATATGTTGCGAATGACGGGCTTCATTTTTCAGGTAAAATGCACCAATTATGGGTCGATGAAATTATTAAAACAAACTTTTAAATTGATTTAAGAAAAGATAAAATGATGGATGATTATTTGCAAAAAGCCCTTGAACTGGATATAAATGATTCCCTAAAATCATTTAAAAACAGGTTTGTAAATTCAGATAATGAGATTTATCTAGATGGAAATTCCTTGGGAAAACTACCAAAAAAAACTACAGAAATTACAGCAGATTTGGTCATAAATCAATGGGGAAATCGATTGATTCGAAGTTGGAATGAACAATGGCTAGAGCTTCCTAAAATACTGGCAAAAAAAATAGCTTTGATTGTTGGTGCTCAAGAAGATGAGATTTTTGTTGGAGACTCCACTTCATTAAATTTATATAAATTAGTATTTGCGGCATTGCAACTGCAAAAAGGAAAACAAAAAATAATCACCGATTCACTTAATTTTCCAACAGATTTGTATGTGTTACAAGGTGTGGTTGAAAATCATTTTCAAAATCACGTTGTAGAAATTATTCCAAGTGAAGATGAAATTTCTACGCACACCGATACCTTAAAAAAATATATTGACGAAAAAACTGCGCTACTTACTCTAAGTGCAGTCACCTATAAAAGTGCCTTTCGATATGATATGGCCGAAATAAATGCTATTGCCAAAAAACAAGAATCTATAGTCATTTGGGATTTGTCGCATGCCGCTGGTGCAGTGCCTGTTGAATTAAACAAGAATAATGCTGAAATAGCAGTGGGTTGTACCTATAAATATTTAAATGGTGGGCCCGGAGCTCCGGCTTTTTTGTATGTAAAAAAAGAGTTGCAAGATAAATTGGTAAATCCGATTTGGTCATGGTTCAGTCATGAAAAACCATTTGATTTTAATCCAAATTATAAAGCGGAAACCGGTATTCAAAAATTCGCGATTGGCACTCCTTCGATTCTCTCTTTAACGGCAATGCAAACTGGATTAGACCTGCTTTTAGAAGCAGGTATTGATAATTTGAGAGAAAAAAGTGTGCGTCAAAGTAATTTTTTAATCGAAATGGTTCAAGAAGAATTGCAACCTTTAGGGTTTAAAATAGCCTCTCCTTTAGACGAAAAATATCGAGGTTCACACATTTCTTTGCAGCATGACGAAGCTTATCGAATTAACCGTGCTATGATTGAGCCAAAATCAAACGATAAAATTATTATACCTGATTTTCGTCCGCCAAATAATATTCGATTGGGTATTGCACCTTTGTACAATTCTTTTCAAGATTTGTATGAAACTGTGCTAAGAATGAAAAAAATTATTATTGAAAAAGAGTATAAAAATTTCCCTAAAGAAAAATTAACGGTTACCTAAAAAATAGAATTATTGATAAAAAAAATATTGTTTCTATGCTTATTTCCTGTTCTTTTTTTCGGTCAAGCCGATAAAAATATCCATTATTTTAAAAGCTTTGATGGAGTGAAAATAGCCTATACAGATGAAGGAAAAGGA
>RCMY010001958.1_pt1 | contig 18930 bp, 11 predicted proteins | sample 2041341 | NCBI WGS metagenome assembly RCMY01 (sample SAMN09708234, study PRJNA481090) | Marine sediment metagenome, whole genome shotgun sequencing project. | reverse complement strand
TGGGCGATGTTGGAGTTCGCGGGTGCCGGGGCGGGTGCCGGGGCGGGTGCAGGAGCCGGGGCGGGCTCGGCGGTCGGCTGGCTGGTCGGCTCCGGGCTCGGCTGTGACGTCGGCTGGCTGGTCGGCTGTGCCGTCGGCTGTGACGTGGGCTGCACGGTCGGCTGTGACGTGGGGACCGGCGCCGGCGTCTCGGTGGGTGTCGCGGTGGGCGTGACGATCGGTGCGACGACCACGGCGTCGACGACGGGCTCGAGGACGGCGTCGAGCTCGGGGAGGTCGGGCTCCGGCACGACCGCCGCGGGAGCGGCGAGGACCTGCTCGACGGCCTGCGGGGTGGTGGCACGGACCGCCACGCCCTGGATGCGGGCGTAACCTTCGCGGGGCACGAGCACGACGTCGATCTCGTCGTCGTTCACCTCGACGGTGAAGGTCTCGACGACACCGCGGAGGCCGCGGACGCGCTGGTAGGTGTCGTAGTCGTCGAGGACCGTCTCGCCCTCGATGCGCACGTCGAAGAGGCGTCCGTTGAACCGCATCGCGGACCGGTCGTTCTCGGAGAAGTGCAGCTCGACCTCGTAGGTGCCCGGGGCGACCGGGAAGCGGTAGCCGAAGCGGCCGTCCCGCTTCTCAGCGTCCCACCGTGCGGTGGCGTAGAGCTCGCGGGGGGCGCCGGAGTCGTGTGCGGTGTCGTGCAGGGTGATGGGCTCGCCGGTCTCGGCGAAGCCGTCACGACGGCCGATGGCCCACGGCGACGGGTCGTCGAAGGTGTCGGCGCTCCAGCCGTCGATGGCGGGGCCACCGGAGTTGACCTTGTAGGAGGTGGGGCCGGCGGTGCCGAGGGCGAGGACGCTGCCCTGCTGGGCGGTGCCGACGAGGGCGACCGGCTGCGTGACGGGCTCGAAGCCCGAGATGAACGGGCTCGAGAGGGCGAAGACGAGGGCGACGCCGGCTGGTCTGAGGAGGGAGGGGAACTGCACTGGTGAGGGCTCCAGGTCTGGCGGGTGGTGTGCTCATACCGTCGCGCGGTTCACACAGGGACGGCATGGGACAGGTGTCACACCGGGCACACCTTGCCATGCGTCCCGGCCGTCTGGCCGTTGATCGGGGGGTCAAGAAGCGCAACGGGCCAGATGATCTCCCGGTACGTGGCGGAGCCCGGTTGTGCGGTCACGATCGGTGGCCGTCCGTAGGGCGCCTGTCCCGGACGCCGAAGTGCGTCCATCTGGACGCCTTGCGTGCGCTCCTGCAGAGCCAGCCCCGCGTGGCCTGTGAAACCCACAAAAGAAGGGCCCGGCTCACGAGGAGCCGGGCCCGAAGGGGCTGTGGATCGGTGGGTCAGCGTGCTCCGTACCGCGAGGAGGTGAAGCTCCGCTCGCCAGCCGGGAGGGTCCCAGGAGCGCCGGAGGTGACCAGCTTCGAGCCGTCGCCGTTGACGCTGCGCTTCCAGGCGGACCAGTCAATGGTCTTGTTGTTCCAGTAGAAGTCCTGCCCCGGGCGCGTCGTGCGCCAGGTGTTGTCCCAGAACCGGACGCGGCCGTTGCTCCAGTTGGCGCCGTTCTCGCCGTTCTCCTGGGTGAAGCCGGACCAGCCGCCCACGAGCGTGACGTCATTGCCGTGGACGAGGACGTCGTCGGTCTTGGGGGATCGCTTGCCGTCGTAGCGGATCATCAGCCCGCGCTGGCCGCCTTCGGTGAGGTTGTTGTAGACCTCGATGCCGGCGGACGACGAGACGTAGACCTGGCTGCCCTGATAGGCCGGCTTCACGGTGCGACCGTTGTTGCGGACGATGTTGCCGTGGATGTTGGTCGGGCCATGGGAGAGCTCGTACATGATCCCGCGGATCTGGTTCTCCTCGATGAGGTTGCTCCGGATCTGCGCGCCATGGTTGTAGACGTCCCACCAGACGCCGGGGCCGTTGTTGTGGTGGCTCCACACGTTCTCGAGGATCATCCCGTCCGTCTCACGGATCTTGGTGCCGCCACCCTCCCAGCCCCACTTGTAGTCGAGGGTCAGGTTGTTGTGGATCTCGGTGTCGCGGATGATCATCTTCCGGTCGACGCCCTGGCCCTTCTTGGCGCCCTGGCGGTAGATGCCGAAGCCGGCGATCCCGATCTGGCCGTTGTGGTGGACCTTGGAGTTGGCCACGAGCGTGCCCGGGCCCGTCGTGATGCCGCCGCCGTGGTTGTAGCGCGACGTCACGTTGCGGATCGTCCAGAACGGGGCGTTGTGGGCGTGGACCGCGCCGTGCGAGGAGCGGGTGGCGTACTTCTCGACGATCAGGTTGTCGATGGTGACGTTGCCGACGTACTCGCCGGTGATCGCGTACGCGGCCGCGGCCGCCTCGATCTTGCCGAGCGACGACGGGTCAACGCCGATGTAGATCCGGTCCCTGGCGTAGTCGAAGTACCAGGTGCCGGCGCCTCGGACGTTGCCCTTCGCGACGTGGTTCCACTGCTTGTCCTTGACGAACAGCTCCTCCGGGCACATGTGGCGGGTGTTGCCGTTGCTCTTCAGGCCGTTCTGCTCGGGCGTGCACCAGCCTTCCTGCTTCTGCCCGCCGACGTACCAGAGGTTGCCCTCCTTCACCCACGAGACGGACGATGCGGAGAGCAGCTTCGCGCCGTTCATGATCGCGCCGGACTCACCGATGATCGTGTCACCCTGCTTCGGGATCACGTTCTGGAGGCGGTGGACGCCCTTGGCGATGAGGTAGGTGGTCCCCGCCTTGTTGTTGGCGATGACCTGGTTCCAGTTCTGTCCGACCTCGATCTTCACGTCGTAGCGGACGTTGGTCGGCGGCGCGGCGGTCGCGGTCGGCGTCGGCGTTGGCGTCGGCGTCGGGGTGGCGGTGGGCGTCGGGCTGCTGGTCGGCGTCGAGGTCGGCGTCGGTGACGAGGTCGCGGTGGGCGTCGGGGACGGAGACGGCTCGTCGTCGGGCTCGATCAGCCCGTACTGCACGAGGACCGCGTTGATCGTTCTCAGGAACTGGGTCGTCGCGTTGGTGGGGCCCCCGCCGAGGCCGGAGTCGGCCACGAGCTGGTCGACGCCCTCCGCGAGGTCCGAGGACAGGCTGTTGGCGACGTCGTCCGCGGTCGCCTCGACATCGCCGAGGACCTCGGTGATCGCGCCCGTCAGCGGGGCGATCTCGTCGTCGAGGTCGGGGACGTCAACGGTCGGCACGCTCGGGATGGCCGGGATGGCCGGGGTGCCGGGGATGGCCGGGGTGCCGGGGATGGCCGGGGTGCCGGGGATGGCCGGGGTGCCGGGGACGGCCGGGACTGCGGGGACGGCTGGGACTGCGGGGACGGCCGGGACTGCGGGGACGGCCGGGCTGATCGGGAGATCATCGAGGGAGATGAGCTCCGGCAGGTCGAGGGGGCTCACCGAGCCCGGGATGACCTCGATGCCCATGATCCGGGGCAGGTTCACGGTCGGGATGATCTCGACGTCGAGCACGGTGTCGGTCACGTTGACCACGAAGGACTTGGTGCCACCGCGGTACCCACCCCAGCGGGCGTAGACATCGAAGTTCGTGAGCTTCCGCGCGCCCTCGACCGTCAGGTCGAAGCGCCGGAACCCGCGGCTCTGGCCGCCGGAGAAGATCTCCGCGAAGTGCACGCGAACGGTGTAGGTGCCGGGAAGGACCGGGAACTCGTAGCCGAACGGCACGCCGGTCGGGTCCGTGTCGTAGCGCTCGGTGGAGAAGATCGCCTTGGGGGTGCCGCCCGGGACGGACGAGTTCAGCCTGACGGTGCGCGTCGTCGCCGCGAAGTCACCGATGGCGCCGGTCGCGTACGGCGACGGAGACGTGCGGTTGTCCGCCTGCCATCCGTCCAGAGCCGGACCGCCGGAGTTGATCCGGTAGGTCGGGGCGATGGTCAACGGGATGTCGAGACCGGGGATCAGCGTGATCGGGGCGTCGGGGGACTCAGCTCCCGGGAGCGGTGCGATCACGGGGCTGGTCGCGGTGGGAACCGGCGCCGTGGTGGCGACGGGGACCGGCACGGTCGGCGTCACGGTCGGTGTCACGCTCGGCACGGGGACGGTCGGCACGGGCACGGTCGGCACGGGCACGACGGGCGTCGACGTGCTGGGCGTCGGGGCCGGGACGGTCGGGGTGACCGGGACCGTCGGGGTGACCGTGGGGACCGGGACGGTCGGGGTGATCGTGGGGACCGGGACGGTCGGGGTGGACGTCGGGGTGACGGTCGGCGTCGGGACGGCCGGCGGCGTGACGGTCGGCGTCGGAATCACGGACGGGGTGGTGACGGTCGGGGTCGGGGTGGGGGTGAGCGTCGGTGCGGTGACGGTCGGCGTCGGCACGGGCAGAACGGGCTCGTTCGGCTCGGGGGTGTGGATCGGGTTCACCTGGCCGGGCAGGACCTCGATGCCCATCAGCCGCGGCGAGTTGGTCCGCGGGATGAACGAGAGGTCGATCGTGGGCGTCGTCGCCTGGACCCGGTAGGCGCGCATCGCCCCGCGGTAGCCGCCGAAGCGGTCGTAGACGTCGAGGTTGGTGAGGACGCGGACACCCTGGAGCCAGGTGTCGTGTCGGCGGAACCCGTCACGCTGGCCGTTGCTCGCGATCTCGGCGAAGTACAGGCGCACCGTGTAGGTGCCCGGGATCACGGGGAACTGGTAGCCGAACGCGTCGCCGCTGGGGTCCGAGTCGTAGCGCTCGGTCTGGAAGACCTCGATGGGAACCGCACCGGGCGTGGACGAGTGGCGGCTGATGGTGCGCGTGGTCGAGGCGAACTCGGAGGCGGCGCCGCGGACGTACAGCGACGGGCTCGAGGCGTTGTCGGCGGACCAGCCGCCAGAGAGCGCCGGGCCACCGACGTTGATGCGGTAGGTCGGCGGCGTCGCGGTCGGGACCGTGGTCTCCGTCGGCGTGGGCACCTCGACGGGGCCCACGTCCAGCGCCGCGGAGGCGGGGCCGGTCGTGATCATCGTCGCGATGAGCGCGAAGACGGTGGCGGCGGTCAGCGTGACCCGCGAATGCAGCGATGAAGATCGCACGGGGATTCCCTCTCAGAACAGGCGGGAGGGGTCTTGAGCGTCACCGATCGGTGACGTCGGACACGACGTGCGCGTCCTCAGAGTCCCCCTCCGTCGTGCCATGCTCGCGTGTCATACCGGCCGCCGCGACCCCCAGATCGGACACATCGGTTCAAGATGTGCGGATCACCTCCCGATGGGTCACGATGCAACCCCGGTGCCTGGCTCGTCCGGACTAGTCAAGTCGTGCGCCCACCGTGTTGATGAATGCGGAGAGCGCACCAGTTCGTCAACGACGCCTCGCGCGGGTCGACGGAACAGCATCGTCGGACCACAAACCTCACCCTCCGGAACGAGATCGCCCATGAGCGAGCAGCTGGACAAGCGAGACATCCCCGTCGTCATCCTGTGCGGTGGCTTCGGTACCCGGCTGCGGGGAGCGGTCGAGGAGGAGATCCCCAAGCCGCTCGTCCCGGTTGGTGACTTCCCCATCCTCTGGCACGTCATGAAGGTCTACGGCGCCCAGGGTTTCCGGCGCTTCGTGCTGTGTCTGGGCTACAAGTCCTGGACCATCAAGCAGTACTTCATGTCGTACCGCGAGCAGCAGGCGTCCTTCTCGATGAACCTCGGCGATGGCGGTGCGCTGACCTACCACGACGAGGTCACCGAGGAGGACTGGGAGATCACGTTCGCCGAGACCGGTCTGGCCACCCAGACCGGGGGACGGCTCTCCCGCATCCGTCGCTACATCGACACCGAGACGTTCGCGTTCACCTACGCGGACTCGATCGGCGCGATCGACCTCGACGCCCAGCTCGCGGTGCACCGCGCGTCTGGTCGGATCGGGACCGTGACCGGCGTGAACCCGGTGAGCCGCTACGGCGAGATCGTGGTCGAAGGCACCGACGTCGTCGAGTTCAACGAGAAGCCGACCGTCGCGACGGGGCGGATCTCGGGGGGGTTCTTCCTCTTCCAGCGTGAGATCTTCGACTACGTCCACGACGGCGCTGACCTGGTCTTCGAGACGGGCCCGCTGCCGAAGCTCGCCCGCGACGGGCAGCTGTCCATGTACGAGCACAACGGCTTCTGGCGCGGGATGGACACCTACCGCGAGTACAAGGAGCTCAACGATCTGTGGGCCGCGGACGAGGCGCCCTGGAAGATCTGGTGAGCCCCGGCGGCTCCCCCCCCGACGAGGGTGGGTGCAGATTGACCTGATCGAACGGCCGCATCGCCGCTCGATGTCGGGTTGCATACGCGGGCCTGCGACGACGGAAGGCTCGACGCATGACCACGCACCGCTGTCAGGTGACCGGGGAACCGCTCACGATCGTGTTCGCCGACCTCGGCGAGCAGCCGCTGGCGAACAGCCTCGAGCGCGCCGGCGAGCCCCCCGGTCCGACCTACCCGCTCGTGGCCTACATCTCGTCGACGGGGCACGTCCAGGTTCCCCCGCACGTCGCCACCGCCGACATGTTCGATGACGACTACACCTACTTCTCGTCGTTCTCGACCTCGTGGGTCGCGCACGCCAAGCGCTACGCCGAGGCGATGATCCCGCGCTTCGGCCTCGGGGCGGACAGCCTCGTGATCGAGATCGCGAGCAACGACGGCTATCTCCTCCAGTGGTTCGTCGAGCGCGGCGTCCCGGTGCTCGGCGTGGAGCCGGCCGGCAACACCGCCGCGGCTGCTCGCGAGCGCGGCGTCGACACCGACGTCGCCTTCTTCGGCCAGTCCTACGCCAAGGACCTGGTCGCGGGCGGGCGGCCCGCCGACCTCATCGTCGCGAACAACGTGCTCGCCCACCAGTCCAGCGTCCTCGACTTCCTGGACGGGGTCCGGATCGCGCTGAAGGACGACGGCGTCGCCACGTTCGAGTTCCCGCACCTCGCGAACATCGTCCGGCTCGGGCAGTTCGACACGATCTACCACGAGCACTACTCCTACCTCTCGCTCGGGGTCGTGGCTGACCTGTGTGACCGAGTCGGGCTCCAGGTCTTCGACGTCGAGGAGCTGCCGACCCACGGTGGATCGCTCCGGGTCTTCGCCCAACGGGCGGACGTCTCGGCGCATCCGGTGACCGCAGCCGTGGGTGAGGTGATCGATCGTGAGCGGGCCGACGGCATCCTCGACGCGGAGCAGCTCGCGCACTTCGCTGAGGTCCCGGGACGCGTCCGTGCCGGGCTGCTCGCGTTCCTCGATCGCATGGAGGCCGAGGGCAAGCGAGTCGTCGGGTACGGCGCGCCGGCCAAGGGCGTGGTGTTGCTGAACCACTGCGGGATCGGCCCGGATCGGCTGCCGTTCACCGTGGACCGGTCCCCGCACAAGCAGGGCCGCCTGATCCCGGGCGTGCGCATCCCCATCGAGGCGCCCGAGCGCATCATGGAGGAGCGGCCGGACGTCGTGCTGATCCTGCCATGGAACATCGCCGACGAGATCGAGGAGCAGCTCGCGGGCATCCGCGAATGGGGTGGCCAGTTCGCGGTCGCGGTCCCGGAGATCCGGGTCTGGTGACCGCCTCGCGCGCTCAGGTGCTGGCGCGGAAGGTCGCGTAGTAGTTCGGTTGGCGCGGTTGCCGGCCGTGCGCGAGGTCCCGGAGGACCTCGGCGTAGAACGCGCCGAGGCGCGCACGATCGAAGAGCCGCAGGGCCGTTGCGCCGCGTCGCGGCATGTCCGGGAGCGTGGCGAAACCGCGCATCACGTCGTCAGGATCGTCACCGTCCACGATGCAGCCGGTCCCGAGCGTCTCGACGACCTCGGTCCAGTTCGACTCGGTCGTGGCGAGCACCGGGATCCCGGCGACGGCGGACTCGCGCAGCGACCGCGGCATCGCCTCGAACCGCGAGAGCAGCACCGTGCCACGGCAGCCGCGGAGCCGGGGCAGCAGATCGGCTCCGCGGGTCGTGCTGTCCCACTCGATCAGCCCGGCTTCGATGAGCCGGGGGATCGCCTCCGGCGGGTTGTCGTCGTGACCGGCGAGCAGGAGCAGCGCGGGGCGGGGCAGCGCGTCGGCGTGGGCCTCGATCCAGTCGACGAGGCGGTCGAAGCCCTTGCGGTGGACGTCGAACCGGCTGACGATCGCAACCGGGCCGTCGCCCGCCGGCTCGTCGTCGTCCGGTGGGGTCGTGGCCGAGGATGCTGCGTCCGCGAGCGGGCTGTGAGGGATTGGGAGCGGAGCGAGCACCACGTCCTGCGGTGAGAGGTGGGCCTGCGCAGCCTCGTTGGCCGAGACGACGGCCATGACGGTCGTGACCGCGTTCCAGGCGGCCCGCAACGCCCGGACCTTCGCGGGCTTGACGAGCGATTCGAGGAGGCTCGCGTCCTTGAACCATGAGGCGCTCGCGAAGTCGTCGCCGAGCATCGACATCGGGGCGAGGAGGACGGGGACCCGCTTGGCGCGCAGCCGGGTGACCGCGCGCAGCAGCTGCGGCTGGATGACCATGTGGGCCCAGACGACGTCCGGCGGGTTGCGGACCGCCTCGGCGAACTCACCGACGTCGTCGAACTGGACCGACCCGTCGACGGTCAGCGACGGCCGGTAGAGCCGGTCGCCGTCGGAGACCCGGACCACGACCGAGGCGTCAGCCGACGTGGCCTCGATCAGCCCCGCGAGGAGCTCGCGGATCTCGGTGCCTTCGTCGCGGCTCCAGAAGACCCCGGTGAACATGTAGAGCACGCGCACGCGGGAAACCCTCCGGTGGCGCCAGGCGTGACGGACGAGCCGTCATCGCCTCAGGCAGCCTCGATCGACTCGTGAACCTCGACGGGGGCCGAAGGCGCCGCCGGGTTGTCGGTGGTCGGGTCAGGGGCGAGGACGCGCGGCTCGTGCCAACGGTCGTTCACCCGGATCCCCAGGACGGTCGGGATCGTGAGCAGGGCGATCTTGAGGTCGACCAGCGGAGACAGCGTCCGGATGTAGCGCAGGTCGACGTGCACGTGACGGTGCATCTGGCCGGTGTCGTCGCGGAGGGTGACCTGCCACAGCCCGGTGAGGCCGGGGCGCACCGCGTGACGGGCGTGCTGCCAGTCGCGGTAGCGCTCGTCGACGACGGACTTGAGCTCCGGCCGAGGACCGATGAGGCTGAGGTCGCCCCGCAGGACGTTGATGAACTGGGGAAGCTCGTCGAGGCTGAACTTGCGGATGAAGCGGCCGAGGCGGGTGTGGCGCGGGTCCTCGGGGGTCTTGTGCGTGAGGCGTCGGTCGGTGCCGTCCCAGCCGGCGTCGAAGTCTGGCTCGTCCGCGCCACGGCGGTCGTGCTGCATGCTGCGGAACTTCAGCATCGTGAAGGGTCGGCCGTCGCGGCCGACGCGCTCCTGGCGGTAGAGCAGCGGACGGCCGAGCGTGACGAGGACGGCGACGGCAACCGCCACCATGATCGGCGACAGGAGGATCAGCAGCACGAGGGCGGCCACGCGGTCGATGGCCGGCTTGAGCCAGCGCGCGTAGAAGCTCGTGGCGTCGAGCAGCTTCGTGTCGCCCCCTTCGAGGTCGATCACGGGCTCTCTCAGCCCATCCCCGGTTGCCATTGCAGTCCCCTCGCCCTCAGTTCTCAGCCGCGCCCACGCACCGAGTGTCGGTGTCCCTCGTCGGTTCAGTTCGTTCCATGCTGCATCGCTGGATGTGCATGCGGCGCGATCCTGGCTCACGCTGGGAAGGCCGATGTGCTGTTCACTAGGTGTACCACCACATGATGCCTCATCTGCTGGGGTGGTTGTCATGGTTGGCCCCTCGGATCGGTCGGCCTGCGAGCGGGCCTCGTCACTGCTCAGATCACCGTCAAACGTGATCGGATACCCGGAGAAGCGGAATGGGCGTTGGCCGCTCGTATATGGTCGCTTGTCGCGCTCATGGCCGCGATATGGTCACGTTCCGCAGGGTTGGACTACGCAAGGTGGGACTGGTCGTGCACACGCGTTGTGGCCACGGGGAGTCGTCGGGGGTGGCGCTCCGTGGGTGCTCATCAGGCGACCGGCCGTACGTTGAGCGAAATGGCCCATGTGGGCCACGTCGACCGCGCGGGGCGCGCACGCTTCAGGTCGGGGGCGTGAGGTGATTGCGGCCGACGGGCCCGCGAATGGCCGGCCGGCACCCAGGTCTTGGCGTCGAGTTGTCCTGTTCACCGGATTCGCCGCGCTTGTTTGGGTCACGGCCGTCGGTGTGTCCCTCTCTGGTGTGCCGGGTCGGCTCGCGACGGCACGTGAGGACCTGATCGCGGCCCGCGACCTCGTCGTCGAAGGCGATGTGACCGCGGCCCGCTCGGCGTTCGCGGATGCCTCGGACGATCTCGCCGGGGCGTCGGCAGCGGTGGGGCGCCCGTGGGTCGCGCCGGTGCGGTGGCTGCCGATCGTCGGCGACGACCTCAGGTTCGGCGGCCGGCTGCTGGATGCCACCGTGGCCGCATCCACGGCGGGCGAGGTCGCGCTCGCGGCGGCTGAAGCGGCCCTCGCTGACCACGAACAGGGAGATGGCCGGCTCCCGGTTCGTCCGCTCGCCGGCCTCGCCGAGCCGCTCGGGAGCCTCGCTGACGCTGTGCGCGACGTCGAGGTGCTCGTCGCGTCGTCCTACGACCAGGATCTCGTCGGTCCGATCGCGCGGCAGCGCGACCAGCTCTCCGACCTCGTCGTCCCCTTGTCGGAGCAGTCGCGTCTCGCTGCCGACGTCGCCCGCCTGCTCCCGCCGCTCCTCGGTTCCGAGTCCCCGCGGACGTTCCTCCTCTTCGCGTCGAACCCGGCCGAGCTCCGGGGGACCGGCGGATACCTGGGCGCGTACGCGCTGGCGACGATCAATGACGGCCAGCTCGAGATCGGGGACTTCGCGAGCCTCTTCGACCTGCCGGAGCTCGGCCCCGAAGCAGTCGAGCCGCCCAACGGGGACTACCTCAGCCGGTACCGCAGATACGGCGGGACCGGCGCGTGGCAGAACGTCAACCTGACCCCGGACTTCCCGAGCGCGGCACTCGTGTACGAGCGGTTGTGGGAGCTCGCGTTCCAGCAGCGGCTCGACGGGGTCATCGCCGTCGATCCCTTCGCCTACGAGGCCCTCCTGGGGGTCGCGGGCTCCGTCGAGGTCCCGGGGCTCATCGAGCTCGACGCCGACAACGTCGTCGACTACGTGACCAACGGGGCGTATCGCGACATCGACGACCCGACCGAGCGCCAGCAGGTGCTCGGGGCCGTCGCGGCCGCCACGCTGGAGGCGTTCCTCGGTCGTCTCGACGCCGACCGCCTGCCGGACACGGCGCGGCTCCTGGCCGACCTCGCCATCGACGGACACCTGCAGATGCACGCCTCGGACCCGGCCACCCAGGACGTGCTCGCCAGGGCGGGCGTGGCAGGCGCCTTCGCGCTGCAGCCAGGCGGGATCGCGCTGGTCACGAACAGTGCCAGCGCCAACAAGATCGACTACTACGTCCGCCACCATCTGGACCTGAGCATCAACCTTCGTGCCGACGGAGGGGCCCGGACGCAGCTGCGCGTCGAGCTGGAGAACCGCGCGCCGGTTGCCGGGGTGCCGCGCTACGTGATCGGCCCCAACCAGCCCTTCCTGCTGGCGGGCGAGTCGTACCGGCTGGTGAGCCTGTTCTGCGGCGATGACTGCTTCATCGCCACCGCGCCGGAGTCCCTGCTGCTCACCGGCGACTACCGATCCGGGCGCGGCGAGGAGATCCAGACCGACCTCGTGGATCGCGTGACGGCGGAGCTGGGATCGGTCGTTGTGGACACGTTCGTGTCCGTCCCGGCACGCTCCAGCGCGCACCTGATCTATGAGTACGTGCAGCCCGGCGTCTGGGAGACGACGCCGGACGGCGGCATCGTCTACCGGTTCGGCCTCCGCGGTCAGCGGACCATCACGCCACCCAAGGTGAGGATCTCCGTCGAGGTGCCGGACGGCTTCGTCGCCACCGGCCTGCCCAACAACGCGGAGGTCGTCGATGGCCGCGTCATCATCGAGCGGACCCCGCGGGGCAGCCTCGACCTGCAGATCGCCTTCTCTCCGATCGACGACGCCGCTGGGTGACGGTTGCTCGCCCGAACGGCCGCTGAGTGCGCAATGGTCGCTCATCTTCCAACATGTCGCGCGCCGAGCGTGCGATTTTGACCGACGGTGGCACGATGACCATGTCTGGACGTCGCGTGCATCGGGCACACGACGTACGCTGCACCAGTTGTGACTACGCGTCGTCACGCCCGCCGGGGAAACGAAACCGCCATGAAGAGTCTCGCTCGTACCATCGTCACCGTCGCTGCCGCGACGGCCTTCGGCGCGATGTCCGCCACCGCGGCCTCCGCCCAGTCCTGCTACCCGGTCGGCGCTGTCGGCTGTGAAGAGCCGGCCGTCAAGCCCACCACGGTGACGAACCCGGGCCCCGACGGGAACCCGGACCCGGACCCGGCTCCTGCTGGGCAGCTCCCGGCCACGGGCATGGACAGCGCCATCCTCCTGCTCGCCGGCGCCGCGCTGGTCGCAGCCGGTGGCACGGCCGTGGCGGCGAGCCGCCGCACCGAGTCCGTCAGCGCCTGACGGGACGTTCTTCGCACGGGCCGCACATCGTGCGGCCCGTACGCTTTCTGCGGGACGGGCGGCTGAGGTCTCAGGCCAGGTGGATGACGCTCTGTCGGCAGGATCGCGACCGAGCGTGAGCGTCACGCCGTTGCGCGCGCGGGGACACGCTTTCTGCGGGGCGTCGCTCCAAGATGTTCCCGGCGTCGGCTACTTTCTGTGGTCGAACCGGCGCTCATTGATGGGCGTTGTCGGGGCTGACTTGCAGCCACCCGTCGGTTCGGCCACCGTTGCCACGGGCCCGCTCGTCTCCCGGTCGCTGACGCGACACCTCCAGAAGGACACTGCATGAAGACCGCCGTCATCGGTGTGGGCCACGTGGGCCTCGTCACGGTCGCCTGCCTCGCGCGCTGGGGCCACGAGGTCATCGGCATGGACGCCGATGCCGCCAAGATCCAGACGATCATCGACGGTGGGGTGCCGTTCCACGAGCCCGGCCTCCCGGAGCTGCTGGCCGAGGGCATCGCGTCCGGCCGCGTCACCTTCTCCACCGACGTCGCCGAGGCGCTCGAGGATGTCGAGGTCGCCTTCATCTGCGTCGGAACGCCGCCGCAGGCCGACGGCTCGCCCAACCTCGTCTTCGTCGAGCAGGTCGCGACGCTCGCAGCCACCCACTCCGCTGGCGATCTCGTCCTCGTCGAGAAGTCGACCGTCCCGGCGTCGACGGGCGACCGGCTCACCCAGATGATCGCGATGGAGCAGAAGCGTCTCGGCTCGACCCACCGCGTCGAGGTGGCCTCGAACCCGGAGTTCCTGCGCGAAGGCTCGGCCGTCGAGGACACCCTCGGTCCGGACCGTGTGGTCGTCGGGGTCCCGTCCGCCTGGGCCGGCCAGCGACTTCGCGAGGTCTACCAGCCCGTCCTCGACGAGGTCGGCTGCCCCTTCATCGAGACCGACCGCGCGACCGCAGAGCTCATCAAGCACGCCTCGAACGCCTTCCTCGCCACCAAGATCTCCTTCATCAACGCGGTTGCGCAGATCTCCGCCCGCGTCGGCGCCGACGTCAAGGTCGTCGCGGACGGCATGGGCCACGACCAGCGGATCGGCCGGCAGTTCCTGCACGCCGGGCTCGGCTATGGCGGCTCCTGCTTCCCGAAGGACGTCGATGCCTTCGCGCACCTGGCCCGCTCCGTCGGCTACGAGTTCACGCTCCTCGAGGAGACGCGACGCATCAACCACGAGCAGCGCGAAGCCGTGCTCACGATGCTCCGCGACGAGCTGTGGCACCTCACCGGCAAGACCGTCACCATCCTCGGGGCGGCCTTCAAGCCGGGCACCGACGACCTCCGTGAGGCGCCGGGAATGTGGCTCGCCGAACAGCTGATCGCCGAGGGCGCCACGGTCCGCATGTACGACCCGGTCGCGATGGAGGGCGCGCTGCGCGAGCTGCCTGATCTCGTCGCGTTCGACGACCCGATCGAGGCCTGCAAGGACGCCCACGCCGTCGTGATCGCCACGGAGTGGGATGAGGTCAAGAAGCTGCAGCCGGAGCAGTTCGTCGAGGCGCTCGCATGGCCGATCGTCATCGACGGCCGCAACATCTACGAGGCTGAGGACATGGACGCGGTCGGCCTCACCTACCGCTGCTTCGGCCGCCGTGAGGTGCGCCGGTGACCGACGTCCCGCTCGGCCCGGTCCCCGCGTTCGAGCTCGAGGGCAAGCGCGCGCTCGTCACGGGGGCTGCCGGCTTCCTCGGCTCACACCTCTGCGAGCGGCTGCTCGACGAGGGCGCCGAGGTGATCGCGATGGACAACCTGCTCACCGGGCGGGTCGCCAACATCGAGCACCTGTTCGCGAAGGGTGGGTTCACGTTCATCGAGTATGACGTGACCAACTACATCCACGTGCCGGGCGAGCTCGACTACGTCCTGCACTTCGCGTCCCCCGCCTCGCCGATCGACTACCTCGAGCTGCCGATCCAGACCATGAAGGTCGGCTCGCTCGGGACCCACAAGGCGCTCGGCCTCGCGAAGGCCAAGAACGCGCGCTTCATGCTGGCGTCGACGTCCGAGGTCTACGGCGACCCGCAGGTCCACCCGCAGACCGAGGACTACTGGGGCCACGTCAACCCGATCGGGCTGCGCGGCTGCTACGACGAGGCCAAGCGCTTCGCCGAGGCGCTCGCCTACGCCTACCACCGCCACCACGGCGTCGAGATCCGCATCCCGCGGATCTTCAACTGCTACGGGCCCAGGATGCGCAAGGACGACGGTCGCGCCGTCCCGACGTTCATCTCGCAGTCGCTCGAGGGCAAGCCGCTCACCGTCCACGGCGACGGCAAGCAGACCCGGTCGCTCCAGTACGTCGACGACCTCATCGAGGGCTTCCTGCGGCTCCTGGTCTCGGACTACACCGGCCCGTGCAACCTCGGCAACCCCGAGGAGGTCTCGATGACCGAGCTCGCCGAGGCGATCCAGCACGCGTGCGGCACGAGCCCCGGGATCATCTACACCGAGCGCATGGCCGACGACCCGCAGGTCCGCAAGCCGGACACGACGATCGCGCGCCGCGAGCTCGGCTGGGAGGCCAAGGTCTCGCTGGCGGATGGCCTCGCTCGCACCGTGAAGTGGTTCCGCGAGTCCGACTGACCTCGCGGTCAGGACCAGCTGGACGGGACCGGCCGGCCGAGGAGCTCGGCCAGCTCGGCGTTGCCCGGGGCGAAGCGTGCCCGCAGCTCCTCGCGTACCGCCGGCTTCATCTCCGGGTAGGCCGCGTTCGTGGTGTTGAGCTTGCCGACGACTTTGCGCGCGAACAGCCCGGCGCCGGTCTTCGGCAGCTCTGCAGCCCAGCGCTGGAGCGGCTTGGACCGCACGCGCGTGAACGCGTTGACCTGCTTGCCGACGATCGCCGGCTGCACGACCTCGACGTCGAGGAACCGGCAGACGTCGGCGAACGCGGCGTTCGGGTCCGCCTTCAGGTCCTCGAAGAAGGTGACGTGCACCTGGTCGGCGCGGACGAGCTCGTGCAGGGCCCGGATCTGGCGGGCGTAGTGGCCGCGGTCGGTGTAGGACCAGGCGAGCCGTTCCTCGATCGTCCCGGTGCGCAGCCGCTCCGGCTCGGCGGCGACCGCCTTGGCGAAGGAGAGCGGCTCCTGGCCACGCTCGCTCTCGTGCCAGTAGTGGGAGTAGGCACGCGCGACGGGCTCGCGGATGATCGCGAGGAGCTTCGCGTCCGGCACGTGTCGGGCCAGCCGTTCGCGGGCCTCGGGAAGGTAGAGGTAGCTCGGCGTGGCCTCCCCGCAGATCTGTGCAGCGTTGGCTGGCCGGAAGTGCTCCGCGTAGGACGCGATCGCGTCGTCGTCGATCGGCTCGGCGCGGTCGAAGAAGTGCAGCTCCTTCGTCGCGGGCATGTGGATGCCGGGGTGGTCGCGCAGGTAGCGAGCGAGCGACGAGGTGCCCGAGCGCATCGCCCCGACCAGGATGAAGTCGGGAAGCTGTGAGGGGTCGGTCATGCAGCAGCCTTGTCGCGCGCGGTGGGCGAACGGACGCGTAACGTTATTGTGCAGGGAGCGGGGGTCTTCCGCCAAACGGCCGCTCGTCACGGTCGAGGGTGCCCGGAACGGCGGTATCGTGTGCCCTCCGCACACGTTGGATGTGCATCCAACACATCGCATCGAGGGGAACGTGGTCACCGACCTACGTCCGAACACGGGCTCCCGGCCAGACGATGGCCGTGAGGGCCCCGTGGGCTCGACCGTCTTCCCCGCATCGATGACCCCTCGGACGAGCGACGACGACCTCGGTCGGTCGCTGCGCCGTCACTGGTGGGTGATCGTCACGACGGTCGTCATCGGTGCGATCCTCGCCCAGCTCTGGACGTCCCAGCAGCCGGAGCGGTTCAGCGCGAGCGCGAGCATCCTCCTCGCCGCACCCGACGGCGGCGTCTTCGGTGGCGTCGACCGCATCGACTACGAGCGGCGTCTCCGCAACGAGGTCGAGCGCGCCCGCTCCCTCGGCGTGGCCCGCTTCGCGGTCGTCGAGATCCAACGGGTCATCGACCTGCCGGAGGAGCTCGCCGGCATCAACGCCGACGACGTCCGCGACAAGATCGACGTCCGCGCCGCCACCGACCTCGACCTCATCACGATCACGGCGACCACGCGCTCCCCGAAGGGCGCTCAGCTCATCGCCGACGCGGTCGCCGCCGGCTACCAGAACCTCGTCAACATCGACGCGAGGGAGCGGACCGACGCGGCCCTGCGCAGCCTCGACGCCTACGAGGCGCGGCTCGTCGAGCAGATCGCCGTCCTGCAGACACGGCTCGAGAACCTCCGACTGGACGCCGAGGCCGAGGTCCAGGCCCTCGACGCTCGGACCTTCGAGCCGATCGATCCGTTCCTCGAGCTCCAGCGTGCCCTCGACACCAACCCCGAGTACGACGCGCTGACCCGCGAGCGCATCGAGAAGCAGATCGAGGCAGCGGCGGTCAGCGCCCGCTCCCAGGAGCTGCTGATCGACCGTGAGCTCCAGTCCGACGGCGTGGACTTCATCGAGCCTGCCGAGGTCCCGGAGCACCCGTCCTCGCCGCGTCCGACGATCAACCTCGCGATCGGGATGCTGCTCGGCGGCTTCCTCGGGCTCGCCTTCGTGAGCGCGCTGTCCAACCGCAACGAGCGGATCGACGACCGCGGCGATGTCGCCAGCCTGCTCGGCATCCCGGCGCTCGGCGAGATCCCGACCTTCTCGGTCCGCAAGCTCGGCCCGATCCCGGCGCTCGACCACCCGTCGTCCGAGATCGCCGCCGCGATCCAGTCCGCCGTGTCCGTCCTCGAGGCGCGCCTGCGCGAGATGGGCGCGAAGGTCATCCTGATCACCTCGCCCAACCCGGGGGACGGCAAGACGATCTCGGCGATCAACCTCGCGGCCGCGATGGCCGTCGACGGCCGACGCGTCCTCGTGGTCGACGCCGACCTCCGCGCACGTGGCCTCACCCGCCTCGCCGCCGCCGACGATGCCCCCGGCCTCGTCGACGTCGCCCGCGGCGAGGTCCGCCTCAGCAAGGCGGTCATCGAGCTCGATGGCTCGCACGGCAACGCGTTCCTGCTCCCGGCTGGTGCCCTCGTCGATGACGCCGACTCGTTCGTCCGTGCGCGGAGCTTCGAGCGCACGCTGCGGATGCTGCGGACCAGCTATGACGTCGTGCTCCTCGACGTCCCTGCGGCGCTTCCCGTCGGTGACGCGACCTCGATCGCCCAGCGCGCCGAGGGCTCGATCATCGTCGCGCGCGCCGGCACCCCGCTGGCCGGCCAGCGCGAGATCCTGAACCGCCTCCGTCTGGTCGGCACGCCCATCGTCGGTGCGCTCGTCACCCGGACCGACACGTCCGCGGACTACGTCTACCCGTCGGGCCGCGGTCGTCCGACCCGAGGCCGGTCCACCCGACCGCTCCGCGACCTCACCGGCGGGAAGCACGGCAAGTCCCCGCTGTGAGCGCGACCGACGAGCCCCGAAGCCTGCGTCCGATCTTCGTCGGGGGGTGTCCCCGCAGCGGGACGACGCTGCTGGGATCCTTGCTCGGCGTCGGTCCGCAGGTGCTGACGGTGCCCGAGGCCGTCTTCAAGTGGCCGCTGTTCCGGCTCGCCGACGACGACGGCACGGTCGCTCGGGCCGCGCTGCGCGACCGGCTCGCGGCTGAGTGGCAGTTCCCGGCGTGGCAGGCGCCGCTGCCGGAGGGCACCGGACGCGTTGCCTACGCCGACGTCTTCGTCGACCTCGTCCGCTCCTACGGGGCGGCGACCGGCAAGCCCGACCCGGTGGTCTGGGTCGACCACACGCCCGGCAACATCCGCTGGGTCCAGACGTTGCACGGCCTGTTCCCGCAGGCGCGGTTCCTGCACCTGATCCGTGACGGCCGCGCTGTGTACGCCTCCGTCCGCGACCTCGGCTGGGGGCCGAACACCGCCGCCACCGCCGCGTCGTGGTGGGCCACCCACATCGCGCTCGGCACCGCCGCCGCCGCGACCGGCGCCCCCGTCATGCAGGTCCGCTACGAGGACCTCGTCGCGGACCCCGTGACGACGCTCGACGCCATCGCCAGCTGGGCCGAGCTGCCGATCGACGCCGAGCAGGCAGCCGGCGGCGGCGACTACCACGTGCCCGGCTACACCCGACACCAGCACGAGCTCGTCGGCGGGATGCCGGACCCGGCCCGCGCCGACGCCTGGCGCACCCGCCTCACCGCCCGCGAGGTCGAGACGTTCGAACACGCAACCCACGAGCTGCTCGCCTATCTCGGCTACCACCTCGACTTCGGTCACCGCGCCACCGCCGAGCCTCGCGCCGAACGGATGCGCACCGCAGCCAACGACTGGTTCCGCCGGGCATCGTCGGACCGGCTGCGTCGCCGCGCCGAGCGCCGCGACGGCTTCGCCG
>RCMY010001957.1_pt1 | contig 18931 bp, 18 predicted proteins | sample 2041341 | NCBI WGS metagenome assembly RCMY01 (sample SAMN09708234, study PRJNA481090) | Marine sediment metagenome, whole genome shotgun sequencing project. | reverse complement strand
TGCCGCCCAAGACATAACCCACGTCGTACGCGGCCAAGATCTGTTCGAAGCCACAAAAATTCACGTTATTTTACAGCGGGTTCTTAAACTTCCGACGCCGATCTATCATCATCATAAACTGATCCGCGACGAGACCGGCAAAAGGCTCGCCAAACGAGACGATGCACGCGCAATTGCCAAATATCGCGAAGACGGCGCCAGCCCGGCGGACATCCGCACGATGGTCGGGCTCTGACCTCTCCTTCATCTTGGCAAATACAACTCAATCCGTCAGTCGGCCAAAGGTGCCATCAGTTCCAGTTCATCACCGGACCCAACAGATGTGTAAAAGCACACCCGCCGGTTTGTGTGGCACGCAGCACCGGTCTGTCGCACCACGGCCAAAAGGCAATCACGGTCGCAATCGACCCGCAAATCCACCAATTCCTGCGTATGGCCGGACGTTTCGCCCTTCACCCAGAACGCTTGCCGCGACCGTGACCAATAGGTTACGCGCTTGCTTGCTAAGGTCTGCGCCACGGCGTCCGCGTTCATCCACGCCATCATCAGCACCTCACCCGTGGTTTCCTCTTGCGCAATACAAGGTATCAAACCATTGGAATCAAAAGTTAAAGTCGCTGGATCAAATGACATGCGCGGTTTTCCTTTGTCAGTCGGGCGTGCCCGCCCTATCTAAGAAGAACACGGCCAGAAAGCAAATATATGTCCGCTGACATTGATCTGATGAAACTCTACTCCACGCGCATATTGGGGCTGGCGGCGGATATTCCGCACCGGACCCGTCTGGACGCACCTGATGGCAGTGCGAAACGGCGCTCGCCCTTGTGCGGGTCCACGGTAACGGTGGATCTTTCGATGGATAACGGGAAAATCTCGGCTTTCGGGCAGGATGTGAAAGCCTGTGCTTTAGGTCAGGCCGCAGCGTCGGTCGTCGGTCACAACATTATCGGGCGTACCGCAGCAGAAGTGCAGCGCGGCCATGACCAGTTGCAGGCGATGCTGAAATCGAGTGGTCCCGCGCCTGACGCGCCGTTTGACGGGCTCGAAGTCCTCATTGCTGCGGCGGAATTCAAGAACCGCCACGCCTCTATTCTCCTCGCCTTTGACGCGACGCTTGACGCCTTGGCTGACGCGAAGAACACCGCCTAACCCCTATCCATAAAAGAAAAAACCGCCGCTTTCCGGGACAGTGGAAAGCGGCGGCAGATGTGCGTTTCGTGTGGGACCGGTGTATCTCGGGAACGGCAGGATCCCGATTTGGTCGTGACAGGCAGTGTCGGACGTTAACAGATCGTAAGTTGGGACAGGTGATCTGGGGGCACCGGCACGAAACGCAAAGGCAGATTAGAAGACGTGAGGCAGGCTCAACGACGCAACGAGCATTACAACGAGAGCGGCCATACCGATGGCGTCGGCGATGATCGTGTCAGAAGATCGAACGATCACGTTTTTGATTTCCTTGGCCATGCGCTGCTCCTCGTTGCTGTTCTCTTTGTTGCCTCTTTGTTCTCATTAACCAAAGATTAAAGCAAGAACTTTATGAGAACAAATGTGAACAAAATGCACCGCTAACGCTTAACCCACTGAAATCAAACGAATAGCTTTATCTTGTTCCATCAACCAAAGAAGAACGCGCGCGGCTTTACCGCGTTCCCCTTCCAGTTTTGGATCGTCCACCAGCAATTTCCGAGCATCCGATTGTGCCAAGGCCATCAGCGCCGTCTGTCGTTCAAGGTCGGCAATTCGAAACCGTGGCAGGCCAGACTGCGCTGTGCCAATCACATCACCCGCACCGCGCATGGCGAGGTCTTCTTCTGAAATACGGAACCCGTCTTCGGTTTCGCGCATGATTTCAAGACGTTGCCGACCACTCTCGGAAAGCGGTGCCTGATACAACAACAGGCACGTCGACTTTGCCGACCCGCGCCCGACCCGCCCGCGCAGCTGGTGCAATTGCGCCAGACCGAAACTTTCAGCCCGCTCGATCACCATGATTGACGCATTCGGCACGTTTACCCCGACCTCGATCACCGTCGTAGCCACCAGCACTTTGGTCTCACCGGACACAAAAGCCGCCATTGCCGCGTCTTTGTCACCGGGCGGCATTTGACCGTGCACCAGCCCGACGACGCCCTCACCCAAAGCCGCCCGCAAACGCTTAAAACGCTCTTCGGCGGCGGTCATGTCACTGACTTCGGATTCCTCGACCAATGGGCATACCCAATAACATTGTCGCCCCTCGGCCACCGCCGCGCGCAAACGATCCACGACTACGTCGATCTTCGATGTCGCCACCAGTGCGGTCGTGACAGGCGTGCGCCCGGGCGGCTTTTCGTCCAGCACGCTGACGTCCATGTCACCGTATTGCGCCAGCGCCAACGAGCGCGGGATCGGTGTGGCCGTCATCACCAACACATCGACCGCGTCGCCCTTTGCGCCCAATTCCATCCGTTGCGCGACCCCGAAGCGGTGCTGCTCGTCAATGATAGCCAGTCGCAAGTCCGCGAATACCACGTCTTTTTGAAACACAGCATGAGTGCCGACCAAAATTTGGATGTCGCCTGCCGCAAGTGCTGCCAGTTTCGCCTCACGGTCGCGGCCTTTGTCGCGCCCTGTCAGCAGGTCCAGCACCACGCCCGCGTCTTCCGCCAAGGGCCGCAAACCTTCCAGATGCTGCCGCGCGAGGATTTCGGTCGGCGCCATCATCACGCCTTGCCCCCCGGCCTCAACGGCATTCAGCAGCGCCAATAACGCCACCAACGTCTTGCCCGACCCGACATCCCCCTGCAAAAGCCGGTTCATGCGATGCGGTTTGGCCATGTCTTCGGCGATCTCTGCCGTCGCCCGCACCTGCGCCCCCGTGGGCGAAAACTCTAACGCCGCCAATACCTTGGCTTGTTTCGTTCCATCCCCGTGAGTCGTCCGCCCTTTGCCGCGCCTCTGTTGCGCCCGCGCCAGAGCGAGCGTCAGCTGGTGGGCTAGAACTTCATCATAGGCCAATCGCTGCCGCGCTGCCGATGTAGGCGCAAGCTCCGCCGATGTCATCGGGCGGTGCGCCTGAGCAAGCGCCACGTCCCACTCCGGCCAGCCCTCACGGGCCCGCAAAGCCGGGTCGATCCATTCCGCCAAATCAGGAATCTGCCCCAATAAATCCGCCGTCGCCTTGAACATAGCCTTCTGCGTGATCGTCCCGGTGAGCGGATAAACCGGTTCGAAAACCGGAATTTGCGTGGCTTCATCCGGCGTCAGAATGTGATCGGGGTGGACCATCTGCCCAACACCATCGAACAATTCCACCTTGCCCGACACCACCCGCCGTTGCCCTGTTGGAAGTAATTTACGCAAGTACTCACCATGGCCGCGAAAGAACACCAGTTGAAACGTCGTCTGCGCGTCCTCGACCATCACACGGTACGGACGGCCGCGCGTGGCAGGCGCGTTGTGGTTGCCAACTGTGACCTCGACCGTGCAGACAGCCGGGGCCTGAACCTCCAGAATGGACGCCCGTCTGCGACGGTCGACTCCGGAATGTGGCAATGTAAACAACAGGTCACGCGGCTTTTCGATATGCGCCGCTTCGAGCGTTTGCGCCGATTTCGGACCTATGCCGTCCAGCGTTTCCAGCCCGCCAAACAGCGGCCACAAAATTTCCGGCCTGCCGGTTGTCTTGGTCATGCGTCTGCGATCAGCGCCAGCCAGCTGTCCTCATCCAACATTTCAATGCCTAAATCGGATGCCTTTTTCGCCTTCGATCCCGCACCCGGACCAGCAACGAGGATATCAGTTTTCGCGCTGACCGAGCCGCTAACCTTCGCGCCAAGCGCCTCGGCACGCGCTTTCGCCTCGGCTCGGGTCATCTTTTCGAGCGTGCCAGTGAAAACGATGGTCTTGCCCGCAACGGGGCTGTTCGAGGTCGGTTTTTTTGCGTCTTGCGGGCGCAACTGCGCGACCAACCTGTCGATCGACGCGCGTTCGTTCTCTTGGTTGAACGTTGTGACAACCGACGCCGCCATGACGTCGCCGACCCCGTCAATGCCCATCAAATCGTCCCACGCAGGGCCGGATCCGACGGTCGCGCTGGTCATTGCGTCCTCAAATGCTGCCCAAGACCCGTAATGCAGCGCCAGAAGGTTTGCGTTGGTCTCTCCGACATGGCGGATGCCCAAGGCAAACAGCAATCGCGCGAGCGGTATTTCCCGTTTGTCCTCAATCGCTTGCCAGAGGTTTTTTACGCTGGTTTCGCCCCAGCCGTCGCGATTTGACAACTTCGTAAGGTTTTGGTCATCTCGTGATTTTAGGGTGAATATGTCCGCCGGTTCCTTGACGGGCAATTGGTCGTCATTGTAAAACGCCTCAATCTGTTTCGCGCCTAAGCCTTCGATGTCGAACGCAGCGCGGGAGACGAAATGCTTCAGTTTCTCAATGGCTTGCGCGGGACATATCAGCCCGCCAGTGCAACGGCGCACCGCATCGCCGTCTTCACGGATCGCGTCAGAGCCGCACTTGGGACAGGTCGTGGGGAAATCGTAAGGCACAGATCCATCGGGACGCTTCGACAGGTCCACATCGGCCACTTTAGGAATCACGTCGCCAGCGCGGTAGACCTGCACCCAGTCGCCGACGCGGATGTCTTTGCCGCCGCGGATGTCTTCGCCTTTGTTGCCGCGACCCGCGATGTAATCCTCATTGTGCAGCGTCGCGTTGGACACCACAACACCGCCAACCGTCACCGGCTTTAACCGCGCCACGGGCGACAACGCACCGGTCCGCCCGACCTGAATGTCGATGTCTTCGAGGGTCGTCCAAGCCAGTTCTGCGGGAAATTTATGGGCAATTGCCCAACGGGGCGTGGTAGAGCGGAACCCGAGGCGCGTCTGTAGGGCAAGGTCATTAACCTTGTAGACGACGCCATCAATGTCATACCCCAGTGTCGCGCGTCGGACTTCTATATCCCGATAATGCGCAATCATATCCGCCGGAGTTTCGCAAATCGCGGTGAGCGGGTTGGTCTGGAATCCGAGCGCTTTCAGACGTTCAATCGCCCCCAACTGGGTGTCCGCCAAAGGCTCGGAAATGGCACCCCAAGCGTAAGCGAAAAACCGGAGGGGGCGTGATTTCGTGATTGAGGCGTCCAGTTGACGCAGTGATCCGGCGGCGGCGTTGCGCGGATTGGCAAAGGTTTTTCCGCCAGCGTCACCCTGTCGAATATTTAACGCCTCGAAATCCGCGTGGGACATATAGACCTCACCGCGCACCTCCAACACGTCAGGTGCCCCGCTGAGCGTTTTGGGAATGTCTTCAATCGTGCGGGCATTGGCCAAAACATTTTCGCCGACTGATCCATCACCGCGCGTTGCGGCTTGCACCAATTCTCCCTGCTCATAACGCAGAGACAGCGACAAGCCGTCAATCTTGGGTTCGGCCGTGTAGGCCAACGGGCCGGATGACGCTCCAAGGAATTTGCGCACGGATGTGTCGAACTCCATGACGTCCTCATCAGAAAAAGCATTGCCAAGGGACAGCATCCGGACGGTATGCGCGATCTTTCCGAACCCGTCTGCCGGGGCAGCGCCGACCTGTTCTGTCGGGCTGTCGGCGCGTTTCAGATCGGGAAAACGCTCCTCTATCGCCGTGTTTCGACGTTTTAGGGCGTCATACTCCGCATCCGGCAACTTTGGTGCATCGTCCTGATGATACTCCGCGTTCGCCTTTGCCAACAATTCGGCCAGACGCGCAAGTTCTTGCACGGCGTTTTGCGGCGTCAGGTCTTCTACAGATATTTGCGCGTTCACACGACATCCCCGTCAGCAGCCAAAGCGATGAATCCTTTGCCAGTGATAGGTCTGCGACGGGGACAGGTCCAGCCCTGCCCCCTAAATCATCATGACGTTCCGTGAGGGACTGCCATTTTGGAAATCTTGCTTAAGCGCCCATCACCAGTTTTTCGGTGTCCATCTGGTCCACTGGATTCGGATCGCGCAGCACATATCCACGTCCCCAAACGGTTTCGATGTGGTTCTCTCCACCCGTCGCTTCGGACAGCTTCTTGCGCAACTTGCAGATGAAGACGTCGATAATCTTCAATTCGGGTTCATCCATGCCGCCGTAAAGGTGATTAAGGAACATCTCCTTGGTCAGCGTCGTGCCTTTGCGCAGACTAAGCAGTTCGAGCATCTGATACTCTTTCCCCGTGAGATGCACGGGGTTGCCTTCGACATCGACGGTTTTAGCGTCCAGATTAACGCCGATGTTGCCGGTTTTGATGATGGATTGCGCGTGCCCCTTGGACCGCCGGATGATGGCATGAATACGTGCAACCAGTTCTTCGCGGTGGAATGGCTTTGTCATGTAGTCATCAGCACCAAAACCAAAGCCTTTTAACTTGCTTTCCGTGCCGTCCTCGCCCGACAGGATCAAAATTGGTGTTTCGATCCGGCTGAGCCTGAGCTGTCTGAGCACCTCATGACCATTCATATCCGGGAGGTTAATATCCAGAAGGATCAGATCGTAGTCATAAAGCTTTGCCAGATCGATCCCTTCTTCACCCAGGTCCGTTGTGTAAACGTTTAAGTTCGCATGGCTCAACATCAACTCGATGCTTTTTGCCGTGGATGGGTCGTCTTCAACTAGCAGTACACGCATTTTATCTCTCCGCCTCCTCGTAACTAACCCGACACTATGATACCAATGGTTAACTACACGTTACCGCACATGAAGAACTTTGCAACTCTCCTTATGGTTGTCGAAACTTTTGTAATGCTGTCGCCTTTAGCGCAACCTCGCCGTGATCGCGGACCGCAGCTTCCCATTCGTGCAGTTCATCGTCTGACAAACTGTAGGTTTGCTTGGCATCGTCGCGGGACAACAAACCGGACGCGACCGCCCGAACGACGCAGGCTTTTCGTGACGCAACCCAGCGCCGCGTCTCGGCTGCGGGCAAGTCAGCCCGCGTCATTACGGTACCATCCGGCAGTTTTACCGACCGCGGCCCGTCTATCTTCTTTAAATACATGTCTCTCACCCTTAAGTGGCCATCACATGTCTGTTTGTTTCAGGCGCAACCTAACGATCCGTAAAGCTGCCCCTTGAGAGTGATTACACTTTTCCTATATTGCGTCTGACATTCCCGAAAGGTCGCACCATGTCCCTTGATCAACCACTCAACTCACTTGGGTTCGCAAAGCCCCCATCAGAGACCCGCGTTGTCGTGGCAATGTCCGGCGGCGTGGACAGCTCTGTGGTGGCCGCACAACTGGCCGAAGAAGGCTATGACGTGGTCGGTGTGACGCTGCAATTATACGACCACGGCGCGGCTTTGGCCAAGAAGGGCGCCTGCTGTGCGGGGCGCGATATTCACGATGCGCGGCGCGTGGCAGAAGAGATGAACTTCCCGCACTATGTACTTGATTACGAAAACACTTTTCGTGAAGCGGTGATTGATGAATTCGCCGACAGCTATCTTGCGGGCGCAACCCCTGTACCCTGCATTCGTTGCAATGAACGGGTGAAGTTCAAGGACCTGCTGGAAACGGCCAAAGACCTTGAGGCGGATTGCATGGCGACGGGTCACTACATCCAGCGCAAAATGGGTGCCTCGGGCGCGGAACTTCACTGCGCCGAAGACGCCAATCGTGACCAGAGTTACTTCCTGTTTTCGACCAAGCCGGATCAGTTGGATTATCTGCGTTTTCCGCTCGGACATTTGCCGTCCAAAGACGCAACGCGCGAGCTTGCGCGCAAATATGGGCTGGCTTTGGCCGACAAACCGGACAGTCAGGACATTTGTTTCGTGCCAAACGGCAACTACGCCAGCGTTATCGAAAAACTACGTCCGGGTGCTGCGGAACCGGGCGATATTGTCGATACGGACGGAAATATCCTGGCGCAACACAACGGCGTCATTCATTACACCATCGGCCAGCGGCGCGGGCTGGGGATTGGCGGCTTGGCTGACCCACTTTATGTGGTGAAACTGGACGTCGACAAACGGCATGTCATCGTCGGCCCGAAAGAACTGCTGACGACTCGTACCGTCCCAGTTCGGGAAATAAACTGGCTGGGTGATGATGCTTTTGACGCAATGTCAGAACGTCACATCTCGGTCAAAGTACGTTCCACCAAGCCACCGATGGAAGCGATTCTCCGTCCGCTCTCTGCCACAACAGCCGAAGTCGAACTGCTGACACCCGAAGAAGGCGTGTCCCCCGGTCAAGCCTGCGTGTTCTACGAAACAGGCGGCAGCCGCATCTTCGGCGGCGGTTGGATCTGGCGGGGCTATTAAGGCTCCACGCCAGATCTGATGTTGGCCAAGCGGCGGTTTGGATTGATCCTCCGCCGCTTGAATGGTTGTGAACCTTAAATCGCTAATCTACGCCCGACGTCTTCCGCCAACGCGCCCTGCCCGGCCGCGGCCTTCTTGGCCGGCTTTTGGGGCTTCGCGGTTCATCTTGATCCATTCAGTGCCGCCGTCGTCGTTGTTGGTTAGAAAGTTGGCAGCGCGGATGGCCAACATTTCCTGTCCAGCACGGGGTTTGGTTGAGCCCATGCCGAACAGTGCCACAAAGGTTTCATCGTCGATGTCGTCGGGCAGGATGATGCCAGCGGCTTCGATCTGGGCTTTTTTCTCGGCGATCTTGAGCGGGCCAATCGGCAAGGCGACAGGGTTCATGATGGCGGATGTCATGCCAGCGGCGATGGCCATGGGCAAGAAAGCGTTGTTGATCCCGTGGCGATTGGGCAACCCGAACGAGATGTTGGACGCGCCGCAGGTGGTGTTGACGCCCAATTCCTCGCGCAAACGGCGGACAAGTGTGAACACTTGCAGGCCTGCCGTGCCCATCGCGCCAATCGGCATGACCAATGGGTCCACAACGATATCATGGGCCGGAATGCCAAAGTCAGCGGCACGCTCGACGATCTTTTTGGCGACGGCGAAGCGCACGTCGGGGTCCTCGGAAATACCTGTGTCATCGTTGGAAATCGCTACAACAGGCACGTTATATTTCTTCACCAACGGCAGAACCAATTCCAAGCGCTCTTCTTCGCCTGTTACCGAGTTCAACAGCGGACGACCTTCTGCCGCGGCCAAGCCGTTTTCCAAGGCACCCGGCACGGATGAATCGATGCAAAGCGGGGTGTCGACGATGGCTTGCACGCGTTCGACCAACTCTCTCATCAAGGTCGGCTCAACAAAATTGTTGTCCGCATAGCGCGGGTCTTCGGCCATTTTGTTAGAGAACACAGCGCCAGAGTTGATATCAAGCACCGTAGCACCGGCGAGCGTTTGGGCAATCGCATCCGCCTCGATACGGCTGAAATCGCCGGCTTCGAGTTCTTCGTTCAAAATTTTGCGGCCCGTGGGGTTGATACGCTCACCAATGACGCAGAACGGCTGATCAAAGCCGATGATTGCGGTTTTGGTTTTAGATTCGATAACGGTGCGGGTCATATTTGGTCTTTCAGGGTATGCGCGATCCGAAAGGTGTAAACCGGTTTTCGGACCGAATTGCGCGGAAAATCAGGACTGAGAAGCAGGAACAGCAGAGGCCCCGCCGTGTTCGATAGCCCAAGTGGCGTTGGTTTTGATGCCGCCAAGGGGGAAGAAGTGGACGCGTTCGATGTTGCTGTCGGGATGCGCGGCCTTGTGGGCGGCAAGATCGGACAGCACTTGCGTCGGCTCAAACGGCAGCAGCAGCTTGGTGACATCTTTGGCGCGTTTTTGCAGGACTTTCAAGGACGGGCCAACACCGCAAGCCATTGCGAATTTGATCATCGTTTGCAGTTTGGCAGGTCCGGCGATGCCGATGTGGATCGGAATGGTGATGCCTGCCGCTTTCAGGCTGTCGGCCCAAGCAATGATCGGCGCCGCCTCGAACGCGAACTGGGTCGCGAGCGCCATGTCAGCGTCGGTCGTCTCGGAAAACTTCTGCTTCCAGCGCAGCGCATCATCGACGTTGGCATTGCCGCCCGTCGGGTCAATATCGCGGTTGCCTTCGGGATGGCCCGCAACGTGCAAGCGCTTAAATCCTGCACGATCAAACGCTCCGCTTTCAAGCAGTTGCATAGAGCTGTCAAAGTCCCCATGCGGGGTCGTCACACCGCCCGCCAGCAGCAACGCTTGATCCACGCCTGCCTCTCCCTGATACATGGCGATCCAGTTTTCCAGCGTCGCGGCATCCTTGATGATGCGTGCAGGGAAATGTGGCATCACGGGATATCCGTCGGCCGCGAGACGTTTGGCCGTGGCGACCATGTCTTCAATCGGGGTGCCTTCGATATGGGCGGTGTAAACGCGGGTGCCCTTGGGCAGAAGCTCGGTGAAATCCTCGACCTTCTCGGCGGTGCGCGGCATGACCTCTATCGAATAACCGTCCAGAAATGCCTCCAACTTGGGATTTACCCCGGTCGGTTCTTCGATCTTTCTGCGGAAATTCAAAAGTGCCATCAGCGTGTCCTTCAGCCCGGTCAAGCGCGACCATCATTGTTGATGAGGGTAATCAGTTTTTCTTTGTCGTACTCGGACTCCAGTCGCGCGGCCTCTGCGGCAGCGACGTCTGCATCGGCACCGTCGACGGCATAGGGCGCGGCCTTGCGCCAATCCGCGAGATAATCATCGGTACCCGCGGCGCCGGATTTCATCGCAGCACGGTCGATGGCCTGCTCGAAGCGCTCGCTCAACTGCACCTTAGTGCCGCGCCGCCCTTTGCCGACGATAATCTGCGCGGGGATATCGCGCCAATAAACAACCGTTACATCTGCCATACGATTCTAAGCCTCCTGCCGTTGTCGAACACCTAAACAGGTTCGAGGTTTCTACGACGCCTATTTTCGACATTGAACGCGCGAATGGCGACCCCCGCGAGCAATCATAATCCTCAACATGACCGTGAGGCCCACGACAAGCCTTGCGCGTTTCCCACTGCGTGCTTACGTTAAACACAACTCGAAAAATGGAGGGCGTTACCATGACGCCCAAGCGTCCCGATGGTGCGGGCGCGTTCCCAATACCGGTAGAGCGCCCCGCGCCGACACCGCCCGACCCCAATGCGCTGTATGCTGCGTTGGATTTGGGCACGAACAGTTGCCGTATGCTGATTGCCCAACCCAAGGGCAGCCAGTTTCATGTGGTCGACAGCTTTTCCAAATCCGTCCAGCTTGGACAGGGTCTGGAGCAGACTGGCAAATTATCCCGCGCCTCTATGGCGCGAACGATCAATGCTATGCGCGTGTGTCGCCAGAAACTGCAACGTCACAACGTCACCAATATGCGCCTTGTCGCGACAGAGGCCTGTCGCCGTGCGCGCAATTCGGAGCATTTCATTGCATCGGTCAAACGCGAAACCGGACTGACGCTGGAAATCATAGAGCCGGAGGAAGAGGCGCGTCTGGCGGTGATTTCCTGTGCGCCACTCGTCAGCACCAAGACCGAGCAGTTGCTAGTGGTGGACATCGGTGGCGGGTCAACGGAGCTGGTCTGGATCGACCTGACAAATGTACCCCAACGCGAACGCCCGCGCGCCATTATGCGGCTACATTCCGGCTTTCGCCAAGACCCCGGCCCGTTTGCTGCGGCAAAAGTGGTGGACTGGATTTCGGTGCCTTTGGGCGTGGCCACCCTGCGCGATCAATTCGCCGACGTTGAAGACGATTCAGCGCGGTTTGCATTGATGTCGTGGTTCTTCGAAGAGAGCCTGGAAAAGTTCGCGCCGTCGACGGAACAGCAAGAGCGTAAGGGTTTCCAGATCGTCGGAACTTCGGGCACAGTCACAACAGTTGCCGCCAGCCATCTGGGATTGCGTCGTTACGACCGCACGAAAGTGGACGGATTGCGCATGTCCACCAACCAGATCGACGCCGTGATTCACGGCTATTTGAAACTTGGTGAGGCTGGCCGCAAAGCGGACCCGCGGATCGGCAAAGACCGTCAGGCGTTAATCATGTCGGGCGCTGCAATTTTGCAAACCTTGATGCGACTTTGGCCGACTGATCGTTTGTCCGTCGCGGATCGCGGTCTGCGCGAGGGGTTGTTGTATCAGCAGATGTCAGCGCATGGCGTGTTGGAAGATGCGCCTTACTGACCATTCAGGATGATCTGACGATCAGCGCCTGCGGCGGGCGGGGTCGCACCTTCGGTGCGCTTTACAATAATCGCACCTGCGGTGGGCAAGTTTGAGTATTTAAGAGCCAAAGAAAATCAGGAGAGTCGCTTGGCAAGAGAGCGTAGCGAGGTTTGCAGGGTGTAGCTGTCACTGCCGATCCCGAGGAAGGTGACGCCTTTGTCGAGTTGGGGCTGAACGTGGTCTGAATCAAAAACCACGGTGCCGATGATCCGGTTTGCGGCCTTGGCGCGGGCGTAGACGTGGTCAATTGCCGCTAAAACCTCGGGGGCATCCAATCGGCCAACAAAGCCCATGTCAGCACTCAGGTCAGCGGGGCCGACGAAGATACCGTCCACGCCATCTGTTGCAGCGATGGCGTCGATATTTTGCACAGCTTGGGCGCTTTCAATTTGAACGAACAGGCAGATTTCGTCATTGGCGGAGCTGACATAGTCGACGATTTCGCCATAACCTGACGCGCGGGCCAGAACCGCGCCCATGCCCCGTTTTCCCGCACCCGGGTAACGCACTGCGGCGGCGATTTGTGCCGCCTGCTCTGGTGTATCCACCATGGGCACCACCACCGTCTGCACACCCAAATCGAGCACTTGCTTTAGCATCCAGTCTTCCCCCTTCGGCACCCGCACCACAGCCTGCGCGGGCGTTCCGGCCAAGGCCTGTAGTTGGGTCTGGATGGTGGTCAGGGTATTGGGTCCGTGTTCGGCATCAATCAAGCACCAATCAAAGCCTGCCTTCCCTGCGATTTCGGCCACAGCCGCGCTGGCCAGTGTCAGCCATATGCCGCGCTGGTTTTGACCGTTCATCAATGCGGTTTTGAGGGCGTTCTTTGGGGCGGGCATCGGGCGTTCCTAATTTCGGGGCAGTGTTGCTAAAAACCTAGAGCCTCGCAAGGATCGCGCGCGCGGCCCGCAGGCCAGGAGCGGTACCTCCGCGACCGAGACGGTCCATTGTGAGGTCGATGGCATCAAGTTGGTCGTTCGGGGACGTGAGAACCGCTTCGAGCGCTTTGGCGATGGGGTCGGGCCGGCAATGCGCGCCGAGGAATTCGGGAACGACGCGGGTTTCGCTGACGAGATTGACCAGCGTCACCGTATCCGTCAGCGCCATTCGGCTGATGATCTGGAAGCTGAACCAGTTCATATCGTAGGCAATAACCATTGGCGTGCGTGCTGCGGCGAGTTCCAGTGACACGGTGCCTGACGCTGCAAGTGCCACATCCGCACAGGCCATTGCGACCAGCCGTTCGCGGGCCGCCGCGTCCGGCGCGAGGCCTGTGCCATCGACGATATGTCCCTTCCCGCCTTTCAAAAGCGGCGCAAAGACCTGTGATACGAGGTCGCGCAGGTGTGGCAAGGTCGGGAGGATGATTTGCTTGTCTGCGATGTCCGCATTCCTCAGCGCGGCGACAAAAGTCTTTCCCAATCTCTGGATTTCAGAGCGTCGGGACCCCGGGAGCACGACGATGGTATTCGCATCGTGCAGCAAACCCGATTTTGTCCGGAGTGTGTCTTTCTCCTCCTGCGTAACGGGCGGTTCGGCGGCGACGGGGTGGCCAACGAAATCACACTCCATGCCCGCGGCTTGCATCAAGGGTGGCTCGAACGGCAACAGCGCCAGCACCTGATCAATGTGGCGGGCCATCTTGGCCGCTCGCCCTGCCCGCCACGCCCAGACAGATGGCGCCACATAATGCACTGTGCGAATGTTGGAGCCCGCTTTGACGAGCCGCGCCACGCGCAAGCAGAAATCGGGGCTGTCGATGGTAATTAGCACGTCCGGTTTGGCGGCGATGACCGCATCCGCCGTCTGTCGGATCCGGCGTTTTAAATGGCGGTACTTTGGCAGGATTTCCGCAATGCCCATGAGCGATAATTCGTCCATCGGAAACAGGCTTTGCAGACCGTGCGGGGCCATCATCCCACCGCCGATACCTTGGAAAGACACCTCGGGAACTTCCGCAATCAGCCCTGCCATCAGCGCTGCGCCGAGTTTGTCACCGGACGGCTCACCAGCGATGACGAACACCTTCATGGAGCCACCAGAAAGTACATTCCTTGCGCGTCCAGCACCGAGACAAGCTGCGGCCTGTCCAGTACCAACACGCCGCCTTCGGCGATGACGATGCCCGCCAATCCGGCCCTTGCTGCCATCATGGCCGTGCGTACGCCGATCGTGGGCATGTCGACTAACAAGGATTGTCCGGGTTTGGGCGCCTTGTAAAGGAACGCACCTTCAGCCGCGCGATCGCCGGTGGGACCTTCTTGGCCAGACAACCAATCGCTAAATTCTTGCGCCAAATTGGTCGCGCTGTCGATCAGTGCTGTGAGTGACTCGCCATCTGCGAATGACGCTTCGTCAGAGCAGAAATCGCCCAGCAAGGGATCTGTGCCGCGATCATCTTCGCGGGCGATTACGCGGCCATCGCGCACCAGCATGGCCTGCCCCAGATCGGCGCGGCCCATCTCGGCGAGCGCTGTCACGGCGACGGCCAGATCATGGGACAGGTCCGGCGGCGCGGTCTTGGTATAGGTTCCAGCCTGTGGAAGAAGGTCAGGCGCGATCTGGTGCGCGCCGATAACCTCGAACCCGTGCTCGGTGAAGATCGCCATAACTGCGCGCAGCGTTCCGTCGTCACCTTTGGCCATAGCCTCCATCAAGCGCGGCACGAGAGGTGCTGTGGCCGCATCAATGGCGGACGGATCAACGGGCGGGCGGCGCATGGCACCGGCCATGCATACCTGTGTGACGCCTTTGTCTTTTAGGACTTGCAAGAACGTCCCCAGTGTTTCAATCCGAAACGGAACGCGGTCGAAGTCACCAAGAACCTGCGAGGCAAACCCCATCATCTCACACACCACGGGCGGCGTGCCTTGTTCTGCCAATCGACACGCCAACAGGGGTGGCAAGTCGCCGGTGCCTGCGATCAGTGCGACGGTCATCGCGGCGTCAGAAAATGCCGATCCGTGTCGGCGAGGATGAAGTCCATCATTTCGGACACATGCGTGCTGTCGGTTTCTACGCTCATACGGCGGGCACGGTCCATGAACGACCCCTCACCGTCTTTCAACGTCTGGAATGCGACGCGCAATGCGGTGATGTCCTTGCGTTCGACGCCACGGCGCTTCAATCCAACGAGGTTTAGACCGTCCAACTCACCGCGTGGTCCCTGCACTAACCCGTAAGGGACAACGTCATTTGTGACCATGGACAACGCGCCGATAATGGCCCCGCGTCCGATGCGCACGAACTGGTGGATGCCGCAGAGTCCGCCAATGATAACATCGTCTTCGATCACGCAATGACCGGCCACGGCAGACTGGTTCACAATAATCACGCGGTCGCCGACCTTCGCATCGTGGGCCACATGGCAGCCTGCCAGAAAGAACCCGTCATTGCCCACAGAGGTGATACCGCCACCGCCTTCGGTGCCCGGGTTCATGGTGACGTGCTCGCGGATGCGGTTGCGTTCTCCGATAACCAGCTTCGCGGCCTCGCCCTTGAACTTCACATCCTGCGGGATCTCTCCGATGCAGCAGAACGGGAAAATCGTCGTGTCGGCACCGATGGTGGTATCCCCTGTCACGACAACATGGGACTTCAGCTCGACCCGGTCGCCAAGCACGACCTTCGGACCAACAATACAAAACGGGCCAATCGTGACGTCCGAACCAATCTGCGCGCCATCTTCGATTATCGCTGAGGGGTGAATCGCCATCTGCGCTTACATATCCATCATGGCGGTAAATTCCGCCTCGGCCGCCAATTCACCGTCAACGGTTGCGACACCCTTAAAGCGCCAGACCTTACCGCCGGGTTTACCGCGTGTGGTCTCGACCTTCAGTTCCAGCACGTCACCGGGGACAACTTTGCGGCGGAATTTGCAGTTATCAATCCCCATGAAATAGATCAGCATGTTCTTGTCCATCAGGCCCATCGTCGCGCCGACCATCACCGCAGACGTCTGCGCCATCGCCTCGATGATCGTCACACCGGGCATGATCGGGGTGCCTGGAAAATGGCCCTGAAAATGCGGCTCGTTCATGGTGACGTTCTTGATGCCCGTCGCCGACTTTGTGCCGTCAATGTCCACGACCTTGTCCACCAGCAAAAACGGGTAGCGGTGCGGAATAATGCGTTGGATCAATTGGGTATCGGCGGAAGTAATGGCGTCTGACATGTTTTTCTCACTTTGGGTGCGGGCATCGGGTGTTGTCGTTCAATCTGCCTAGCAAGACCGCGCAGGGTCAGCAAGACGCGACTAATTGTCGGGGATCACGTCTGGCGCGTCATTCGGAGCCATCTCGGGCGCTGGATCGGCGGGAATTTCCGGCGCGATCTCAGGGGCGGGAATCGGCTCTTCCAACGTCGAAGTTCCATCCCCGATGGTCGCATCAATGCGCGCAGCGGCTTCTTCAGTGATGTCGACACTGCTGAGAGACAGCAAAACCGAGCGGCGGTCCAGAATAGCGACCGCCCCGTAGTCGATCATCAACTGCCCGAGAATTGGTCGCGTCACGCTTAAAAACTGGTCACGTCCGTTGGTTAACATCTCGTCCAGAGCGGTCTCTTTGGCGTCTTGCGCACGGCGAATGGCCTGCGTTTTAGCGTCAAATTCTTCGGCCTCGGTGCGAAATACGTTCGGATCCATCGTCGCGCGTTGCCTTGTGAGCGCCAGTTCCTCTTCGCGTAACGCATCCGCAATTCGACGGTTTTCAATCGCAAGCGCTTCGCGTTCCTCGTTAAAGTCCCGCGCGATGCGTCGGCCGAAGGCTGATTGCGAAAACAACTGATCAATGTCGACCGTTAATAGCGGCGCAGCGACCTCCACACCCGGCATCTCCACAACGGCAAACTCGCCGGTTTGCTGCGCCCCTGCCGCCGAAGCGACCGTTGCCAAAGCAAAACCGGCCAAAGTTCGTATCAGCCGGTCTCGCATCAGAAGTTCGTCGAGATTGTCACGTCAAACTGTTTGGTCTCGTCTTCTGGCTGCACGTCCAGAGGTTCGGTGAAGTTAAACCGCAGCGGACCAATCGGCGTGTTCCAGAAGATAGACGCACCCACGATCGCGCGTGGCGTGAAATCGTTGTAGAGCACGTTCGTGTCGTTGGCACCGCTGCCCACATCCCAAACAGAACCGTAGTCGAAGAACACACCACCTGTAATGCCGTACTCTTCTGGCAGACCAAGGGGAAACTCGGCCTCAAGACGTGCAACAGCAAAGGCATTGCCGCCCAGTGCGTCGTCGGAGGACGCATCACGTGGTCCAACGCCACCTGGCTCAAAGCCGCGCATGGTGCGGCTGCCCAAGAAGTAGCGATCCGTGATCCGGCTGTCGCCATCAATATAGGCCAGATAGCCGCCTTCCACAGTCGCCCGCAAAGTGACCTCTTCGGACAGAACCAAAGTCTGAGCTGAAACCTCAGCGGTTGTGTTGACATAGGAAGCATCACCTACGCCAAATTCCTGACCAAACCGTAAAAGGACACCGGCGTTGGGGTTCAGCCCTGTGCGGCGCGTGTCAAAGCTGTAGGAATAGCCAAGCGCGTTGGTCGTCACGGCGCCTTCGTCGGCTATGATGAACGTCGAGGTCGATGTCACATCATAGATATCCGCGTAATCAAAGGCGTAGAACAGCGTAATACGCCCGTTCTCGCTGATCGGGAAGCCGATGCGCGGACGCAAGGATGCCTTCGTGGTGTCAAAGCTGGCGTTCTGGTTGTCCGTGGTGCGGTAGCTTGCATCAATACCAAAGCTCAGATCGCGGCCAAGCAGGCGCGGTTCGGTAAAGCTGAAACTGACGTTGCGATTGTCCGCACCGCCCTGAACGTTGAAACTCAGGTCCTGACCACGGCCAAGGAAGTTGCGCTGGTTAAATTTCGCAAGCAAACCAAAGCCGTTGTCCGACGAGTAGTTGCCACCAAAGGAGAGCGATCCTGTCGGCCCCTCTTCCACATCAACATCAATGATGACCTGATCCGGGCTGGACCCTTCGCGGGCCTCGACGTTCGCATTGGCAAAGAAACCAAGTGCGCGGATGCGTTCCGCACTTTCACGGATCTGGCGCGGATTGAACGGGTCCCCTTCGACAACGTCAAAACGCGACCGGATCACGCGGTCGAGCGTTGTGTTGTTGCCTTCGATGTCGATGCGTTCGACAAAAATGCGCGGGCCGTTGACCAAGGCGAATTCAACGTCCAGCGTCAGCGTCCGGTCATTGCGCGTGATGCGCGGATCAACGCTGACAAAGTTCAGACCCTGACGGATCGCGAGACGTTCCAGACGCGCGATATCCTGCTCAATGAGTTCTGGCGAATAGGTCACACCGGTCCGCAAGCGCAAAGCGTCCCGAAAAGCGGCTGGGTTCACTCCAGCGATTTCGGATGTCACGGAGAGATTGCCAAACTCGAATTTCTGACCTTCCTGAACGTTGAAGGTAATTAAGTAAGCATCGCGTTCGCGGGTCAGCGACACATCAACGTTTTGCACCAGAAAATCGACGTAACCACGCGATTGGTAAAAGTCGGTCAGAACCTGACGGTCGAACGCAACGCGATCGGCGATATAGGTATCGCGGCTGATAATCGCCCGCAAAATCCCAGCCTGCTTTGTCTGTAGCACACGACGCAGGCGGTTTTCCCCAAATGCACGGTTGCCGACGAAACCGATGCGTTCCACTTCGGTCAATCCACCCTCGAAGACTTCGAAAACCAGATCGACGCGGTTGTCGGAGCGTTGGATGATACGCGGCGACACGGTCGCGTTGATGCGGCCCTGATCGGCGTAAACCTGAGTGATTGCAGCAGTGTCTGCCT
>RCMY010002016.1_pt1 | contig 18937 bp, 14 predicted proteins | sample 2041341 | NCBI WGS metagenome assembly RCMY01 (sample SAMN09708234, study PRJNA481090) | Marine sediment metagenome, whole genome shotgun sequencing project. | reverse complement strand
CTCAGTTTCAGAATGTCGAACAGTTTGCCGTCACGACCGACTCGGCTCTGGCGGAAGACGAGCGGACCTCGGTTCCCGAGCAGATTGCCAAGTAGCACAAACGGCACACAAACTGCCAGAACTGGCATTGTGATGAGCGCAATCAGTAGATCAATGCCTCGAGATGCCCGGCGGTAGGTCCGGCGGTGCACGTCGGAGATATCAAACAGCAACGACGAGCGGCGAAGTTCCGCCACCGGCAGCTTCGCCACCCACTCCTCATAGAACGACAGCAGCGGGCGAACCCGAAGGCCAGCCGAATGGAGCTCGGCCGCCTGTTCGAGAACTGAATCGTCCTCGGCCACCTCGCGACCGAGAACCAGGATCGTGGCGTCCACTGCTTCCACCATCGACCGCAGGGGCGATTCAGCCGAGATGACAAGGGCTGGGTCAGCGGTGCCAACCAGCGTCACCTCGCGCTCAAGTCCGTCGACCAAATCAGCAGCGAGACGCTCGCCCTCAGCGGTTGACACAATCGCAAACACTCGATCGCGGGCGGCCTGCTGACGCCGTCCCGCTCCGGCGATGGCCGTTGCAAACGCGCCCCAAACTGGCACCGCCGCCATGGCGCCAAAAAGCACGAATCGAGGGAGCAAAGGAGTGCCGAGCACGACTTGCACCGCTGACACCACTCCGATGCTGCCCGCCATGGCGAGGAGCGTCATGCTTGATCCCCTAGCCGCATCGCCAACGTCGGGGACACCGATCCCATACGCCAGGGTCACGACGATAAAAGTGAATCCGATGAGCCACGGGAACCGGAACGTTCCAGTGACCGAATAGTCGTACCGGCTGGCGTGGACTGCGCCCAGACCGATGATGATGGCAATGGCGCCTAGATTGAAGGTCACTCTGCTGATTGGCTTCATTGACGAGTGGTCCCGTCACGTGGTTCTAGCACGCTCGTGACTTTAGCGGGGCACCTGGACCAACAGGGTCACTCTCCCTCAAGCGAATCGAGAACATATCTCAGTGGCAGCGAAAGGTGGCGGCCTAGGCTGTCGGCGTCGGGGTAGCGCCTCGCCCTTGTTTACATCACCAACTCATCCGGAGCCGAACGTGTCGCCGACACCCTTATCTGCCAAAGACAAGCACGCATCAATCGTCATCGTCAACCAACACGGAGACAACCGGGGTGATGAAGCCGCGATGCGCGCCATGGTCGCCGGACTAACCGAGCGATTTGGCCATCCAAAGATCACTATTGTCCACCAGTTCTCCGACCCGGAAAGTAAGATTGATCTGGGTCCGAACGTGAGCTACCAGACGCTCATCCTTCCGCTCGTTGATGCAGCCCGGATTGCGCTACTGAGCCCTTTGATCGCAGCCCGTGTACCAGTCGAGCGCCTCGCCGGTCCCAAGATGCGTCCGGTTTTGCAAGCGATCAAATCGGCCGACCTCGTCGTGTCCGCACCTGGCGGTCCATACTTCGGCGACCTCTATGCGAGCCACGAAGTTGTCCATTGGTATTTTGTGTGGCTCGCTCGCCGATACCGTCGTCCGCTCTTCATGTACGCCCCTTCCTGTGGCCCGTTCAACAACCGCCTCCTGAAACCACTCCGCACTCGCGGCTATCGATGGTTCGACGCCATCACGCTCCGAGAACAACGCTCGGCCGACATGCTCCGGGAGTTCACCGGCATCGAAGCGATCGTCACAACCGACTCAGCACTTCAGGACGTTGTTGCCCCCGCCGACCGCTCTGAGTTCGCCGGTGACGACGAGCGACTCGTCGTCGTTGCGGTTCGGAAACCGACAACCACCGCAGCCGAAGCTCACGACGAGGCAATCGTGGCTGGACTCAACCACCTCGCCGCAAATGAGCCAACGGCGTTCGTATTTTTGCCACAGATCCATGGACCCCGACATCAGGATGAGCCATATCTCACGGGACTCGCCGAGCAGGTCCAGGGAGCGGCCAAGGTCACCGTTGTTCCTGACACCACGGACAGCGAACGCCAGCGAGCGATTACCGCAGCCGGAGATCTCGTGATCGCGGGCCGCTACCACCCGGCCGTATTCTCGATATCGAGTGGTGTCCCGGCGGCAATCATTCCCTACGAGCACAAGGCGCAGGGTGTCGCCGACGCCGCTGGCGTGGGCGAATTCACCGTCTGGGTCGATGACCTCACGCCGGAGAACGCCGTTGTGCTGATCGATCAGGTGGTCTCCCGATCGGACGAAATCCGGGAAACTCTGGCGAAGACCGGTCCCGAGCTGCGAGCCCTATCAGCCACAACCTCAGACCTAGCGTTCGAGACAGCCTCACCGAAGTAACAACGGGCCGAGGCCTAGACTCCCAAGATGCATGCGATCTTCGCCGCCACAGGAACCGACCTCACCCACTTCGATAGAGCAGTCGCTCTCCATCTCGATCGCGGCGACGAGGTCACCACACTGGACGTTGGTTCAACGCGCATCGGGATCGTCGGTGCAGATGCTTCGATTATCAAGTTCCAACACGACTCTTCGAACTTGGCAATCGTGGCGCTCGGCAGCGACCTGCAGATGCCAGGAAACAGGGTTTTGGCACAGCTCGCCGCTGGCGGCCCAGTCGACTTGCGCGACTTCATCGCAATCAGGTCATCGGACGGCGATCTGTCAGCAATCACAGGACCTGCGCACCATCGACTGTTCACCTGGGTCAATGGCGATCAAACATTCGTATCGAGCTGCCTTCGGACGGCTGCGACGGCTCAAGCAGAAACGACCATTGATCGCTCGGCCGAAGACTTCCTCCTTGGATTCGGATTCATCCCAGGCACAAAAACGATCTACGAAGGAATAACGACAACCGATGGCGGCACGGTGCGTAGCCTCTCTTCTGGGCTGACTACCCCGCTCGAGTTCACCGCCCAAGACGCTCGAGCAGCCAACAGCGATCTCCATGACGAGCTGTACTCGTTGCTTCGCAACGCCATCGAGAGACGGTCAGCCGGATCTGATCACCACGCCGTGATGCTCGGCGGCTTCGACTCAGCGCTCGTATGTGCATTGCTGGTCGATCTCGGCAAAAAGGTAACGGCCTACACCTACGACTTTGAGGGCCACAGCCACCTCAACCAAGACAACATCGATCCAGTGGTCGCGGCCCTCGGGATCGAGCACAAGTGGGTTGCTATTACGCCTGCGGCAATGGATGAGGCCTTTGCCACCCTCGACTTCAGGCTCAACGGTCCAAGCGCGCAACCTCATTATCAGCTCCACACCTCAATAGCGAGTGAAGTGATCCGCTCCGACGGCTTCGACCTCACCTTCAACGGAGACGGCGCCGACTCAGCATTCCTCGGATACCCGACTGTGAGCCAGCGCTCCGCATTGGGCCAGACGCTGCAAAAAATTCCTTCGCCGCTTCGCAAGGGTCTTCGGATGACCGTGTCCTCAGCCCTCGCAGAACGCGTCCTTGGGCACGCAGCACGAGTTGTCCGGTCGACATTGGATGCCAGCCTGCTTCCGTGGCCTGCGTCTGGTCACCTGCCGACGAGATACCTAGACGACGATGCGCTTAACCGACTTCGGTTAGATACGCCACCGAAACAAACGGAGTCCGTAGACCAGATTCGCATCCGCCTCGCCAAAGGCCTCGAAGAACTCGACGCAACGCGCCTCGCATTCAACGGCAACGGAATGACCCAGGCAAGTCGGGTAAAGGTGGAAGGCGCAGTCGCCTACTCCGGCGTCGCGCACTTCTCGCCCTTTACCGAACCCGAGCTAAAGGCCTTCGCCTCAAATCTCCCGACCGACCAGTTGAGGCCAGACGACGCGAAGTCGGCGTCACTCGGGAAGAAGCTTTTGTCCGACATGGTGCTCGGACGCAACCTCCTTCCACGCGAAGTCGTCGAACAACCAAAACAATCGCCAGCCACCTCACCCATTGATGCGTGGCTTCGCGGACCCCTCCGAGCGACGGCACTCTCCCTTATTGCCGGCTTACCTTTCGACTACTCGACGTCGTACGTCGATGAGCTACTCAAGGAGAAGCGAGTCGAAGACCTATACCGGGAAAAGGTGACGCTGTCGAAGCACACGCTGCAAGCCGTCGGTCTGCTTGCTTCATACGGCGCCTTCACGAGGTCACCGACACGTGACTAGCGTTACCTCCGTCAAGCCACGGGGCGTCGTCTGGTATACGCAACGAATTGTTCTACCAACACTCTTTGTTGCACTGCTGGCCTGGTTCATCGTCTCTCGCCGTGACGCCCTCGAGCCGCTCAAGTCGATCTCTGTCGCTCAAGTCGGACTTGTCCTCGCACTGACTGCGGCGGCCCATTGGCTCAATGCCACCGAGTTCGCACTCATCTATCGATCGCTCGGAGCCAAAGTCAGCCTCACCGAGAATTGGCTGCTCTTCACTGCTGGTCAGCTCGGCAACTACTTGCCGGCCCAGGCCGGCACCATCTACAGATTTCGCTACCTGGCCTCCGTTCACAATCTAACGTACGCCCAAGCGACAGCAGGCTACGGTGCCAATCTCATCCTGACGCTTCTCAGCACCGGCGGTCTTGGCCTTGCCGCATGTGCGGGCCTCTACGTCGCGGACGGCACAGTGAGCTACCCACTCATCGCCGCATTCGGCGCTCTCGTCGCCGTCGCCGTGGCCGTCTACGTGTTGCCGCTTCCTATGAAAGCTGGTGGCACATCAAAGGTTGCACGTTTCGCACGAGGCGTCGCAGCCGGCTGGGGCGACCTGCGACGCAACCCCAGGTTGGGTGTCGCCGTGCTCGGTTTGGAACTCGCAAAGTACCTGACCGCGGCAATCAGGATGCAACTCATCTTCGGCTGGCTCGGCTACGACGAGCATCTATATTTCTTCCTCGTCCTCGCTCCTGTAGCCGGCCTCGCAACGTTCATAGGACTCACACCGGCTTCGCTCGGCTTTCGCGAAGTCGGCATCGCAGGGTCGACGATCGCGCTGGGACGCTCGCTTGATGAAGGCCTCCTCGGCGCAAGTCTCGACCGAGGAGCGGTGCTAATCGTTTCCGTTGTGTTCGGCGCAATCGGGTTCGTCTACACCGGCCGGCGACTTGCGCAGGCGGCCCAGGAGCGGACCGACAACAGCGAGGGGTGAGAAGCGTTCCTGAGCAACCGACGATGCCGCTTGCTTGGCATGCAGCAGAGACGGCCGGTCAGCGGCTAGGCCCCTCAGGACTCGAGCCAGGTCGTCGGCGTTGCCCGGCTCGACGTACAGACAGGCATCGCCAAACGCCGCTTGCTGACACGGCGTGTTGGAAGTAATCACTGCAGTGCCGCATGCCGCTCCCTGATAGACCTTGTTCGGCACGACCCTGGCTGCCTTGGTGGTCGTGCCGAAGATCCCTAAACAGACGTCGTGCATCGCGATTGTGGCTGGCAGGTCGTCAGATTCAACCCAGTCGATCCACTGCACCCGGCTGTTGGCTTTGGCCGCTCGCTTGGCCGCCTCAAGATCCTGACCAGAGCCGATCATAGTAACGTCGATGTCGTGATCGCCTGCAAGGAGGCCGACTGCCGCACCGATCGTCTCGGCTCCCTGAAGCGGGGTGTACAGGCCGAAGAAGACCACTCGGATTGGCGACACTGCGTCCGGAACCTCGGCATTGCTCGCCGCATCAAAGAAGCGCCGTGGTGCCCCAACCGGCAGGACCACACCGTTGTCCCGATTCGAACCAAGTGCCTCATGATGTTCCGAGGTATCAAACACGACGACGTCGGCGGCCTTCATCGCCATGTTGTCAACCAGGCGCAGAGTGGACTGGAGCCACCGTCGCCCATCAATCGAACGGTCCGCTGCGGTGTCCGCAAGCCCAATCAGGTGATCGAGGACGATCGTCTTGCGTGGGAAAAGAACTCTAGCGAGCAGGACATCGACATGACCGAGGTAGCCGACGACAATGACGTCAGCGGCACTTCGTAGACGCCACCCAGATCGAGCAAGCCGCAGCCACAGCCACAACACGCGAGTTGTGATTGGCACCAAACGCCACGGTTGTGTCAGCGCTTGCACTCGCTCCGCAGTGGGGAGATCGATGGTCTCATTGACGACATGAACGACCGCTCCGGCTTCAATTAGGCCTTCACGGATAACGCCGATCCGTGGATGACTCGCCTCGTTGTAGGTGCCAAAGAACAGCACCGAAGGCAAGGCATCAGCGCTAGTCAGATCACGATTGGACAAAGAGACTCCTCGACCGCCAGTCGCCTGGAAAGATAGCACGCGCTCGCTCATCATCACCCCAAGGCCATCAGGCCAGGGGCTAAGCTTGCCCGTACCCAAATCGCCCGGAAGCCTCTGTGAAACTCATCATCCAAATTCCTTGTCTTAACGAAGAAGCCCAGCTACCGGTCGCTTGTGCTGAGCTACCGCGTTCGGTCAAGGGATTCGACACGGTCGAATGGATGATCATCGATGATGGATCAAGCGACCGAACTATCGAGGTGGCCCTCGAAAGCGGTATCGATCATGTCGTCAAGCTGCCGCAAAACCAGGGGCTCGCTGCTGCCTTTCAGGTCGGTTTGGATGCTGCGTTGAAGCTCGGCGCCGATGTGATTGTCAACACCGATGCCGACAATCAGTACGACGCCCAAGCGATACCGACGCTCATCGCCCCAATCTTGGACGGCACTGCCGATCTTGTCATCGGCGATCGCGACGTGGCTTCAGTTGAAGAGTTCTCGTTCATAAAACAACGCCTTCAACTTCTAGGCAGCTGGGTGGTCCGGGTTGCAAGCGGCACTGACGTCCCTGACACGACTTCAGGCTTCCGGGCCTATAGCCGCGAGTCAGCACTTCGGTTGACTGTTGTAAACAAGTACACCTACACGATCGAGTCGATCATTCAGGCTGGCAAAAACAACTCGGCCATCTCGCACGTCCCTGTGGGCACCAATCCGAAGATGCGCGAGTCGCGCCTATTCGGCTCAGTGTTCGGCTACATCCGTCGCAACAGCTTGACGATCCTGCGAGTGTTCGCGGCATACGAACCGTTGAAGTTCTTCGGCTTCGTCGCTGTTTTCCTTGGCATTGCATCGTTCGGCGCGTTCATACCCTTCCTGTCTGACTGGCTTCTCAATGGTGACCGAACGGGTCACTTGCAATCGATCATTGTTGGCGCAGTTTTGGCGATTGGTTCCATCCAGGTGCTGGTCCTCGCCATCGTGGCCGACCTGATAGCGTCCCACCGAACGGTTTCGCAACGGGTCCTTGAACGGGTGAAGCGGCTTGAGCTACATGCGGGCATTCCGCCCAGCTACTACTTTGCCGGCAAGGCCTTAGAAGAGACGCTGCCTGTCGACGATGATCGTGATCCTGCTAACGACTCTCTCGGGTCAAAGGGTGTTCGCTGAGGACGATCGGCTCCCTGCCAGTAGCTCCTTCAGATAGATACCGTAGCCACTCTTCATCAACGGTTCAGCCAGCGTCGCGAGCTGGGCATCGTCGATGAAGCCCATACGCCACGCAATCTCTTCTGGACACGAGATCTTCAACTGGCTTCGTTTCTCGAGCACACGAACGAACTCCGAGGCCTCGACTAATGAGTCGAAGTTTCCGGTATCGAGCCACGCGTAGCCGCGGCCAAGACGCTCTACGGAAAGGGCGCCGTCCTCCAGATACATCTGGTTAATAGAAGTAATCTCGAGTTCGCCGCGTTCCGAGGGCGTGACACGCTTTGCCTTCTCAATGACGCTGTTGTCGTAGAAATACAGTCCTGTGACTGCCCAGTTTGATTCGGGATGCTCGGGCTTTTCGACAATTGACGTGGCGACTCCTGCGCCGTCGAAGGCCACTACGCCATACTGCTGGGGATCACGGACCGCCATGGCGAACACACTGGCCCCCGCAGGGGCGGCGACGGTTCGTTGCAGCAGCGAAGAGAATCCAACTCCGTAGAACAGGTTGTCGCCTAACACAAGCATGACGGGATCAGGGCCAATGAATGCTTCGCCAATGATGAACGCTTCCGCTAGTCCATTTGGCTGATCCTGAACCGCAAACTCAATGGTCATCCCCCATTGGCTTCCATCGCCGAGGAGACGCTCGAACGAAGGCCGATCGACGCCGGTAGTGATGACAAGCACCTCACGAATACCCGCGAGCATCAGCACCGACAGCGGGTAGTAGATCATCGGCTTGTCGTATACCGGCATCAGCTGTTTTGACACGGCGAGTGTCAGCGGATGCAGGCGACTGCCAGTTCCACCAGCAAGAATGATTCCCTTTGTAGCCACTAGACCTCGATTCCTTCTAGTTCGGCCCGCACCAGCGGCATCGATTCTGACCAGCATGGCAGAGTCACGCCAAAGTCACGGTCGAACGCACTGCAATCCAGGCGGCTGTTCGCCGGCCGCTTCGCCTTAGTCGGATACTCAGCAGTAGTCAGCGGCGTGACGGCAACCGAGCCGGAGCTGATCTGCGCGCTCAGGATCTCAGTCGCAAACTCGAACCATGTTGCTTGTTGTGGCGATGCGACGTGATACACACGCTGGGTCGCTCGATCAGGATTCATCGCTACCGCCACGATCGCTGCTGCTATGTCGGCCGTTGCGGTGGGGCATCCGTGCTGGTCGTTCACGACGCCAATCTCCTCGCGCTGGTTCGCAACCCGCAGCATCGTGTCAACGAAGTTGTGGCCAAGCCCGCCGTAGACCCAAGCAGTCCGTAGCACGACAGAACGGGCGGCTCCGAGAGCGGCTTTCTCTCCTGCCAGCTTCGTGCGTCCATACGCGCCGGTGGGCCCCGTAGGGTCAGACTCGTCGTACCAGCCTGCCTTGTCGCCGCTAAATACGTAGTCGGTCGAGATCTGGATCAACAGAGCGTTGACCTCGTCGGCCGCGGCGGCCAGACAGCGGACAGCTTCACCGTTGATCCGCTCAGCAGTAGCTTCGTCTTCTTCAGCCTGGTCGACCTGGGTGTAGGCGCCGCAGTTGACTATCACCGATGGTCGGAGCAACACAATTTTGGCAATGATGGCGTCGGCCTGACTGAGATCGAGGGCAGCCCGATCTAGCCCGACTAACACCACGTTGTCAGGCCATACGGCCCGCATTAGTTCGCCTCCGAGCTGGCCGCTGATGCCGGTTACCACGACCTTCATTGGCGCATTCATGAGGCTGAGCCGAGTCGGCTGGTGTTGTAGCGGCCGTCAACGATTGGCCCCCACCACCACTCATTGTCGACATACCAGTCGACGGTTGCCGCCAGGCCCTCGGCGAAGGTGACCGACGGGCTCCAGCCGAGTGCTTCTTTGGTCGCCGACGCGTCGACGGCATAACGAAGGTCATGCCCTGGTCGGTCACTGACGAACGCGATCAGGTCTCGTCGCGTTGCACCATCGCCAACCCTCGCATCGACCAGGTCACAGATCGACTGCACGACCGCAAGGTTTGTCTGCTCAGAGTCTCCACCAATGAGGTAGGTGTCACCAAGTGTGCCGCGCTCGACGACGTCGACCAGGGCCCTGGCGTGGTCATCGACCTGCAGCCAGTCGCGGACGTTTTCACCAGTTCCGTATACCGGCAATGACTCGCCACGGAGCGCACGAATGATCGTTAGCGGTATCAGTTTTTCGGGGAACTGGAATGGCCCATAGTTATTCGAGCAGTTTGTGAGAACTACGGGCAGGCCGAACGTTTCGCCCCATGCCCGAACGAGGTGGTCCGATGCAGCTTTCGAGGCCGAGTACGGCGAACGAGGCGAATACGGGGTGGTCTGGTCAAACGGGGCATCGCCAGCAGCAAGCGCCCCAAAGACCTCGTCGGTTGAAATGTGATGAAACCGGAAGCCGGCCGCTTGTGATGGGTTGACGTCAAGATGAGCGCGTGCCGCTTCCAGCATGTTGTAGGTGCCGACAATATTCGTCTGCACAAACGCGCCTGGGCCATCAATCGAGCGGTCGACGTGAGACTCAGCCGCCAGGTGCATCACGGCATCTGGCCTGCACAAGCCGAAGGCCTCCCCCAGCGCAAATGCGTCGGTGATATCTACCTTCGCGAACTGGTATCGATCGGAGTCAGCCACAGACTGCACTGACCCAACGGTCGATGCATATGTCATCGCGTCGACGTTCATCACATCGTGGTCGGTGTCCTCTATCAGGTGACGAATCACCGCGGAGCCAATGAATCCGAGTCCGCCGGTCACGAGAATACGCATCGTTAGTTCATCCAGTCTGCGTCAGCGAGCGACGGGGCCGCAGCATCTTTGTCTGACAGGATCGCTTCGCTCGCAGTGACCGGCCATTCGATTCCGATGTCCGGATCGTCCCATCTGATTGAGCGGTCGGCAAGCGGGTCATACAGGTTGGTGACCTTGTAGAACACCATCGTGTTTGGCGAGGTGGTACAGAAACCATGGGCGAACCCCGCTGGTACCCACAAAAGGTCGCCGGCCTCGGCGGTCAGATTGACTGCGCCCCACTGCCCGTAGGTCTCGGACCCTGGTCGTATGTCAACCGCGACGTCGAAGATTGACCCTGCCAGGACCCGGACGAGCTTGCCTTGGGCTGAAGGGTCAAGTTGGAGATGGAGCCCCCGAATCGTGCCGGCTGGCTTCGACAGTGACTGGTTGTCTTGGACAAACGTCTCGTCGATTCCAAGTTTCGCCATTGAGCTAGCGTTGTAGGTCTCGCTGAACCAACCACGGTCGTCGCCAAATCGTTTCGCCCCTAGGTGCAGCACGCCGGGTAACGGCTCGCCTATTATTTCCATTTGAGGTCCAATTCATCCGGCCAGCTTGCCCACGCTATCAAGGAAGGGGCCGCCACGGGAAACACCGGCACGCTGAGAATACGGTCGTCGGTCATCAGGTTTGAACCCGCCTCCCGACAACTTGAGCCGCATGCTGCTCGCATCGACCCGGTCATAGAGCGCAGGCCATAGACTGCCTCCGGCGTAGGCAAGCACCCTTCACGGACTAGGTGTTGAGCCACGCTTCACTTGGAGGTGTTGATGTTGCATCACAGACGCGGACCGGTTGCCGTAGACGTCGCTGGCGCTGTCGCGGTTGCTTGTTTCGTGATCGGTTCCGTCTGGCTGTCGCGGTCAAGCGGGCCTGTGCTCTGGGACGACGAAGGCACCTACCTATACTCGGCAAGTGAGTTCGCTCGTCTGCACCGGCCGATACTCCTCGCGAATTCACCGACGTACTCCGCCGGCTACAGCCTTCTCCTGGCACCGGGCGTCGCCCTATTTGGAGCGGCTCGAACTTTCGAGATAGCGCTACTTCTTAATGTCATGGCCGCAATTGGCGTCTTTTTCGCGTCGGCGCGAATGGCGAGAGAACTCTTGCCTGACCGACAGATCGCGCACGTTCTCATACCACTCGTGGCGGCAACCTATCCGTCGCTGCTGATGCAGTCCACGAGAGCGTGGCCTGAGGCCATCCTCACAATGTTGGTCAGCCTCTGGTCGCTTTCTGCGCTGCGTTACGCCACTACCGGAGACCGGAAGCACCTGATCTTCATGTGGACCGCAGCTGCTGCCGGGTTCATTGTCCACCATCGCTTAGTGTCACTGCTTCTCGTCACGCTGGTCGCTCCGCTCATTATCAGCGCAATTCCGAAACGGCGACGTGTGGCTACCACCGTCCTTGGACTAGTACCACTCGTGTTTGCGTTGACGGCAGCGTCGCGCATCGATCGCCTTGCGAGTACCGACGCATACCAGCGATCGAGACGAATGACGTTGTGGCTTATTCGTGATGAATTCGTAAATGTCGCCGCCTCTTTCGGAGGCCAGCTGTGGGCGCTAGTTATCGGGACGACAGGAATCGCCGCTGGCGTCCTCGTGCTCGATCGTGAACTGCGCCGCAACCGCGGATTGTGGATCGCCGGGCTTGGCCTCATTGGGTCGCTCGGCGTCACGACACTGTTTCTCGCTCGCAACGTCGCTGTCGATCACGTTCTGTACTCGAGATACATCGACATTTTCGGGCCAGTCGCTCTAGTCGTGGGATTAGTGTCAATTCTTCGAGCGAAGGATCACTTTGCCCACGCAATCGCTATCCCGCTCACAGTCACCGCTTCGCTGGCCCTCGCCGCCTGGAAACTCGAGACGTTCGCTGGTGCCATCGTCAAGATTCGGGTGACAAGCTTGCTGCCGTGGGATCTGATCGCGGGCAACCGGAATCAGCCGACCACGCCGGAGATCGACGCATGGGAGATTTCGCTGGTTGTCGTAGCAGTCTGTCTCGTACTCGTTGCCATCTTGCGGCGATCGAGCGGTTTCGGCCTCGGCGCCCTACTTGTGGTGAATCTCGCCGCCGCGGCCGCAGGCAGTGCGTGGTCGCTTGAACCATGGCTCAACATCACCGAGACCGCTGGCATTGACATCCTTGGCCACCTTGAGGAGCGCGGTGAGACCGAACTTCTCGTCGTCGCCTACCCCTCACGTACCACGGCCCTACCGACGGCGCGAGCCGTTGCCTACCAATCGGACTATACGATCGAGATTCGGGACTACGGATCGACTGATTGCCCCGACGCACTCTTTGCGATCGGCACTTCTGACCCACCCCCGTATCCCGCTGAGGTTGTAGCAATTTCAAAGGTTTTCAAGTCGACACTCTGGATGAAGACGTGCTGATGGGCAGCCCCAGCAGCGAAAGGACACATGATGGCAATGCGATCAAAGATCAAGCGTGGTGTAGCGAAGGTCCAGGCGCCGTCGACTGAGCGACTCGAGGCCTTGATCCACGCGATCAAGAATGAACTTGTCGAGCGTATCGACACCTTTACCAACCAAAACACCGCCGTCCACGAGTCACTGACTGAGCAGTTTGGGCTGGCGTCGCAGCGCTATGCCGACCTCCATGCGAAGACTGACGCCTTCTCGGCCGACTCTGCAGACCTTCGACGATCAATCGACGAGCTTTCCATCTATTTGAAGGCACTCTCGAATGCTGAAGGCGACCGAACGCTCGAGCTGGCCGACATCGACCGGTACGGCGCCCACTTCCTCAACCGCGTATTGAGCTTCAAAGGCCCTCTACGCGAGTCTGGCTACTTCCTCAACACCCCTGTCACCACGATCTGGCACCCAAACGAGATTCGACTCGAGCGGATCAATGAACGGATTCTTGAGGTCCCGTTTGTGCACGAGTCGCTTGCTGCGCTCGCTCCAGGGTCGTCAGTCGTCGACGTTGGTGGGGGCGAGAGCACTCTAGGACTATCACTCGCGTCAGCAGGACACCAGGTCACCGTGGTCGAGCCGGGTGCATACCCGTACGCCCATCCAAATCTCACTCACCAGCCAGTTGGAGTCGAAGACCTCGAGGGAACAGAAATTTTCGACGCCGCCGTGCTGCTCTCGACAATCGAGCACCTCGGCGTTGGCGCCTACAAGCACGCCGAACGAGTCGACCTCGACATTGATGCCATGGCCCATATTCGCGGCCTCGTAAAGGCCGACGGAGTGTGCGTGGTCACCACGCCATTCGGCACGGCGTCGGTCGACGAGCTCCAGCGGGTCTACGACCTTGACCGCCTCAAGCGGCTCTTGACGGGTTGGACCATCGAGGTGTGCAAAATCGTTCGTAAGATCGACAACCTCACGTGGGAACTCGACGACAGGCTGGTTGCCGATTGCGAGACTGGAGACTATTTCGTCGTCATGATCGTCGCTCGCAAGGCTGATGATGCAGCGGCCGTTCCCCAGTTCGACCAGTGAGCCGTCGTGTCGTTTTTGACCTGAGGGCCATTCAGAGTCGACACCACGGCGAGCGCGGCATCGGCCGATATGTCCTTGCGCTCGCAAGGGCTGTCGAGCGTGTCGACCCCTCCTTGGTGACCGACTACCTGATTGATCCTGCGTTCCCGATCCCTCCAGGGGCGAGCGTCGCGATCACAAGTGGTAAAGCACTCCGAGCTGACGACGTACCCGTCTCCTATCGCACCGATGGCGGCGTGTTCCTGATGAGTTCACCGTTCGAGGAGGCCAACAACCTCGAGACGATTCTGCCGATGTGGGCCAGAGGCGACCGCTGGCGGTCGACTGCGGTGCTCTACGATCTGATTCCGCTTCTGTTTCCCGAGAAGTACTTGGCAAGCCATGCCGCTCGAATTGCGTACGTTGCTCGCACCGCACTCATTCGCCAAGCCGACCGGCTTTTTGCAATCAGCGAGGCATCGCGCCATGACGCAGTCAACCTTCTTGGCGTGCCAGAACACAAGATTGACGTCATCTACGCGGGCGCCGATCCGGCATTCGAGCGTCCTCTCGCCGGCGCGTCGGTCGTGCGAGATCGGCTCGTCGAATCGGGTCTGATTCCCGGCCTCCGAACTTCCTTCCTACTTTTCACTGGCGGCCCCGACTACCGCAAGAACATCGTCGGCCTGCTTGAAGCATTCTCCCTGCTCGACGAGGCAACTCGTGCCGCAAACCAACTCGTGGTCGTCTGCAAGCTTGATGAGGCCTCTCGCATGCTCATCGAGGCCGAAATCGCCCGATTTGGGGTCGGGCTCGATGTGCTTCTTACTGGTTTCGTCGATGACCGAACACTCGTCGCCCTCACCCAGGCTGCCACCCTCGTGGTGTTCCCATCGCTCTACGAGGGCTTCGGCTTGCCGGTCCTCGAAGCGCAGCAATGCGGAACACCCGTTATCTGCAGCGACAACTCCTCGCTCGTCGAAGTGCAAACGCTTGCGGCGGCCAGGTTTGACCCCACAAGCCCTCGGTCGATCGCTGACGCAATCGTTCGAGCCCTCAACGACCAGGAGCTTCGTGAACTCCTCTCGCACCAAACCATCGATCCGAAGCACTCTTGGTCTGAAGCGGGTCGAGTAACTGCGACCGGCCTACGAGAGTTGAGCGACGGAATTCCACCTCACAAACCCAAACCGACCGTGTCAGTTATCCATGCCGGTCCAAGCAGCAAGCTCTCGCATCGCGTCATTTCGTTTCTCGAGGCCGCACGCGAGAGGTTTGAGATCCATCTGGTCGAAATCCCACACCACGATGCTCCGACACTGCCCGCGGCCCAGAAAGTGGTGAGCGACCAAACACGACGGCTCCTGCTGGCCGAGCCAACCGACTTCGTATGGTGGCTTGCTTCTGGTCCCGAAATGCCGCCAACACTGTCTGAGGCGTTTCGCAACCGACCGGGGCTCCTCCTCGTCGACGACGCCGACATGCGCTCGCTCTACGGTGTCGGCCTCGACGACTTCGAGCCGGGTGCATCTGCAGCGCTCGGTGCCTTTTACCCTGGGCGATACAACACCCTGGCCGACGGCTCCGTCGATGCGGGCGTCGAAGCGAGCATCCGCGCCGGCATGCTGTGCGCGAAGGAACTCGTCAAGCTTGCGCCCGAGGTGTTCTGCCTGTCGTCATTTCTGGGGGCGCTGATAGGCGTAGACACGGGACGAACAGTCCCATCGATGCGCTCGGAGCGCCCAGAGCCGACTCCTGCACGCGGCCCGACGGAACTCATCACAGCCGACGGAAGCCCGATCACACTCGTCATCGATCTTCAAGGCGCCAACGAGCCAGTCGAGGCAGCCATTGGGCTCGCAGTCGAGCGGCTGGCCAACGATGGCCATTCCGTGGTCCTCAGGGCCGCACTCGACGTGGATGACGAAGCCGATAGTTCGGCCACGACGGTCTATCTCTTTCTCCCTCGCATGCACTACGGCGCCATTCCTGATCGGGCGGTTGAGGTCATCAAAAATGGTGGCGCAGTGATCGCTGAGCGGTCGAGTGCGTTCGCTGAATATGGCCACCCGCAGGTCCAACTACTCGACGAGGGGTACCAAACAGCAGACCTCGCAGCGGCGATTCTTGCGGGCGCGACCCAGAACGACACGCGCGGCAGCCTCTGGACCGAAGACGCACTTCGGGCTGGCGTCGAGGACCTCTACGCTCAGCTGGTTGGCACCAAGCTCGTCTAGCTCGAACGAAGGTCGGCGCTCACCTTGAAATCGACGCGCCCGATGAGGGGCTTGTTTGTCACCACGTCGAAGGACGTTGCGGAGTCATCGCGGTCGAACTCGAACCGCTCCAGGTGATCTTGGATCACAAACCCGACCCGATAATGGGCATCAAGCACCGGCAGGTCATCGATCGTGAACACAATGGCACCGTCTTCCTCCAACAAGGGAAGGTCGTGCCCCCAGATATCGCTAGTCGCAACTGACATCATCTGCACGCCGTCATGAGTAGTGAGAATGAGCCGGAACCGGACACCCTCGACTGGCTCACTTACTCGGTAATGGCAGATGAGGCGGATCGTGTCACCCGGTTGGGCCGTGTCTCGACCGCCCTGACACTCGACGCTCGCGCTGACAATGCTGAGACCGGGAGTCGCCACCTCTTCTTCGGGGTCGTCGGTGCGGTCGCTGAGCCCATGATCGAGTGATCGGCGGAACTCGCGTACTGCTTCGGCTGGCTCCGCGTCGCTAATGACACAACCGCGGTCGAGTACTACGGCTCGATCACAGAGTCGGATCACCTGGTCGGGCGAATGGGTGACGAGCACGATGGTTTTACCATCAAGCTGCAGTGCCCGAACCTGTTCTAGACACTTCCGCTGGAACGCTTCGTCGCCAACCGACAGCACCTCGTCAACGAGAAGGACCTCTGGCTCAAGGTTCACCGCTACTGCGAATCCGAGTCTGGCATACATGCCGGACGAGAAGTGCTTGACCTGGGAGTCGATGAATCGTTCGAGCTCCGAGAATTCAATGATGTCATCGAGAACGCTATCGACATAGGCCTTTGAGTATCCAAGGATCGACGCGTTGAGATAGACGTTCTCGCGCCCGGTGAGATCAGGGTGGAAACCAGCCCCGAGCTCGAGCATGGCCGCCAGCCGACCGCGGACCGTTGCCGAACCCTCAGTAGGCTTGATCGTGCCGGCCAAGCACTTGAGCAGCGTCGACTTTCCCGAACCGTTGTGGCCGAGCAAACCGACCGTTGTCCCCTTCGGCACCGTGAGGCTCACGTCATCGAGCGCCATGAAGGAGGTCGACTGCGAGCGACCAAACGTCAGGAACCGTTCTTTGAGCGTTTTCGTAGGCTCGGAGTGGAGCACAAAGCGCTTCGAAAGATGTTCAACTTCGACGGCGTTTGTCATCAAATCTCCTCACCGAGGTTGGCTTCAAGTTTGGCAAAGACTCTGATCGACAAAAGGAAGATAACGAGCGCGATGACAAAGCTGATCGCGAGGTTTCCAGCAAACCATGAGAATGGCTGGTCAAGTTGATCGAATGCGGCCTTGCTCTCAGGCGAACCCTGGCCTCGCGGGTTGTACAGCGCGGCCTGCATTGTGGTGACGACAGGGACCATCGGGTTGAGCATCGCAAGCCGAACCCCTCCTGAGCCGAACCGCTCAATTAGCACATCGGCCACAAAGTCGAACTGATAGACGATGGGGGTGAGCCAGAACCAGGTGAGAAGCCCTAGCTCGAGAAAATGCTGCGTGTCCCTCAAGAGCACATTGACCGACGAGAGCAGGAGGCCAAGCCCAGTGGCGAGCAGGATCGTGATGAAGAGTGCCGGCACGACGAGGATAAGGAGCCGCCAGTCGGGCACCCGCCGCAAAACGACAAGCCCGGTCGCCAGAACAATGAACTGGAAACAGAAGTTAACGGCGGCCGCACCGACCGCCGACAAAGGCAGAATCTCCCTTGGAAACCACACCTTCTGGACAAGTGGCCCATTGGCCACGATTGAGGAAGTCGCCGAGGTCAGTCCAACCGAGAAAAGGTTCCACGCCAGCAGACCACACAGGAGGAAGATCCCGTAGTCCTGCACCGGATTGGGCAGAATCACCGAGAACACAATTGTGAACACCAATAGGTAGAGCAGCGGATTGAGCAATGTCCAGAGAAATCCAAGAACACTATTCTTGTAGCGAACTTTCAGCTCTCGCCTCGTCAGGTTGGCGAGCAGCTCTCGGTATGACCACAGGTTGCTCAGCCGTTGGCCGGTAGCAACGCTGGTGGGAGTATTTACAAAGACGATCTCATCGCCAACTAGCTCGTTCGACATAAGGCTGGCCATCCTACGTTCGGTTCGGTTGGGGTTGAACATATGCCGGCTAGTCCGTCGAATCGATCTTCTTGTTGATCTCGGCAATCGCATCAGCGGTCGTACGCTGAAGGTCGTTGAGCTGGGCTACAACGGGCTCGAGCTGCCATGCGGTCAGCCGCTGAATAAGCGTCTTCATCTCGCCGACTCCGGGCCGGGCCGAGTTGGGCTTTGCCAATGCGATCTGACCAAGCCGCTGGATCGGGCTTAGGCCAGCATGAGCGTCGCCGCCAGCCCGAGATTTCACCAGTGCCGTCAGCTCGTCGCGGTTCAGCGCGGTTTCGCTCTCACCTTGCATGGCGACGCCTGCCGCTGCGGCCAATGCTGTCGCAAGCTCATCGTCGTCCTGGACCACGACGGAGCCAGGCGGTGCCTGCTCAGCCAGACCGCCGACTGCCGTGGTCACGATCGGAATGTCAAACAACGCAGCCCGCTCCAAGACACAGATCTCTCGGTATGGCAGCACCAAGGTGTCAGCTGCAACAAGCCAGGTGTCAAACTCTTCATCACCGACGAACCCACGACGGAACTCGGCTCCTGGCGTTGCGGCACAGAGTGCGTCGAGCTCAGCCGCATACGCGAGCAGGTCAGGGTGGTCGACTCGGACTGAGCCGACAACGAGGAAGCGGGCCCCGGCCTCGCCGAGCGCCGCCCGACCAAAGGCGCGAACACCTCGATCGAAGCCTTTATGCGCCTGGACAAAGCCGATCGAAACGAAGATGTGCTCGTCGAGGCTTAAACCCAGTTCCTTACGCGCCGTTGCCTTGTCTGACTTGGTGCGCGCTTCGAAATTGCCGCCGTGCTCAACGAGTTCGATCGTCGTGACATCGAGATCGAGCGCCTCGGCCAGCCGAACGGCCTCAGGGGCTGTGTGGACCTGAAGCTTCGAGGCGGCGAGGAG
>RCMY010001956.1_pt1 | contig 18938 bp, 19 predicted proteins | sample 2041341 | NCBI WGS metagenome assembly RCMY01 (sample SAMN09708234, study PRJNA481090) | Marine sediment metagenome, whole genome shotgun sequencing project. | reverse complement strand
ATCACCGTGCATCCTTCGCCGACGATCGACGAGCGTCTCCGCTCGGTCGACCTCCTCGCCGACGCACACCACGCCACGCCGGTCTGACCGACCTCGGAGTCGCGCCGCCACTCGGAGCGCTCAGGCCGATGTCTCGAGGTGTTCAGTCAGAAGTTTGGCGACGGCGCTGGCCGGTGACTCGACGGGCTCGTCGAGGCGGAGAACAGCGCTCCAGGTGAGTGCAAGGCCCTCGGGCCCGCACTGGACCGCAATGATTCGCCCAGCAGCGAGGGCTGGTGCGAGGGCCCACCGACTGAGAACGCTGACCCCTGCTCCCGCAGCGACGAGTTCGGTGATTGCGCTGGTCTGCTCGACCACAGTGACAATGCGCGGATAGTTGTCTGCGGGTCGGATGAAACGGTCGTACTCAAAGCCGGGCGTCGGAGCGGAGTTGTAGGTGAGATAGGTCTCGTTGCTGAGCTCGTCGGCATCGACCCAGGGCCGGGCGGCAAGATGGTGGTCCGGATCGACTACCAGGACGAGCTCGTCGTCGAAGAGGTGGCGCGTCGTGACAGCGCCTGTCGGTTGGCCTGGTGCAATCACCAGATCGACCCTCCCGTCCGACAGTGCCGAGCCGGGTTCGTCGCCAACCAACACGATCTCGAGATCGATCTCAGGATGGCGCTCCCTCGTGACCTTGAGCAGATCGGGATACCAGTGGTAGCAGTCGTAGCTACCCACGGCGATGCGCACGATTGCGGTGACTTGACCGTCGGCGGCGAGGAGCACGGCCTCGCTTCTCTCGAGGTCTGCGAGCGCTCGGCTGGCGGCCTGTTGAATCACCAGACCGGCACGAGTTGGCGTCAGCCGACGATTGGGACCCCGAACGAAGAGCAGTGTTCCAAGTCGGCGCTCTGCTTCCGCCAACCGATGGCTCAGTGCTGACTGACTCGACGACAGTTCTCTCGCCGCCGCTGTCATGGTCCCCCACTCCACGATCGCCACGACCGTTTCGTAGTGGCGAATTTCGAGCTGGAGTGTCACCGAGGCACTCTATATGAAAGCGTTTCATGATCTGAGCGATACAACATTTGTTAGACACATGTCGCTTTGTCTGGCTGACTGAAGGAACCCTGGCACTGATCAGGTTCTGCAGAAGGTGAACAGCGTGGGCGCACTCGAGCTCTTGGCCAACCCAGAATCCGGAAGGCTCGACGACCTGGTCGATCTCGCTCGTTACCCGATCCACCAGCCGGATTCGGCTGCGTTCGGCCGACTGGCGCGGCATGTTCGGACGCAACTGAAAGACGACGGCCTAGTCATGTTGCCGGGATTTCTGACCGGCGAAGCGCTCGCACGAGCCGCTGCAGAGGTCGGGGCGACCGAGCAGCACGTCCCGCTTCGCACCCACAAGGCAACGGTCTATCACCGGCCAGACCTGACCGCCGACAGTGCAGCCGATGACCCCCGCAGCATCGAACTCGAGTGGCGCGCCGGCCACATCACCAGGGACATGATTCCGCCCTTCTGGTGTGCACACCGGCTGTACGTTTCATCGCTGTTCAAGCACTTCATCGCTGCGTGTGTCGGCGAGGTGAGGGTCTTCGAGTACGCCGACCCTCTGGCTGGGCTCGTCGCAACGATCCTCCCGCCTGGTGGCCAGTACCCGTGGCACTACGACACCAATGAGTTCGTGGTCACCATCATGACCCAGAAGCCCGAAGGAGGCGGCGCCTTCGAGTACCGAAAGGACCTACGAACGCCGGGGAACGAAAACCTCGATGGCCTCGCTCGAGTTTTGCGCGGCGAGGACGCATCGGTGCGTTCCGTGACCACAGAGCCTGGCGACCTTCAACTCTTCCTCGGGCGCTATTCGCTTCATCAGGTGAGCGAGGTCGAAGGCGATGTTGCCCGCCACGTATTGGTGCTCTCCTACGCAGATCGTCCTGGCGTGATTGGGCCCGTCGACCGCACCCGTTCGGTCTATGGACGTGTCACCGAGGCTCACCTCGTCGCCGAGCAGCACACGCTGGCGAGCGCCGATGGACTGATTCTGTGAGCAACGAACAGCTCGAGGCTGGCCGCCTCGAACGCCTGCGGGCTTCGATCGCCGAGTCCGGCTGCGATGCTGGACTTTTCTACGACCCGACCACCGTCCGATACGCAACAGGCACCTCGAACATGCAGGTGTACTCGCTGCACAATCCGTGCCGCTACGTGTTCGTACCTGCGGACGGCGACGTCGTTCTCTTCGAGTTCAAAGGGTGCGAGCACCTCTCTGCAGGACACCTCGGTGTCGCCGAAGTGCGCAACGCGGTCTCCTGGTATGACTTCATCTCCGGCAATCGATCGGCCGAATTCGCAGGGCAGTGGGCCAATGAAATTGTTGCGTTGCTCGGTCCGGGTGGCGGGGATCTTGCCGTCGATCGTCTCGATCCGATTGGAGCCGAGGCGCTGGCATGTCGCGGGGTGCGGGTCCACGAAGGTCAACGCGTCGCCAACCGAGCCCGCATGATCAAGACCTCAGAGGAGATCAAGGCCATTCGGCTGGCCATCGAGGCATGCGAGGCGGGGGTTGCCGACATGCGCAATGTGCTCGCCCCTGGGCTCACTGAACAGCAGGTGTGGGCCGAATTGCATCGGGCGAACATCGCATCGGGCGGCGAGTGGCTCGAGACCCGATTGTTGACCTCGGGCAACCGCACCAACCCTTGGTACCAGGAGTGCTCCGATCGCATCATCGAGTCCGGTGACCTGGTGGCCTTCGACACCGACCTCATTGGCATCGGTGGCTACTCCGTCGACATCTCCCGCACCTGGCTCGCTGGCGATGCACGCCCGACCTCGAACCAACAGCGTCTCTTCGACGCCGCCCACGAACAACTCGTGGCGAACACCGAACTACTCAGGCCGGGAGCATCGTTCGCGGAGATCTCCCACGCCGCCCACCTGCCACCAAGGGACATCCACTCGGTGACCAACGCTGCGGTCGCCCACGGAATTGGGCTCTGCAACGAATACCCGCTCATCCTCAACAGGGACCACTTCGCATCGGGTGGCTACGACGGCGAAGTGCAGGAAGGCATGGTGTTGTGCGTTGAAGCGCTTGCGGCGCCCCCTGGTGGAAGTGAATCGGTCAAACTCGAGGAACAGATTTTGATCACGGCACGTGGCCCTGCCCCGCTCTCCTCCTATCCACTCGGTCTGGTTGGGTGACCCTTCATGGTCGTTGGGTGATGAGGCGGACACATTCAGCGGTAGCGGCGCGAGCGATCTGGTCGAGCTCGTCGGGTGTGGCGCTACTGATGGGATGGGGGACGGTGACAAAAGGCAAGTCGGTTGCGCCCAGCACAATGGCCATGATCTGAGCAGCGGAAGTGAACGCTTCGGTGATGATCGAAACCGATGGAGTACCGACGCGTTCGCCAGCGACGCTGTCGTGCAGACTGCACGACGAGCAACTGCCTCAATCGCCGATGCCAGCAATGAGCGCGTGCCAGTGTTGCGCGGCATTGACGGTTTCAGCATCGGCTGGTGCGCTGTAGTCGGCCTTGATGGCGCGAACGACCGAAGCAACGCCGTAGTCGTCTCGCAAGAGCCGCTCGACCTCGTCGAAGAACGGTGCTGTGCCCAGCTTGCCGTTCGAAACAATGCCGACTGTCTTCCCAGCGAGCGTGTCCAAGCGGTTGGCAGTGACGAGGGGTTCGACGGTGTTGTCGTACGTTGGAGTGAGAATCTCGAAGGTCACGGCAGTCTCAGCAATCCACGCATGCGCCAACAGGCGTCGTGACGGCGCGCGACCGGGTGCCGAGCCATGGCGGGATCACAGCGCCGAAGCCACCGGCAGGTCCACCAGCAGCAATGACGAGCAGATGGTCTGGGTCGGGAAGCGCCGCGTATTCCCGGTCGGGTTGGTCACCGACGATGCTCGCCTTTCCGCATGCTGCCCAGTCGGAGCGAAGCATTCGAGCGTGTTCGAAGACGTAGGTCTGGATGTCGGCCTTCGACCAGCCTGCGGCTGCGAAGTGTTCACGTAGCTGAGGCGGCACGACGACCGCGTAGTTGCCGGCCCAGACCGAATAGTGGGCCATGTTCGCCTTCATCTCGGCGACGAACGTGTCCAGGATCTCCTCTGGGTTAGTGGTCCACTCGTTCATGATCTGGCGGGGAGCCATCGCCGCCATCGCGGTGACGGCCGAAACGTGCGGGTCTCCGAGGCGTTCCTCGGCCAGCGACGGCCACGGCGAGTTCTCTTCGTCTTCGGCGACGCAGAAGCTGATCTTGCCCGGATGGCCAAGGGTCGAACGATCGATCTCTCCCGGTCGAACGTCGAGCAGATTTCCGAGCACGAGCCGAACGGCCCGGCCGATGCATGTCGTGGCTCGATCGCTCGAGGCGAGCGCGTTGAAGGATCCGCTCATTCCGAGCTCGTTGCGGATTGGACCGTTGACCACGAGCAGGATGCCGCATCCACCGGTGCTGGCGGTGGGTCCATGGAGGAGGAACGGCTCGCTCAGCATCGAGGTCAGTGCGGTCACAACCACAGCAAAGTGGGCTGGTAGGCAGCCCGCCATGACGGAGTTGATCGCGACCTGCTCCGCAGTGATCGCCCGCTCACGAACGGGCTCGATCCCGACGAGATGGTCGGCGCTGAGAAGAGCAGCATCGAGACACGCTTGGACAGCCTCAGGCGTCGGCGGCACAACTGGCAAACCGTCGCTCCACCCGCTTGCGTGGAAGTGCTCCTGCATGTCGCCAAAATCCTCGAACGCCATCCGCCGAGAAGTCGATAGCTGCGTACTCGTCATGACAACATTACTAGCTGAGGGAATGGTCAAGAGGAGACTTCAGAGCGAGGGCCGGGCGAGAACCGCACCGGCATCGCGGTCGGGCCAGAGATGAAGTTGGAACCGAGGTATGGCGTTGCTCCGGCGAGTTCCAGGTCGGGGAGTCGCGCAAGCATCTCACGAAGGAGCGCGTCAATTTCGAGCCGAGCGAGGTCGGCACCAAGGCAGAAGTGTGGGCCGCCGCCACCAAAGGCGATGTGCTCGTCGGCGTTCGCTGTGCGACACATGTAGATCACTGGCGTCACGAACCGAAGCATCTCCTCGATCGCGTTGGGGAGCAGCGCATCAGGGTCGGACCGCAACGCCGTCAGCTGGTCGTCGTGCCGAAGCAGCTCGAGCATTCCACCACTCACGAGATTGCGGGTGGTGTCGCCTCCAGCATCAACGAGGAGCATGAAGAACAGAGCAAAGTCGATGATGTCGAGACGCTCGCCATCGACCGAGGCGTTGATGATGGTGGTCGACAGGTCCTCACCTGGTTCGATCGACTTCTTGCCGTAGACCTCCGCGGCATAGGTGAACATGGCGACAGCCAGCCCCTCGATCCGTTTGGTCAGCTGCCGCACATTGCGGGGCCTGAAGTCACTGCTGATCAGACGCCGCAAGCGTGTGTGATAGGGCGGGTCGGGCTCTTCGTGCCATTCAACGATGGTTGCAGGTCGCGCTGCATCAGCGCCATTGCCTCCCTGACGAGGTGAGCGCGCAGCCTTGACGGCCTTGACCTGCTACTCTTCAGTCAAGGAGGTCAAGGTATGAGCACGACGGGATGGATCGATGATGCGTCTGCTGCGTTCGAGTCTGCGCTGATTGATCTGATCGGTGAACAACAACCGCAACTCGATCCGGCGGAAGCAGGAAGACGAGCTGCCCTCAAGGCTGTCAGCGGTGCCATGTGGGCCGACGCTGTCGGGCCGTTCTACGACACCGAGGGGGTCATGGCCCTACTCGGTGGAGTCTCGAAACAAGCGGTCAACGACCGCGTCCGCCGCCATCGCCTCCTCGCCCTCCGCACTGGTTCCGGGCGTCTCGTCTATCCGGCGGCTCAGTTCGATGATGAGCATGTGGTCGATGGGCTCGGCGACGTCCTCGACGTCCTGGTCCCTGACAACACAGAGGCATGGATGGTTGCGGCCTGGCTGGCAACCCCTGACCCCGAACTCGACCAGCGGGCGCCGTTCGAGGCCCTACGAGCTGGCGTTGTAGACGACGTGGTGCAGGCAGCTCGGGAGCTGGCCGGCGCACTCCGCGGTTAGCCGACCATGGTCATCGACCTCGATCTCGCCGAGCCGCCTGACGAACCAGCCGCGCTCGAGCGCTTCCCCGCTCGCACGCTTCGCCATGGCACCCCCATCCACAGGATTCATCACCACGAGCTCGGTCCATTCTGGTTCGGGTCGGCCGAGCCAGACTCCGATACCGGCGGCCGTTTCGACTTGGCCACGCCCAGGGGTTCGTCGTACTGGGCGCTCCAGACCGAAGCTGCCTTCCTCGAACGGCTCGCCCGGCGGCCAATCACGATGCTCCCGCTCGAGCTCCTCGATCGGTTCCAGCTGTCCACCGTGGAGTTGCCAGCCGACCTCGTCGTGGCCAACAGCCCGGTCAAGCGAGCACGAGCCTTCGGTCTCACTGCTGAGTTCCACACCACTGGCCACTATCCCGTCACGCGGCGATGGGCTGCGGCCCTGGCCAAAGCCGGGCATCGCGGCCTCCTCTCGATTCCGCGACACGACGTCACGGCCAAGCTGCGATCGCTGACCCTCTTCGGGCGTGGAGGCGAGCATCGGCCCAGGGGTTGGAAGGCGCAGACCGCACCGCTGCCGTCTGCCTTGCTCGACTCGATGAGTGGTTGGGGCATCCGCTGTCTACCGATCCCGTTCGACGTGGAGACAGTCGAGCCCTGACACGACTGCCACGAGCGCATCGAGGGCGGGACCCTCAGGACGCCTTGGTCTCTCGGCGAAGCAACAGCCACGAGGCGACGCCGGCAACAACGGTGATGGCGGCGAGCCCACCAAGATCGGACATCGATGGGCTTAGCCCTCGCAACATCACGTCTTGCAGACCGCGAATCGAATAGGTGACTGGCAACGCCCATGAGAGGTACTTGAACGGGTAGCGCAGAGCGTCGAGATCGAGGAAGAACCCGCCGAAGAACAAGCTGGCCAAGAGAACGAGCATCGCATATTGCACGGCCTGGCTATCAGTTCTGGCGAGCGCTGACAGGCAGAAGCCAACGGCGACCGACGACGTGAGCAGGAGCCCGAGGATGAGCGCCAGGAACGCGATCGATCCCGCACTCGTCACGCCGAGTCCGATATCGACCACGGCGATGAGGATGGCCGACAACGCGCCACCGACGAGCACGAAGGCCAGCGCCTTTCCGAGCAAGATGGCCGAAGACGGCGTCGAACCCACCTGATAGTGCTCGGTGACTCCGAGGTCGCGATCGCGTACGAGTGTCAGCGCAGCGAAGGTGAGCCCAGCATGCTGGATCAAGAGCGCAAGCGCAGAAGGGACAAAGAAGTCGACCGGAGAGATCCATCGACCGAGAATGCTCTCGGCGTCGTGACTGAACGGACGAACGATCACCTCCGCAGGGAGCGCCTGGATCTCACCGAGGGGGCCAACCAGTTCCTGGATGCTTTCGTTGATCGACAGCGCCTTCGCTGCTGCTTCGTCGGAGTTCGGATCGTTCTCGAACTCCCGAAGGAGCACCGAGACCTCGGAGACACTGTCCTGAACATCTCTCAGTTGCGCTCGTTCCTCCTCGGTCGATGCGTCGGCCTGCACCGAGTCGAGCAAGCGAAGCGAGGTTGCCGTCGCCAGTGTCGTCATCGCCAACCGATCATCGAGCTCGGTGGCAGTGGCTGCGACCTCCTCATCGGAGGCAACACCGACCGTGTCGTTCAGCTTGTTCGACAGAGCGATGATGTCTTCGACCTGTGTTGAGTTCTCCGAGAGACCGTCTTGTCCCAACTGGACGATCTGCGTGAGCACGCCAGCATTGATCTCCTGCACCGCGACCTGAGCAGCAATGTCAACGGCGGCCTGCTGGATGGGGTCGAGCTTGTTGTGCAGAACGGCAACCTCGACCCTTTCACCGGCACGGAAGGTCTCCGCCGGATTCGGAGGAAAGACGACCACGAGGTCGACCTTGCCGTCAATCAAGTGTTGACGGGCCTCGATCAAGTCAGTGGTGAAAAGCGTCGGAACCACGTAGTCCTCGAACGCGTCTTGATTGGCGTCGATCTCCTCGCGTAGGCCCTGGCCTTCGGGAACCACGAAGGCGGTTCGAAGGCTGATGGTCTCGTTCTTGTAGCCGGCGCCAAAGAGCAAGAGAATGGCGAATGGGCCGAGAACCAGGACGGCCAAAAGCCGTGGTTGGCTGAACAACGCCAGCAATTCACGTCTGGCCAAGCCGACAAATGCAATGAACCACCTCATTCGGTGGCCTCCCCGGTTCGCGCTTCAGTGTCTGGCGCTTCGGGCACCGGCTCCGAGTCCTTCACTGTCGCTTGTTCGATCAGATCGACGAACATTTGGTCGAAGTCGATGATCTTCTCCTCGATTGCTGCCACCTCGTGACCGGCGTCTGCGAGCAGCGCTGTGATGGCGGCGATGGCTGCACCGGCGTCGTCGACCACGATCTCGATCTTGTCCGGAGCCGGGGTCGTCGGGTCTTTCCGAACGAACGGCAGTTGGGCAAGTTGGGGAATGGCTCCGAACGGAACCAGACCATCGAACTCGATCAAGACGACATCGCCGCCGTAGACGTCGTGTCTGAGGCCCTTCGGGGAGTCGAATGCGATGATCGTTCCCTCATGAATCACCGCCACGCGATCGCAGTAGATCGCTTCGCCGATGTACTGCGTTGTGATCACCAGCGTCTTGCCGTCCTCCCGCAGGGCACCGAAATGTTGCCACAACTCCTGCCTGAGCACCGGGTCGATGCCGGCGGTCGGCTCATCGAGAAAGATCAGTGACGGATCGTGAAACAGCGCAGCCACGAGCGCAGCGCGGCGCCGCATGCCTCCCGATGCGTTCTTGATCTTCGTGCCACCGTCGTCGGACAACCCGACGAGGCGAAGAAGCTCCTTCATCTGCTTTGCTCGGCTGAACCCGACACCAACGAGGGATGCCTGGAAGTGGATGTTCTCCTTGATGGACAGGTCAGGGAGCAGTGCAGGCAATTGCGGGAGGTAGCCCACGCGGACCCGCTGATTTGGCTTCAGGTCACTCAGATTCTGACCCCACAGCTGCACCGTGCCAGCGGTCGGCTCCTGGCTCCCGGTCATCATGCGGACCGTCGTTGTCTTGCCGCAGCCGCTCGGGCCGATGATGCCAACGATCTCTCCATACTCGACGTCGAGGTCGAGGTCTCGAACGGCGACCGTCTCACCAAACCGCTTGGTCAGACCCCGAACGCTGACGATTGGCTCGTCGCGTACCGGCGTCATTCGAAGTCACTGACGAGTGCGCCGTCGATCACGTGAACAACGCCGTTGTTGACGGTCAGATCCGTCTTCACGATCTCGATGCCGTTCACGGTCGCAACCGGACCCGAGGTGTCGATCTCGAGCTCGAGCCCGCCATCACTCATCAGCGTGCCGTCGACAAGATCTCCGCCCATCAAAGTTTCGGTGACCAGATGGTCTTCGAGGATCGAGCTGAGGCTGGCTGGGTCTGCCATCAGCGCCGCGAGCTGGTCGGCGTCGAGGGCGGCGAAGCCAGAGTCATTCGGCGCGAAGAACGTGAAAGGTTCGTCGGTCTCGAGCCGATCGAACCCCACCAGGTCCATGGCCGAATAGAGAGTCGACAGGTCGGCCTCACCAAGCCGGTCCTGAAGGTCACGGCCAGCTTGCATCGCACTGTCCTCGAGGTCGGACGTGTCAACGTCGTCGACGGCGGAGGCTGCACTTTCGGCGTCAGCGCCAAGCGCGTCGGTGTCGCTCCCGCAGGACGCTGCAGCGATAGCGAAGGCGAAGAGCAAGGCCACGAACTTCGAGCTGCGCTTCGCCGCTCGGTATTGTCCTGACGTTATTCGCTCGATGTTCATCATTCATGCTCCCCTTGGCTGCGAGCTCGGCGGATCGAGCTCTGCGATTTCAGGTCAGGCGACAAACGCCTGTGCATTCGTGTACCCACCACGAGCGGCGCCAAACCGCCGACTCGCCCGAAGGTGGTCGTTTCGATCACCTCCGCCTTGGGAACACCCCGTCCACAAGGACAAGCTCGACCACGGAGACGAAAGGGTTCCTTTCATCTCGCAGTCATGCAGCAAGTCAGCCAAAGGGACGGGGCACGTGAGCAAACTGGGGTCGCTGGAATCAGGAACCGTTGGCGAGCTATCGCCGCCGGACGAGGGTTCGTTCGACGCTGGGCCTGCGCCGGACATGAAGGCAGATGTTTCGGTCGCTGCTCTCAGCTTGCTGACGATGTTTGTCGTAGCCGTCGTTGCTCTCGCCATATTCATCAGCCGACTCGATGAAGTGATCGGCCTGGTGTTGGTGGCGATCACGCTGGCTTGGATGAGTTCCCCGGTGACACGCTGGTTGGAACGATTCATCGGCCACGTTGGCTCATTCGTGGTGACCGCTCTCGGCTCGATCGTTGCCGCCGGTGTGGTCAGTTTCCTCGTGCTCCAGCAACTCTCGCAACGAGCCGAGACAGTCAGCGCGCTCGTCACCGCTCGACTCGCTGAACTCGATCCCGGATCGTTGTGGGCACGAATCGCTCAGTCGACGCGCCTACCCCAGGCGCTGGATGCCTGGTTGGGCAGTGCCCCAACCGAGGTCGTGGTGGGCGCCGAGAGCAGCGTCGGTATCGGACGGGCCGTCATCTTTGTCTTGACCGTCGTCATTCTCGCAACGTTCCTCCAAGCCAGTGCCCCAAGACTCCAGGATGCAATCGTTGCCCTGTGGGGCCGAGAGGATCGGGCGCAGGTTCGGTCCTTCTTCGCAGACGTCGACAGAAGGGGTGCTGGCTACGCCCAACGCTCGTTCCTCTTGGCGGTCGTGGGCGGGGGGCTGGTCGCAGGCACACTCGGAATCTGCGGCCTGCCAGGCGAGTTGATTCTCGGGGTCTGGGCTGGCGCGTGGATCATCGTGCCTGCCGTCGGGCCCTTCGTCGCCGTTGCACCGGTGGCGCTCATCGCCCTGGTCGACGGTGGCGGTCGCAGTTACGTGGCGCTCGCTGGCGTGATCGCAATCGCCCTCGGTGGGGTCATCATCAGGGGGCGTCTGATCGAGGCCATGACGTTCAGACTGGGAGTCGGGCCGACGATGATCGCCGTGGCCCTCGGCACGGCGGTTGGCGGCATCGACGGCGCGGTCGTCGCGCTGTTCCTTGCCGCTCTTGGCGCCGCCTCCGCCACCTCAGCGGATCTTCCACACACGACCCCTTCGTGGTCGCTTCCCGTCGGCCAGACGGCCTCGGTCGGATCGCTCACCATTCCACTCGGACTGAGGGGATTGGGTTTCGCGACGGGCTCAGTCGTGATCGGCGTGTTGTTCTGGTCGTTGCTCAGCCAGCTCGGGGCCTCGATCGTCTGGTTGCTCGTCGGTGCATTCGTCGCCGTCGCGTTCAGCCGACCGGTCGCCTGGCTCAGATCAACCCTGCGGGTCTCGCACCACATCGCCGTCTCGCTGATCGGTCTCATCGTGGCCGCAATTGTATTTTTCGTTTCAGCATCGCTCACCACCAACGGTGCCGACGCCACCAACCAAGCGGTCGAGGACATCCCTGAAGTCGTCGCCGCCCTCGAACGACTTCCAGTCTTCGGGGCCTGGCTCGAGAGCCACGATGCTTCGGTCTGGGTCACCAATCAGATGGAAGACCTTCCCCAACGCCTCAGCTCGGCCAGAAGCGGGGCCGATTGGCTTCCCCAACTCGGAACGCGGCTCATGGATCTGTTCTGGACCGTCCTTCTCGGCTTTGCGTTCATCCTCGACGGTGAGCGGTTACTCCAAGCAACCGAGAAACGTGTCCCGGCTCGATGGCGTCGACAGTTCTCCAGACTGATCGGTGTCGCAGGCGTTGCGCTCACCGGATACGCAGCGGGAGCCGCCCTCGTTGCTGGAATCAACGCCGGCGTCGTGTTCGCCATTGCGCTGTCACTCGGCATCGGGCTGGCGCCGGTCCTCGCCATCTGGTCGTTCACCTGGAACTTCGTGCCTCAGATCGGTGGATTCGTTGGAGGTCTTCCGCTGCTGGTGCTGGCCCTCGTCGCCGGACCAACCGAACTGCTGCTCGCCAGCGCACTCTTTCTCGTCTACCAGCTCGTCGAGAACCTCATCATTCAGCCAGCCGTCATCTCGTCAGCAATCAACATCCCGGCCTGGGCCACGCTGCTGGGCGCCATCGCCGGAGGCACCGCCGCAGGTGTGGTCGGCGCCGTCGTGCTGACACCGCTCGCTGGTGTGGCCCGCATCATGTGGGTCGAATACCGGCGTCAAGACTTCCCCGGCAACACCGTTCAGGTCTCACCCGCTGATCACGCCGCCTGAAAGGGCGGAGCTGTCAGTGCGACAAGAGTCCTTCAGCGGCCAGATAGCTCTCCTCGTTGAGCGTCTCGATCACTCGACGGCCCTGGCCGAACAGCACCCGATGGGCGGAGGCGTGGTACGGCCGGAAGAACATGTCGACCTGGAGGCCGAGCAACTCGGCGAGGTAGGCGTTGATCACGCCACCGTGGCATGCCACCACAACCGTCTCGCCAGGGTGAGGCACAACCGTTGACTCGATGGCCCACCCGACCCGACGCCGAAAGTCGGCCGACCGTTCGGTGTAGGGGTATGCGTCCCACTTCTGCGTTTGCACGAAACGCTCCCACACGCCCTGCATTGCTTGCTCGCCGATCGTGTCGACGGCCCGCTGATCTTGCGGCAGGTCGCGATACATGTGGATCTCCTCGAGGGTCTCGAGGATGGTCACATCCAGATCGTGGTGCTTTGCGATGGCCTTGCCTGTGTCATTCGCTCTCAGGAGTTGTGAGCTGTAGACCGCATCGATCTTCTTGTCGGCCAAGAACCGACCAACACACTCGGCCTGTGCCTGGCCGAACGCCGACAGCGGTGGATCGACCCAGTCGGCCGAGACCGAAGTCGCAGGATCAGGCCACTGCTGCTGACCGTGACGAACGAGGATCAGGGTGCCGGTGTCGGGTTGGCCAGTGAGAAACGCCCGATCGATCGGCGATGGAGTCCTCGCTACTGATTTCGGTGTCTCGGGGTGTGCCTCATCACTCGCTGCCATCAGCCAAGCATGCCGGTGCTGACAGCGCTTCAGCGAGTTCGATCGTCCGGACGGACGCCTCGCCCGATCAGCTTGCGACCATGATGGACCCGTCGACAATGCCGGCGATCGCGGCATCCCCTGCGGCTTTGGCGTCATCAGAGAGTTCGTACCCAGGGTTGTAAGCGATCTCGAGGCCACCGTTCTCCAGGTTGATGACATAGCTCTCGCCACCGAGCACGCCGTTGTCGATGTTGGCGAACATCTCTTCGAGAACGACCTCCCAGCGGTAGACCTGTGACGCGGCGACGGTGGTGTCAGAAAGCGACGACTGATCGGACTGGGTGCCAAACCACGGAATCCCCTCGACGTCAGCGGCGCCAACAGCACCGACAACGGATTGAGAGCTACCGGTCAACACGTCAGCGCCAGCAGCGATATGAGCGGTCGCCGCTTCGGTCATCAGCGCAACATCGCTGAACGAGCCGGTGTAGGAGATGTCGACGGCGACGTCTGGATTGGTGGCCTGGGCGCCCTGCGTGAAGCCGTTGATGTAGAGAACGGCGTCACCCGCCTCGATCGGGCCGACAATGCCGATGGTCCCTGCGCTGAGCACACCAGCGATGGAGCCGAGCACATAGCCGCCCTCTTCGGCGGCCGGCGCATAAGCGAAGACGTTGGGCTGGCCGAGCGTGTCAGAAGCCGTGCCCCAGAAGAAGGAGACCTCGGGGAAGTCTGGAGCAATTTCTTTGAGTGGGCCACCGAACTGGGTGCCGTGAACCACGACCACCGAGTTGCCTTCTTCGGCGTACTGACGGATGGCTGCGACCGCATCTTCGACGTCGAAGGCACCGTCGGTGATCGACAGGTCGATCGCCCGGTCCCGACCGAGCCGCTCGAGAGAATCGACCATGCTCTGGGTGAATGCGAGGTCGTCGGACGCGCTTGGGGCGACGAGCGCCACCCTGATGGCATCACCCGTTGCCGCAGGTTCTTCGGCCAATGCACGCTCCACGTCGGAACCACAAGCAGCTGCGATCAGAGCGAGGGCGGCCAACAAAGCCATCGGGAACTTCCACTTTTTGATCACGAACCGCTGCCTTCAGAGTGTGCGTCACCTGGAGGGGGTGACGATGGGACTCGACCGAGCCGTCCAGGTGCACACTCGGTAGCAGAAGCATCGGCGGCCAGGTCGCCAACAGTTGGGCAGCAGCAGCAGTCAAAGGCAGGGCGCGAGCAAGGGCAGGGCGCGACCGGCGGGTGTGATTCAGGTGTTGGGATCGAACGCCGCGCTGATCGCATCCTCGAGCGACCCGGACGAACGCAAGGCCTTCCACGAAGCAATCTCGGCCTCTGTCGGCATCCGCTCATCAAACAGTGCCGTGAGCGCAACGATCTCGCTCCGGTATTCGGTCATGTCCCGAAGCTCGCTGCTGTCAGTGAAGAAGGCGACAATGTTCGCTCGATCGATCAGCGGATCGTTTTCGAGCCGGTCGAGCCAGTAGGCCTCACCACCGGCATCGGGGCTTCGGCCGAGCACCTGCGAGTAGAGAATGTCGAGGAACGCACTGAGGGTGGCGTCGCCGTAGGTCGCCTCGGCCTCGGGTGACTCAGCGAAGAAGCGTGATGCCTGCTGAATGTCCCAGCCCTCGTTCAAACGTCCGTGCCAGAAATCGTAGCCCTCGTAGTCAGGCAGGCGATTGAAGTAGGCGACGTACAGGCGGTCGATGTCGGCACTCTGCGAAGCGTTGTTGGCAAATGGGGCAACAGCAGCGGCGAAGCCATCGGACTCGAGGGCAGCTCGCAGTTCCAGCACCTCGGCGCGAGTTGCACTGCGGCCGGCGAGCGTTCCGTAGAGATCCGAGCCGAACTCGGAGAACTCACTGTATGGGCCGAGCAACGACGGGTCGACCACGATGCCCTGCGGGTTGTCTTCGCCATAGGCGAGGGCAGCGTCGACGCTTGGGGTCGGATTGATGTTGGCACCATCGGGATTGACGATCTCGAAGTGGAGATGGCTGCAGCAGCCCTCGGCATTGCCGGAGTCGCCCATGTAGGCCACCAATTCACCAGCGGTGACTCGCATGTTGCGCCAGGTGCCATTTTCCCACGCTTCGGCAATGCGACTGCTGAAGGCGTGTTCGATCGGGTTCGTCCCATCGTCGGTTCCCGGCGAGTCATTGTTGATGTGGATGTAGTGGTACTCCCAACCATCGTCATCGGTGATGACGAGGTTGTTGCCTCGGTTGTCGTCGAGTCGCATCCACGAGATGAAGCCATCACGCACAGCGAGCAGCGGAGTGAGCTTCGGCCCAAGCATGTCGACACCCTCGTGGCTACGACTGCAACCGGAACGACACGCTCCGTAGGTATCCGACCAATAGACACCGCCGCCGCCGTAACCACCGAAGACAGAGTCGACGGGCATGGGCAGGACGATGTCACGTACTTCGTCCGCCTCCTGCGCCCCAACGGGGGAGACACTTGGCGACACCACGAGGGTTGCGGCCAGCGTGGCGAGGGCCGCCAAGACGCCGACCAGAGTGAGCGACGATCGAGACGCTCGGTGAGAACTGTTGAATTGCACGAATGGGCACCTTTGACAATCGTCGGGTATTGCGACTGAAGCCATCGGCTCCACCACATTTCATCGGCTGCACAGCGCCCTCCGCCACAGCCTCTGACAAGCGGTTGACACACTAACGACATGAAACCGTAAAATTCAAGTGAGTCGTTCGACCCAATCGTTCCATCGGCGGGACCGGCAAACGTGCCCAGGACCGCTCGAACACTGCGGGAGAGCGGCCCTCGAACGAGCGAGACGTTCGGGCTGAGAGAAGGCCAATATGGGTGAAATTGAAGGTTTCTCAGCGATCGGCACCACCAGCGGCGGCGTCAACTGGAGCCATGCCCGCCCCGACTACGTCTACGGCGTTGATCGCGAAACCATGCTCGATGCCTACGAATCGATCGTCCACGCGGTGGCACTCCCGGTCAGCGGCGACCTCGAGGATGGCTATGGCATCTCACCTCACGATGTTGGTGACACCATCCACTCGACGGCCCCGTCAGCGTCGGCATCGGATCAGGTGGCGGCGAACTGACCGTCGTGGTCAGCGACCGATGGCGTCGGCCAGACCCGCGCTGGCCGTTCAGGCGTCGAAGTTCGCGTTGATTCGGCGCTGCAAGTATTCCTCGGCCGTGAGCGGTTCGAATCGTCCGGTGGGGCTCTCAATCACCACCGGCTTGTTGGCCTGGGCAAAGAAGGCGACGCTGTGACGCGACCCCGCAGCATCTCCGGGCTGAGGACCGCGGACACGATGCAGAGTCGAGCGGAGCTGATCGTCGCTCCATCGCATCAGCATGTCGCCGATGTTGCAGGTGATGCGATCCTCGTCTGGCACGACGCTGGTCCACCGGCCGCTCTCGGCGTCCTGGCCAGGGCAAACCTGTAAGCCATTTTGTCCCTCCCGCTGGAACAGCAAGGTGAGGCAGTCGTAGTCGGTGTGGGCACCTGCTCGCCACTGCCCGGCGGTCACGTCGTCGCCCGTCATGGGGAAGTAGTGCAGCAGTCGCAAAGTCGACTGGTAGCCATCACCTTCGGGGTCGTGAGCCCGATGAAAGAAGTCGGCATCGAACCCAAGTCGGTCGGCGAAGCAGGAAAGCACGGACATGGCCACATCCCAAGCCGCCCCCTCGAGCGCCAGGAGGTCGGCGGCGAAGCCTGGCACTTCGTCGTCGGACGGCCAGAGACCGACCATGTTCGGCCGAGTCATCTGATACGACTCCTTCTGATCGGCGACCCGCGTCGACGGCCTGACCTGGGCTCGAGACTCCCAGCCTGCGTTCAGTTCCCGCTTCCACGGATAGGCCGCCTTGGCATCATCGGGAAGGGTGAAGAATGAGTCAGCAGCCGCGAAGGCGCTGTCGATGAGCTCAGGGGCGATGCCGTGGTCGGCCAGCTGAAAGAAGCCGACCTCGGTGGCCGCCTCCCACAGCTGATCGGTGATCTCGGCCCGTCTGGCCTCGGCATCGGCAAGCGAGATCACGGGGATGTGGCGGTCGTCGGTGTCGACACCGAGCCCGCCGATCGTGGCCTCGAGTGCGAGCTCGTGCAGGTCGTCGGAGCCGAGAGGCGAAACGTCGGGCATGGGAAACTCCAGTGGTCGATGTCGGAGCAATGACCTGGCTGGAGCCTGACTGCTTCTACCCCTGGCGAACTGCAAACAAGGATAGTCCCTTTCCAGCAGCGCGGCTCCCGTGTTTGGCCTGTCGGGCGTGGGAGAATGCTTCCAATGCAGCTGATGCCGCGTCGATTCAGTCGACGAGCCATGTGGAAACGCCATGACGCCGTCGAACCGTGGCGTCGTTTTCGAACCGCCATGATCGCGGTGGCACTTGTCGTGGCCTATGGCTGGACCGGCTATCTCATGCTCGGTTTGCCGTGGTTCGACGCGCTCTACCAAACAGTGATCAGCATCACGACCGTTGGCTATTCCGAGATCGGTTCCACCGTCGAGAACAGCACCAGGTACCGAGCGTTCACGCTCTCACTGGTGGTCGTCGGAGTTGGCTCGGTCCTCTACACAATCGGTGCGATGGCCGACAGCCTCATCGAAGGAAGTCTGAATGAAGAACTGCGGAGGCGTCGCATGCTGAAAGCCATCAACGAATTACGGGGCCACACGATCATTGCCGGCTGGGGGCAGGTGGGTCACGCGGTCGCCGAATTCGTGGCACGAGCCGGTGGCGAGGTGGTCGTCATCGACCGCGACCCTGCCCACGAAGAATCCGAGCACGCCATCGTGGTCGCAGAAGCCACCGACGATGACGTCCTTCGGTCCGCCGGCATCGAACATGCAAAGACGCTCGTCATCGCGCTCGACCACGACGCCGACAACCTGTTCGTCTGCCTGTCAGCTCGTGCCCTCCGGCCCGACCTGTTCATCGTGGCCAGGACCTCCGACACCAAGAACGAGGCAAAGTTCGCGCAAGCCGGGGCGAATCGAGTCATCAACCCTCACGAGATCGGGGGCTCTCGCATGGCAGCGCTGGCGCTGCGCCCATTCGTGTCCGAGTTCCTCGACGAAGTGCTGTACGACGACCAACATGACGTTGCCGTCGAGGAGATCGTCATCCGTCCTGGGTCGCCCATGCTCGGCCAGAGCCTGATGGATCTCCGAACCGAGGACGGTAGGCGGTCGCTGATCATCGCCATCCGCGGCCCGTCGGGTCGCTATCACACCAACCCGGCACCCAACACGAAGCTGGCCGAGGATTCGGTGATCATCGCCCTCGGGTCCGCCGACGAACTCCACCACCTCAGATCCACCTGCGCCTAGCTTCGGCTCCTGAGGGTGAGAGTTGTCAAACCCCAGCGAGCAGGTCTGTTCCGCAGCGAAGCGACCGGCAGTGGGGACCTCGCCACTTGGCGCTAGTCTTGCGCGTTCGGCTGGCGCGCCCGTCAGCTGTGTTTCGCTTCACGAAGAAGGTCCGCTATGTCCATGGTCTGCGAAGTCACCGGCCGCAAGCCCAGCTTCGGCAACAGCGTGTCGCACTCCCACCGCGTCACGAAGCGTCGCTGGAATCCAAACATCCAGCGTCAGCGCTTCTGGCTGCCGAGTGAGAACCGTTGGATCACGCTGAATGTCAGCGCCAAGGGCATCAAGACCATCAACAAAAAGGGCATCGAGACTGTCGTTGCCGACATTCGACGTACCGGAGGCAAGGTCTGATGGCCAAAGCAGGCGAAAAGCGACCGATCATCAAGCTGCGTTCCACCGCGGGCACCGGCTTCATGTACACCACCCGCAAGAACAAGACGAACACTCGCGAGCGCATCGAACTCAAGAAGTACGATCCCGTCGTTCGCAAGCACGT
>RCMY010001955.1_pt1 | contig 18940 bp, 12 predicted proteins | sample 2041341 | NCBI WGS metagenome assembly RCMY01 (sample SAMN09708234, study PRJNA481090) | Marine sediment metagenome, whole genome shotgun sequencing project. | reverse complement strand
GCCTGGAATGGTGCCAGAGCCTTTACCGCCACGTCAGGTCCAGGTATTTCGCTGATGAGCGAGTTTCTCGGTCTGGCCTATTTTGCCGAGATTCCGGTGGTACTCGTCAACGTCCAGAGAACAGGCCCAAGTACCGGCATGCCGACCCGCACTCAGCAGGCCGATCTGCTTTCCTGCGCCTACGCCTCCCATGGTGACACCAAACATGTACTGCTTTTCCCCTGTGATCCGAAAGAATGTTTCGATATGGGGGCCGATGCCTTCGACCTGGCCGAACGGCTGCAGACCCCGATCATTATCATGAGTGATCTTGATCTTGGCATGAACGATCATGTCAGCGCGCCGCTGCACTGGGACGACAATCGAAAATATGACCGCGGTAAGGTGCTGAGCGCTGAAGATCTGGACAACCTCAAAGAAAGATGGGGGCGCTATCAGGATGTCGACGGCGATGGTATCTGCTATCGGACCTACCCCGGTACACATCCCACAAAAGGGGCCTATTTTACCCGGGGCACCTCGCACAACGAATACTCCGCGTACACCGAGTACAGCCCCATTTACAGGGCGGGGATGGAACGTCTGCTGGTCAAATGGGAGACCGCTCGCGGCATGGTACCGACCCCGCATATCAAAATCAGAGATCCAGAAGCCACCGTCGGGGTGATTTTTTTCGGCACCACCACCCATGCAGCCTATGAGGCTATCAGCCGATTTTCCAAAAATGGATTAAAAATCAACAGCCTGCGGGTGCGTGCCTTTCCGTTTCATGATGAAGTTATCGATTTTATCGACCAGCATGAACACATCTTTGTTATCGAACAAAACCGCGACGCACAGCTGCGCACCATGCTCATGTCCGACAACGGTGTTTCGCCACAAAAAATGCAGTCCATCCTCTACTTCGAAGGTATGCCCATTACCGCTGATTTCATCACCGACAACATCCGGACCCTGCTCGATAAAGACCAACAAGCCGATGCCAAAGAGTCCAAGGGAGAAAAAGCATGAGTGTTGAACGACCCAATTTTCGTCATCCCAAACTTACTAAAAATTCGGCCGGATATTCCCGTACGGATTATGAAGGGGCAATCTCCACACTCTGCGCCGGCTGTGGTCATGACTCGACCACCAGCGCTCTTATCCAGGCCTGCTTTGAATTAGCGATAGAGCCGCACCGGGTAGCCAAGATGTCCGGCATCGGCTGTTCATCGAAGACACCCGCCTACTTCCTCAGCAAATCGCACGGTTTTAATACCGTCCATGGCCGGATGCCGTCAGTTGCCACCGGGGCCAATATGGCGAATCGGGAACTGCTGTACATCGGCATTTCCGGTGACGGCGATACCGCGTCAATCGGCATGGGCCAGTTTGCCCACGCCCTGCGCCGCAACCTCAATCTTAATTATATCTGTATGAATAACGGCTGCTACGGCCTGACCAAAGGGCAGGACTCGGCCACGGCAGATAAAGGCTCGGCTGGCAAAAAAGGCAAGCCCAATCCATACACCTCCATCGACTTATGTGAACTGGCTATCGAACTTGGTGCCAGTTATGTCGCCAGGGGATTTTCCGGCGACAAGGCGCAACTGGTGCCGCTCATCAAGGGGGCCATCGCCCACAATGGCCTGGCTTTCATCGATGTTATCTCGCCCTGCGTCACCTTCAATAACACCGCATCCTCTACCAAGAGTTACGAATATGTCCGGGAACATATCGAGGCGACCAATACCTTCGATTTTGTGCCACTCCAGCAGGAGATCCTCGCCCATTATCCGGAAGGCACCAGTCAGGAGCTGGTGATGCACGATGGCAGCATCATCCACCTGCACAAGGCCGATTCCAGTAAGGACGTCACCGACAGGATGAAATGCGTGAACAACCTGGAACTTGAAAAATCCAAGGGCAGACTGCTCACCGGCCTTTTGTATGTCAATCCGGAAATAATGGAAACCCATGACATTATTAATTCGACCCTCAGGCCTCTCAACAGCCTCACTGAAGCGGATCTTTGCCCCGGCAACAATGCGCTGCAGAGTATTAACGAGAGCCTCAGGTAATTCGGCGCAACTCGTATATCGGACCGGATCAATTTTCATCCCAGTAACCAAGATCCGGTCCCTGTCCACACCTTGCATTTCTGCTCATTTTTTTCCAATCTCATTGAGGTTTACCCTTGCACAAACTTTTTAAACAGATCCTCACTTCCCGGGTATACGAAGCTGCCGTCGAAACTTCGCTTGACCAGGCAACAGGCCTGTCTACAAGATTACACAACCGCATTTTATTAAAACGAGAAGATCAGCAACCGATTTTTTCTTTTAAATTGCGCGGGGCCTACAATAAAATTGCCCATCTGACACCTGCCGAGCGTGAAAAAGGCGTAATTACCGCCTCGGCCGGCAATCACGCGCAAGGGGTGGCTTTTGCCGGTGCAAAACTTGGGATACGGGCGCTGATCGTTATGCCAAAGACAACCCCGCGAATTAAAATTGAGGCAGTGCAAGGTCTTGGCGGCGAAGTGGTCCTTTTCGGCAACAACTACTCAGAAGCGGCAGTTCATGCCGAGAAACTCACTGCGGAAATGAAAATGGTCCCCATCCATCCCTTTGACGACGAACTGGTCATTGCCGGTCAGGGGACCATTGCTGTCGAATTACTGCGCCAGAACCCCAGTAGGCTGGATGCGGTATTTGTCCCGGTGGGTGGAGGCGGGCTTATCTCCGGCCTTGCGCTGTATATCAAGACACTGCGCCCGGAGATTAAGGTTATTGGAGTCGAACCCCTGGACAGCGACGCGATGTACCAGTCGCTTGCCAGAAACACCCGGATTAACCTTGAATCTGTCGGGATTTTCGCCGACGGGGTGGCTGTCCGCCAGGTAGGCAAACTGCCTTTTGAGCTGTGCCGAAAATATGTCGATAGAATAATCAGGGTAACTACCGACGAGCTATGCGGCGGGATCAAAGCAATCTACCAGTCCACCCGCTCAATAGTCGAACCTGCAGGGGGCCTTGGGATGGCCGGACTCCTGAAATATATTGCTGAAACGGGTTGTACGGAGCAAACCCTGATCGCCATCAATTCCGGGGCCAACATGAATTTTGAACGGCTTCGATATGTCGCTGAACGGACCAAAATCGGAGAAAAACAGGAGGCCCTTTTTGCTGTGACTATTCCTGAAAAACCGGGCAGCCTCAAAGTGTTCTGCCGGGATATAGTCGGAGAACGGGATATCACCGAATTCAACTACCGGTTGTCGACGAGAAAACAGGCTCATATCTTTGTCGGCATCTCGACCCGCAACGAAAAAGAACGCTTCTCTTTTGCCGAACAGCTTACCAGCACCGGATATAAAAATATCGACCTCACCGACAACGATCTGGCTAAAACCCATATCCGTTATATGGTCGGCGGCAAATCAGGAAAAGTACTGCATGAACGGTTGTTCCGTTTCTGGTTTCCCGAGACTCCGGGAGCGCTGAGCCGTTTTCTTGAGGCAACTCGAGGCAAACACAACATCTCTCTCTTTCATTACCGGGCACAGGGAGGCGACTTCGGCCGGGTTCTGATCGGCCTTGAATGTCCTGATGGCGAAGATACAGAGCTGGAAAAACGACTTGATGCCCTCGGCTATCGCTACAAGGAAGAAACTGCTAATCCGGCTTATACACTTTTTCTGTAATGCACAGAGGTCAGATTTGAACCGACGATCTTCATTAAAATTCTTTTTCTTTTTGCCCCTCCTCTTTTCGTTGGTCAATTGTCTCTGTTTTACGGTCAATGCTGCCGATCTTAAACCGTCAACACCCCGGGCCCTCCGGGTAGTTATGAACAAGAATTACCCTCCCTACGCCTTTCTGGACAGCGATGGGACCATACAAGGAATTCTTGCCGATCAATGGGCACTTTGGCAAAAAAAGACCGGCGTCCGGGTCGAGATAAAGGCCCTGGACTGGAATGATGCCCTCAAGAGTATGAAGGCCGGAGAGTTTGATGTCATAGACACTCTAGTCATGACTGAGGAGCGTTCCACCTGGCTTGATTTCAGCAAACCCTATGCTCATCTCGAAGTTTCTGCTTTTTTTAACAATGAAATAAGTGGCATAACTGATGTGAAATCCCTGAAGGATTTTATTGTGGCCGTTAAACAAGGCGATGCCGCAACTGACTTCCTGCATCGCCGTGGGCTAGACAACCTGATCTATTATAAGAGTTATGAAGCAATTATCCAGGCAGCTCAAGCACACAAAATCAACGTTTTTGTCATAGACAAACCTCCTGCTTTATATTTCCTCCACAAGTATGGGATGCAGAACCAATACAATGTCACCCAACCATTTCGTACGGGAGCATTTCACCGGGCGGTCAAGAAAGGAAATACCGAACTGCTCAAGCAAATCGAAGCCGGTTTCTCCCGGATATCAGCCGAAGAATTCCAACAGATTGACAAGAAATGGTACGGTACGCCTCTATTAAGCTCTGTTTCTGTAACATATTGGCGGTTTGGCGTCGGTGCCTCCTGTTTGCTGACTCTTCTCCTGTTTGGCTGGAACCGTTCGCTGAGAAAGGCCGTGAGAACGAGTGACCTGGCGCTGGAATTAAGTGACACGGAGTTGCGAAAAAGTGAGACTCAATATCGGGAACTGGTCGAAAATGCGAACAGTATTATTCTACGCAGGGATCGCGAGGGTCGGATTTCTTTTTTCAATGAATTCGCCCAACGTTTCTTCGGCTATGAGGCGAGCGAGATACTCGGCAAAGACGTAATCGGGACCATCGTACCCGAGATAGACCAGGCAGGAAAAAATCTTCGGCACATGATTGCCGATATCGGATTGCGGCCGAATCACTACGAGGCCAACATAAACGAAAACATGCGCCGGGATGGTTCTCGAGTCTGGATATACTGGACCAACAAACCGCTTTACAATGCTGCAGGTGAGGTCAGCGAAATACTCAGTGTCGGCCATGACATTACCGATCGAAAAAGGGCTGAGGCGGCGTTGGGGCTGGAACGGGAACGATTGGAGTTTATCATTGCAGGTTCACGACTCGGCACCTGGGAATGGAATGTCCAGAGTAATGCAACAGTTTTCAACGAAACCTGGGCGCAACTGCTTGGGTATACCCTTCTGGAACTGACGCCATATAATTACGATACCTGGGAACGGCTGGTACACCCTGACGACCTCGTGCCGGCTCAAAAATCTTTGGCCGATTGCATTGCAGGCAGCACGCCGGACTATGACTGTGAATTTCGGATGCAGCACAAAGACGGCCATTGGGTCTGGATCATGGATCGAGGACGCATCCTCACCCGTGACCATGAAGGAAAACCCCTGTCGATGTTTGGCACCCACACCGACATAACCAAAATAAAGCGTGCGGAGGAGAAGCTGCAGGCCACCAATGACTTGCTTTCCCTGTTCATTAAACACTCTCCCATTTACACCTTCGTCAAGGAGGTGACTCCTACCACAAGCCGGGTTCTGCATGCCAGCGATACTTATCAGGACATGGTCGGCATTTCAGGTTCTGCAATGACAGGCAAAACCATGGACGAACTTTTTCCGCCTGAAATAGCGCAAAAGATGACGGCTGACGATTGGCTGGTTGTCTTTTATGAGAAGATACTTCGTCTTGAAGAGGACTTGAACAACCGTCACTACAGCACCATTAAATTTCCAATTCGCCTTGGCGACAAATATCTCCTGGCCGGTTACACCATAGACATTACCGAGCGTAAAGAGATGGAAGAAGAGCTGCGTAAAAAAGAGAACCAATTGCAAAAGATTCTCGAGATCCTGCCCATCGGCCTGTACTTCGCCGACAAGAACGGCACCCTGCTACGCAGCAATCCCATGGGGGTGAGAATATGGGGGGCCGAGCCGAAAGTGCCCTTGTCCGAATACGGGATTTTCAAGGCATGGCGCCTCCCTTCACGGGAACCACTCAAAGCCGAAGACTGGGCCCTGGTGAACACGATTCGTAACGGGGCCACCATTGTTGACGAACTCCTGGAGATTGAAGCCTTTGACGGCAAGAGAAAGACCATACTGAACTATTCGGCGCCAGTACTCAATGACAAGGGGGATGTTGATGGCGCTATCGTGGTCATGGTCGATATCAGTGATCGAATCGTCCTTGAGAGCCAGCTCAACCAGGCGCAAAAAATGGAATCCATAGGCAGGCTGGCCGGTGGCGTGGCACATGACTTCAACAATATGCTCAGTGTAATTCTTGGCCATTCTGAATTGGCTCTTAAGACCCTCGATCCCAAGCAGCCACTTTTTGTCAGCCTGCAAAATATTAATAAAGCAGCCAGGCGTTCGGCCGATCTTACCCAACAACTCCTGGCCTTTGCCCGCAAACAAACTGTGGCGCCCAAGGTGCTTGACCTCAACGAGACCGTGACAGGGATGCTGAAAATGCTGCAGCCGCTCATTGGCGAGGACATCGATCTGGCCTGGCTGCCGGAAAAAGACCTCGGGCCAGTCAAGATGGATCCTTCCCAGCTCGACCAGATATTGGTAAATCTATGCGTCAATGCCCGGGATGCCATCGAGGGTCCAGGCAAGGTAACTATAGAGACGAATACAGCCGCTTTAGATGCAGACTACTGCGCCAGACATCCGGGTATCATTAAAGGCGACTATGTATTACTGACGGTAAGCGACAATGGCTGCGGTATGGATCAGCTGACAATTTCGAATCTGTTCGAGCCCTTTTTCACCACCAAGAAGATGGGTAAGGGCACCGGTCTGGGGCTGGCTACGGTGTACGGCATTGTCAAACAGAATAACGGTGCTATCCATGTAGACAGTGCACCTGGCCAGGGAACAACCTTCAAGATTTACCTGCCCCGATACACCGCCAAGGCAGAACAGAATGTAGGTACAGATGTGCAGGGACAGCCCACCCGCGGCCACGAAACCATTCTACTGGTGGAAGACGAGCCAATGATCCTCGAGGTAACCATGGCAATGCTCGAACCTCTCGGGTACAACGTTGTAGCAGCCGCGACGCCTGGAGAAGCTATCCGCCTGGCACGGGAGCATGCCGGGAAAATCGATATGCTGATGACTGATGTAGTCATGCCCGAGATGAACGGCCGGGATCTAGCCAGGAACCTGTTGTCGCTCTACCCAGACATCAAGCGCTTGTTCATGTCTGGCTACACGGCCGACGTCGTAGCGCATCACGGCGTACTCGACGAAGGTGTATATTTCATCCAGAAGCCATTCACCATGCACGATTTAGCCGCCAAAATCAGAGAGGTATTGTATCAAGATTCCGACGCCGTCAACATTTAAAACGTGCATATGCCATTGTAATATTTTATAGATGTCACCTTCCATCACACGTACTTTCCGAAATCGGAATCAACAATCCTATGCAGTAAGCCAGCACCTGACTTGCCAACCATCTTCTGTGCCCCACCATGTCTGCTAACCTAAAAGTCCTTTTTGCCCTGACCCTCATTCATTTTACCGGCGATTTTTATTCCGCTTTTATCAGCCCCCTTTTCCCGGTTTTTGTCGACAAGCTCGGCCTCAGCCTGACCCAGGTCGGCATCATCGCCGGAACAATGCGCCTGCTGGCCTTTATTATTCAACCGACCGTCGGCTATTTCGCCGACCGCTGTCCGACGCGTGCCTTTATCTTTCTAGGCTTATCGCTGACCATTGTCTTTATCCCGCTGTCTGGAATCGCCCCCAATTTCTGGGTGCTGCTGCTATGCATTGCTCTCGGTTCTGTCGGTTCGTCAATCTTTCATCCTTCCGTCACCGGCATGGTGCCTGTTTATGCCGGATCAAAAGCCGGTTTTTCCATGTCCGTCTTCAATACCGGCGGCACCCTGGCATTTGGTCTCGGGCCTCTGTTAATTACTTGGTATGTTGCTTATTTCGGACTAACAGCCATGCCCTTTGCCATGCTTCCTGGGCTGCTGGTCCTAGGGTATCTATTCAAGGTGATTCCTGCACCGCAAAGCGAAGGGCTGAATCGGTCCGGCTTTTTCAGTGCCCTCAAAGAAAGCCTCGGCAGCGTCTGGAAAGTCGTTGCCCTTATCTGGCTGGTCATGTTCATACGGGCGATAGTCGGCCAGTCTTTTCTGACTTTCATGCCGGTACTGTATGTGCGGGAGGGTTTCAGCGTGGTATCGGCAGGGGCGATTTATTCGTGTTTTATCGTCTCGGGTACTGTCAGCGGCTTGTTATCCGGCTATTTCTCAGATCGTATCGGCTTCAAACCTGTTTTTATTTTCTCTTTTCTGGGTATGGCACCGGCCCTCTGGCTGCTTATGCAGTTCCACGGCAACTGGGTATATGTTGGTGCCGCCCTTGCCGGCAGCTTTGTCCTGGCGCCGCTTCCTCTCGGTGTCACCATGGCCCAGACCCTGGCTCCGAAAGGACGCTCCATGGTAGCCAGCCTGATGATGGGTTTTGCCTACGGCCTCGGCGGCGCCATTACCCCTCTTATCGGCAAGCTGGCGGATATGTTCACCATCCGTCCTGTCCTAACTTTTATCGCAGTGATTCCCCTTTTCGCCCTGCCGATAATCGCCCTTTTTCCGAAAACACGGAGCAATGGTTGATGTACCCAACAAAGTTGTGGTAACATCAATATTGCTACACCTTATGGTCAGTACGAATCACCCGATGTGACCAGCCAAATAGAGGAGCGGATATGCCTTCGATTGAGAATATCATTGCACTGACAGGCTCTTTTCTGCCTCTGACCGCAACAATCCTTTTTAGCGGGATCCTGCTCTGGGGAATGCAACTGCTACTCATTGGACGACATCCAGATCTCGGCAACGAACAGTTATTTCCCAGGCAACTAGCCATGCTGGTCTTAACATTCGCTGGCATTATCGCCATCGCCATTGCTTTACCGGTGAGTGAGAGTTTTCGTACTCAGATTGTCGGCCTTATCGGCTTGATAATTTCGGGGATCCTGGCTTTTTCATCAAGCACGATCTTTGCCAACCTCATGGCAGGAATGATGCTTCGGGTAACCAAACCATTTCGGACCGGTGACTTCATCAGTGTCAAATCTGAATATTTCGGCCGCGTTGTCGAACGCGGATTATTAGATACGGAGATTCAAACCGATAAAAGGGAATTAATTGCTTTTCCCAATACATATCTGATCACCAACCCGGTATCGGTCGTCCGCAGTTCGGGTGCCATTGTGTCAACAACCCTCTCCTTAGGTTATGATGTGCATCATGCAACAGTCGAACCCCTGCTGCTCAGTGGTGCAAGAGAATGCGGTCTTGAAGAACCATTTATTCATGTGCTGGAGCTTGGCAATTACGCCGTCACCTATAAAATAAGCGGCATGCTGACGGATACCAAAAATCTGCTGACCGCTCGGTCCAACCTCTGCCGTTGCGTTTTGGACGTGCTGCACACCAATAATATTGAGATCATGTCGCCGACTTTTATGAGTCAACGACCTCTCCCGGAAAATTTAAAAATAATTCCCGCTGCCCCCGACCATCAACCATTGGGAACTCTTGCCGTTGCCGAAGAAGTCGTCTTTGACAAAGCGGAGAAAGCGGAGCAGGTTGAACAGGAAAAACAGCAACTGCTCGATAAAATCAAAGAATATAAGAGTAAAATAGAGCAGGCATCGGCAACGGAAAAAGAACAGCTGCAGCAAACTATAAAGAACTACCAGGAACAACTGGTGCTAATGGAAAAACCGGAAGAGGAAGCAAGCAGTGACAAGCAGGCCACCGAAACTGTTGCAGACGTCCCCCTACAGCACATTGAGCGGCCCCTCCATCTGTTTCCCGGTGGCCAATGAAAAAGTGCGAATTTTGAGTGAACTACGTACGGCTCGCCCTCAATGCTTCATAAACCAGGGTTCCCGTCCCCCGGTAAGGATTTCCACACCATCGGCAGTAACCAGAAGGGTATGCTCAAACTGGGCGCTCCGGGCCAGGTCACGGGTTACTGCTGTCCACTTGTCCGGCCATACGACACATTCAGCACACCCGGCATTGATCATCGGCTCGATGGTGAATGTCATGCCCTCTTCCATGCGAGTCGTGTTCCTCGGCTCGAAAAAATGAGCGACATAAGGGGCCATATGAAAGGACTCACCGATTCCATGACCAGTAAACTCACGGACGATACTGAAGCCATGCTCCCTTACCAGATTTTCAATCACCTGGCCGACAGCGTTGAAATGCTGTCCTGGCCGCACCAGGTCGATCGTCTTGATCAGACACTCCCATGTTACCTGAACCAATCGTTTGGAATCTTCGTCTACTTCTCCGACAAAAACGGTCTCAGAGCAATCCCCGTGCATCCCAAAGGCATAAACAGTAATATCACAGTTAATGATATCACCTTCAACCAGTTCCCTGCTGTCGGGAATACCATGCACCACCACCTCATTGACTGAGGTACAGATCGACTTAGGAAAACCCATATAATTTAAAGGACTTGGGTAAGCATTAAGTTCGACAGTCCGATTATGGGCAATCCGGTCAAGTGCATCGGTAGTTACGCCGGGTCGCACATTGGCAAGGACCGTATCCAGCACCTCGCGAGCAATCTTCCCCGCTTTTCGCATCCGCTCAATCTGGTCGAGGTTTTTCTTTTTACACGACGATCTGGCAGATGTGGGGGCACCGGTGTAGGCATACTCCGGTCGCCCGATATGATCCGGGACAGAATGAACCGGGCTCACCCTACCGGCCGTGACAGTCGGTTTTCTATGCACATTTTTTTTCAATCCGGGAGGAGCGGTTTCGCCGAGTTCATCTGAATGCAGATGGCATTTTTTATATTTTTTGCCGCTGCCACACCAGCAGGGATCATTTCTTTTTGGTAATTTCACATCTCACTCTCTTTGCCCTGATTCGTTTTATGTAATCAGAGATTAACCTGCATTTTTATTATTGTGGACAATGTTGCTACAAAGCACCTTGCCAGGCAGGACCACAACTCCGACTTCCGACAAGCGCTTCGAGTCCTATTCAGATAACGAGCTCTTTATTGCATTGCGAACTTTTTTCTGGTCAGTTTTACAACTGAAAACTTGGAAATCCAAGGGAAAACAACTATTCTTTACAGATTATAAGCTGAGAATTGTTTATAATACCTCTTTACCCAAATTACTGAACAGAGTCACGCAGGACAAACATATGCCACAGCTTAAACGATCCGAGCTTCAAGCTCAGATTAAGGAAAAAAACTTCCTCTCAGAATCGCAAATTTATCTCTTTTTCGGCGAACGGTTCCTCTGCAAAGAAACAGCCGATTCACTCCAGGAGATACTCCTTCGGCAACAGCCTGGAGCAGTGCACACGATTGACGGAGACAGGGAAGATCCCGGCCAGACCCTGGCCAGGTTGATGAGTTACAGCCTGCTCCCTGGCCGGCAGATCTATCGCGTCGCCGATAGCCGGATCTTTCACAGTAAAACTGTCGTGGCCGAAATATGGGCCAAGGCAGTTCAGGCCTTTCAGGCCGGTCGCCCCGGACCTGCGTCCCGCCATCTGCTGGCCATGGCGCAGGCGGCTGATCTGAAAATAGATGGGCCTGCCCCGCTTTCAGAAATTAAACCGCAGGAATGGAAAAAAATCTTCGCGTTTGACAAACCCGGCGAAAACCTGGTTTGGGCCGACAACCTTCTCTATGAATCACAGGAAATAACTGCTGCCACCACAGCCAACCTGGTCGACCGCTATATAGAGGCCTTTACCAAAGGGCTTCCCGGCGGGAACATTCTTTTATTAACCGCAGAAACAGTGGATAAACGCCAGCGCCTGTTTACCTATATTAAGAAGAAAGGCACCATCATTGACTGCTCTGTAGCTTCTGGTACAAACGCCGCCGCCCAGAATGAACAGAAAGCGGTCCTGCAGGAGATGATGGAGAGAACACTGGCGGAATTCGGCAAAAGAATCGATATCCCGGCGATGGACCTTTTTTTTGAGCGCGTCGGTTTTTATCCAGTAGCCGTTGTCACTGAAACAGAAAAACTGGCTCACTTTGTCGGGAATCGACCGGTAATTACCTGCAGCGACGTGGAAATTATGGTTGGCCGTAACCGGGAAGACGCTCTGTACGAACTGACCGACGCTTTCAGTAAAAGGCAGGTGGGCAGAACGCTGACTCTTTTATCGCGTCTTTTAGAACAAGGCTTCCACAGCCTCGCCATCCTGGCAACGATGCGCAATTTTCTAAAAAAACAATTGATTTATCGATCCTTGCAATTGCGCCCCACCCCGGTATGGCGACGCGGCATGAATGCCAAAGAATTTCAAAACCACTATCTCCCAGACCTGAAAACCCAAGGAGAGTGGCTCGAACTGCTTCAGGGCCATCCATATGCCCTTTTTATGAGTTTCAGTAAGGCGTCAGACTATTCCTGTTCCGGCCTCAAGCGCTGGCTTGTAATGCTGCTTGACGCCGAGTTTCGCCTGAAAGGCTCCCCCGTACCACCCCAACTGGTGCTGGAAGAACTTTTTCTTTCCATGTTGCAGGGCTCGCCAAAGTTTTATCGCTAGGAGGCTTTACGTGCTATTGAAAATGAATAATTTATTATTATGGTAATTGGTGTTCAAGGAGTATCTTAGCCAGGTAAACGGAAAGAAAGCCGGGTTTTTTCTCAAGCCTCCTTGAGGATCTTCTTAAGACAGAATTCAATCATTAACGGACAAGAATTACAGTAATACAATGACAGAAAAAAAAATTAATCGAGAAGGATCTGTCCTCACGAAAGAGAATATTGAAACAAAAGAACCGCGGCTGTACAAAGTGCTGCTGCACAATGATGACTATACTTCCATGGAATTTGTCATTGCCATACTTGAATCTGTTTTTCACAAGTCAGCCAATGACGCGACAAGAATAATGCTTAATGTTCACAACGAGGGAGTAGGAATCGCCGGAATATATACCCGGGAAATCTGCGAAACAAAAATCTCGGTTGTACACCAGCTGGCGGAAAAAAACGAGTTTCCACTTCGGTGTTCCATGGAGACGGTCTAACAGGTAAAAGAACCCTTTTACCCAACTATATGCGGGAAATATGCTGAGTAAAACACTGGAAAAATCCCTGATACTGGCCATAAGAGAAGCAAAAACTCATAATCATGAGTATGTCACTGTTGAGCACATGCTCTATGGTCTCTTACATGACGAGCTCACCAGTTTTATCATCAGTGAATGTGGTGGCTCTACCCAGGCGTTAAAAGAACGCCTGGAAAAATTTTTCCTCTTGGAAATCCCTAAATTCTCCGAAAGCGGGATCAGAGAACCGGCCCAGACAATCGCCTTTAACCGCGTACTGCAGCGGGCTGTAGCCCATGTTCAGAGCTGTGGAAAGCAACAGGTTGACAGCGGTGATGTGCTGGTCTCCATCCTTTCTGAAGAGGAATCCCATGCCGTCTATTTCCTAACGTCGGTAGGCATTGGCAAAATGGCGGTCGTCAATTTCATCTCCCATGAACTGCCTGCCGATGGCCTGCAGAAAGAACCTTTTGCCACCCCACCGGAAGGTCCAAATCCGCAACAAGGGACGAAAGATGCGAAGGCGTTGGAGGAATTTACCGTAAACCTTGCCGACTATGCCGCTCAGGGAAAACTCGATCCGCTCATTGGTCGCAATGAAGAGATCAGCAGGATCATGCAGGTGCTGTGTCGACGCAAAAAAAATAACCCACTGCTCGTTGGCGAACCCGGTGTCGGCAAAACCGCCATGGCCGAAGGACTTGCCCTGCGCATTTATGAAGATAAAGTAGCCAGGGACAAAGGTGAAAAAGCAAAGGTTCCGGATCTACTGCAGGATGTGGAGATTCACTTGCTCGATATGGGAACCCTGGTCGCCGGGACCAAATATCGCGGAGACTTTGAAAAAAGATTAAAAAGCGTTGTTTCTGCCATAGAGCAGAAAAAAAACGCCATCCTCTTTATCGATGAAATGCATACCATTGTCGGTGCAGGTGCCACCAGCGGCGGATCGATGGATGCATCCAACCTGCTCAAGCCAGCTTTGCAGGCTGGAATACTGCGTTGCATCGGCTCGACCACCTATGAGGAATATAAAAACCAAATTGAAAAAGACCGGGCACTGTCCAGACGATTCCAAAAAATCGATATTGAAGAACCAACGGTGAACGAAACCCATCTGATTCTGAAAGGATTGAAGGATAAGTACGAAAAGCATCACAATGTGCGGTATTCACAGAGTTCACTCAAAGCCATGGCCGAACTTTCGGACCGATATATCAACGAGCGTTTTCTCCCCGATAAAGCCATTGATATCATGGATGAGGTAGGCTCCTTTTTCCGACTTGAAGGCAGACAGGGCACCATGGTCAAGATTACCGATATTGAGAAGGTAGTCTCGCGAATCGCTAGAATTCCCGCGAAAAGCAGTTCAAATTCGGAGATCTCTGAGCTGAAACAACTGGGAGCGAATCTTAAAAAAGTGGTCTTTGGACAGGATGAGGCCATTGAAGTGGTAACAACCGCAGTAAAACGCTCCCGGGCAGGACTTGGCAATCCCGACTCACCCACCGGCAGTTTTATCTTTGCCGGACCTACCGGGGTTGGCAAAACCGAGGTGGCCAAACAGCTGGCGAACACTCTCAACATTCATTTTGAACGTTTTGACATGAGTGAATACATGGAGAAACACGCTGTTGCCAGATTGATCGGCTCGCCACCGGGCTATGTTGGTTTCGATCAGGGCGGTCTGCTCACGGAAGCTATTCGCAAACATCCCTACTCAATACTGTTGCTCGATGAAATCGAGAAAGCCCATCCGGATATATTCTCTATCCTCCTACAGGTGATGGATCACTCGACCCTGACTGACAACTCAGGGCGGAAAGCAGATTTTCGCAATGTTATAATCATCATGACGACCAATGCCGGAGCAAGAGAGTTAGCCAGTAGAAGTATCGGCTTCGTTACCGGCAAAAAGGGCAAGGACCAGACTGCAGTGAACAAACTTTTTGCCCCTGAGTTCCGCAACAGACTTGATGCAATTGTCTCTTTCAGCGCCCTCGATACCAAGGCTACCGAGCTGGTTGTCGACAAATTGATAAAAGAGCTGGAAGGACAACTTGCCGAGAAACGGGTCAGTATCAAGCTCGGCGAAAAAGCCCGAAAATATCTGGCCAAAAAAGGCTATGACCCCGATTATGGTGCTCGACCGCTGCGACGCCTTGTTATGAAAGAGCTAGGCGACACTTTGACTGAAGAGATCCTTTTTGGAAAATTAAGCAAAGGTGGGGAAGCGTTTGTCGACGAAAAGGATGGCAAGCTCACTTTCCGCTACACCAAATAACTGAATTGTAGGAATTAGCCGTTTAACTTATAACAGGTTGTTCTTTTCTCATTTCACTGCCGCATCATAGTAACTCCCGGAGATACTGTAATGCGGCATTTTTTATATCTATCGTCGGAAAAAGCATAAATCCTTTGCTGCCGCGTATTTACGAAAAATTCATGGTGTTGTACACAGAGTTGGATTAAATACAGACAGATGTAGTTTTGGGTTTGTTTTTTTTGGTGTAGCTTGAAAAGCATAAGATGATCGATTGCAAAACACTCATCCCGCCCAACAGATTTGCGGGACTCAGTTCAATGCCCCTTGCGGGTACTCAGTTCAGTACTCGCTTGACGGGTGTTAATTGCAAGCTGCTTGAAAAGAACAAGATGATTGATACGCCGTCAATCCCACCCAACAGATTCGCGGGATAAGTTCCTTCACGAAATAATTTGCTTGAAAAGCATAAGATGATTGATACGCCGTCAATCCCGCCCAACAGATTTGCGGGATAAGTTCCTTCACGAAATAATTTGCTTGAAAAGCATAAGCAAATTATTTCTAAGTCACTAAGGAGTCTAACAACAATGAATAACTGTATCTTTTGCAAAATTATTGCAGGCGAAATCCCCGCTAAAAAGCTTTATGAAGACGATGACGTGGTGGCATTCTGGGATATTGCACCGCAGGCGCCCGTTCACTTTTTGGTAATCCCGAAAAAACATATTGCAAGTCCGGTTGATGTGACCGAAACAGACGATGCATTAATCGGCAAACTTATTCGAGTAGGATCACAACTGGCCAAAGAAAATGGTACCGGCGATGGATTCCGGATAATTTTCAATAATGGCGCCAAGGCCGGACAGGAGGTTTTCCACATCCATTTACATATTATTGGTGGTAAGGATAAGCCTTGGGCGATGTAAGTGACGTAGAAATTTTTTCAAGCAGTTTCGAAAAAATTTCGTCACGGAACTTATCCCGCGAATCTTTTGGGCGGGATTGCTCATTTCAACAGCGGATTTAATTATTTCGTCACGGAACTGAGTCCCGCACAGCACGGGGACTGAACTGAGTACCCGTCAAGCGAGTACTGAAAAGAGTCCCGCGAATCTTTTGGGCGGGATGTCCCATTTCACTAGCGAATTTAATTATTCCGCCACGGAACTTACCCCGCAAGGCTTTATGGCGGAATTATTAATCAGACGGTTGATTTTCGGACCTTTATCATCAACCGTCTTCTCGCAATTGCTGCCAAGCAAAACCCAAAGGAGAAAAAAATGCAACAATGGTTTCTTGAATTTTCACCCATTACCCAGGCCCTTATCGGCACGCTGTTCACCTGGTTTGTCACGGCCTTAGGGGCCTCCATGGTCTTTTTCTTTAAAAAAATAGATCGAAAAGTGATGGATGGCCTGCTTGGCGGGGCCGCCGGTGTCATGATTGCCGCCAGTTTCTGGTCGCTGCTGGCACCGGCCATCGAAATGGTCGAGACCAGAGGCGGAACGCCCTGGGTAGCTCCTCTGATAGGCTTTCTGAGTGGCGGGATCTTCCTCTGGTGCGCGGATAAGGTTCTGCCCCACCTTCATCCAGGGTTTCCTGAAAAAGACGCGGAAGGAATTAAAACCAGCTGGCAACGCTCGGTGCTTTTAGTGCTGGCCATAACACTGCACAATATCCCCGAAGGACTGGCAGTCGGGGTGGCATTTGGGGCCGCGGCCGCCGGCCATCCAGCTGCATCAATTGGGGGCGCCATTGCTCTGGCCATCGGGATCGGCATCCAGAATTTCCCGGAAGGTGCTGCAGTCTCCGTCCCTCTACGCCGGGAAGGTATGTCGCGGACCAAGAGTTTTCTCTACGGCCAGGCTTCCGGCATAGTTGAACCGATCGCCGGAGTTTTAGGTGCAGCTGCCGTTATTGTCATGCAGCCGATACTGCCCTATGCCCTTTCATTTGCTGCTGGCGCGATGATCTATGTTGTCGCGGAGGAACTTATTCCCGAATCTCAGGCAGGGCGGCATTCCGATATCCCGACCATAGGAGTTATGCTTGGTTTTGCTATTATGATGACTCTCGACGTTGCGCTTGGTTGATACGAGAATGGATGCATTTGCCGGAGCCTTCGTCATTTTTCTGCAGGGTTTTCTGCCGCAAAGCTACTCCTTGTCGTCTCTTGTTCTGGTGCTGACCTTTGCCACTCTGCTGCTTGTGTTGGTTTCACTGCTTCTAACATGCAAAGTCACCAGGCTGATCAGGCAGCGGCAAAATATTGCAATCGACTTGACAACAGCAGAGCAAAAGACGGCAGATGCGCTGGGAAAGCAGAACCACCAGGCTATTCGAGAAGCCAAGCTCATCACTTTATTGACCAACGAGAGAAAACATGCCGCTGAAAAACTTCAGTTACTGGAGAATGCCCGGGAAGAGTTGAAATTGCAGTTTGCCGGTTTAGCCCAACAGATCTTTGAGGAAAAAAGCGTCCGGTTCAGTGAACTGAACCGGGAAAAGTTAGATGCTATTCTCCAGCCATTCAATAGTCAACTGACCGCTCTGAAACAAGAAATCAATGAGATCTATCGCCATGACAGTCATGAGCGAATTTCACTGAAAAGTGAAATTATCCAGCTCCGAGACCTCAACCAGCAGGTAAACAGAGAGGCAGTCAACCTGACCAACGCCCTGAAAGGCGATACAAAAATTCAGGGTAACTGGGGCGAGCTGGTTCTCGAACGGGTTCTTGAAAAGTCCGGGTTGCGTCGGGGGCTGGAATACGAGACACAGGGCGGTTTTCGTGATAACAGCAACCGATTGCTTAAACCGGACGTCATCGTCCATCTGCCCGAAGATAAAGATATCATCATTGACTCCAAGGTATCGCTGGTCAGTTGGGAAAAATATGTCAACACTGACGATGAAAACGAACGACGAATACATCTCGCAGCAATGCTCAAAGCCTTTCGTGAACATATTGCATCTCTCAGCAAAAAACATTACCCCGAACTTGCCGGCATTCATTCTCTGGACTTTATCCTGATGTTTATGCCGATTGAGGCCGCCTTTTCCACCGCCTTCGCCCAGGACGACACTCTTTTTATTGAGGCACTCAGCAAAAATATTATTATTGTAACACCTACCACCCTGCTGGCTGCCCTGCGGACGATTGAAAATATCTGGCAATTTGAACATCAGAGCAAGAACGCCCAGGAGATCGCTCGACGGGCAGGCATCATGTATGATAAGTTTCGCGGCTTTATGGAAGAGATGGAAAAAATCGGCAAGCAGCTGGCCACCTGCCACAGCACCTACGATGGCGCCTTACTGAAACTGACCCGCGGCCGTGGCAATCTGGTAGCTCAGGCGGAACAGCTGAAAGAACTTGGCGTTCAGGTCAAAAAAGAGATCCCCAAATCGATAACCGACCTGTCCGAGCTCGAGCTGAAAAACTGACTTGGCAACGGGAAAAAGGAACACTCCTTAAAGTAAATTTAGATTCAAGCCCCGCCTAAAAGATTTGCGGGGCTCAGTATAGTACCCCCTTGAGGGGTGTAAGTTCCTTTGCGAAATAATTTGCTTAAAAAGCACAAGCTGCTTGATAAGCTGTCGATCCCGCCCAACAGATTTGCGGGATAAGTTC